>Ga0265297_10002802_pt1 | contig 33824 bp, 26 predicted proteins | sample Munlanlwell13791_FD_192502 | JGI IMG/M metagenome (GOLD analysis project Ga0265297, IMG submission 192502) | Leachate microbial communities from a municipal landfill in Southern Ontario, Canada - Leachate well 137-91 | ecosystem: Engineered > Solid waste > Landfill > Unclassified | place...
AACGAGCGCAACCCTAATCCTATGTTTTATATGTCATGGGAGACTGCCCGTTTTAAATGGGAGGAAGGCGGGATGACGTCAAATCAGCATGGTTCTTACGCCTTGGGCAACACACGTGCTACAATGGGAGATACAGAGGGACGCCAAACCGCGAGGTGGAGCCAATCCCTAAAAACCTCTCTCAGTTCGGATTGAAGGCTGCAATTCGCCTTCATGAAGCTGGAATCGCTAGTAATCGTGGATCAGCTATGCCACGGTGAATACGTTCTCGGGTCTTGTACTCACCGCCCGTCACGTCAAGGGAGTTGGTAGTGCCCGAAGGCTCACATTAGTGGGACGAAGGCAAGACTGATGACAGGGACGAAGTCGTAACAAGGCATCCGTAGCGGAAGCTGTGGATGGATCACCTCCTTTCTAGGGAGAATGATTCTTCTTTCCACGTGGAAGAAGAATTAGTCGCCTCCGACATCGCGTCGGAGCGGCGGCCGCGAGGCCGCAACGAATTGGTGCCGATTAGACTCAAAATGACCATGAATTAAAAAACCGCTAATCATAGCGGTTTTTTGATTAACAATATCATATATAATTGACAAAAATATTGTAAAATGTTAAGATTATTGGTTAAAAATCGTTCATAAACAACAAGGAGCAATAGATTATGAAATTATTCAAGATTTACCGCGGGTTAAAAATCGGAGCAAAAGGTCAAAAATTCATCTACATCAATCTAACCATACTATGGTTCGCTTTATTTTTCATATTTGGCACGCTACACTCTACAAAACATATTATGAAAAAGCTGACTGAATATCAGCACATGGAAGATAATTATTCCCACTACGTTAGCCGCCCCGTCGCAGTGCCGGTACCAGACATAATAAAAAATTTGCTACGGAAAACCCAAGTCGGCGCTGATTCATCGGTCGATCTGCAATCCTATCGATCTATCAGAATCGACAATATCAATGGCGATGTCTCTAATTTTGATCTTAAATTAATCGATAAGGCCTCGCTATCCGACCGTTGGTTCTTTCTCCCGTCAAATTATGGAGCTATCATCTATAACGATGATTGGTTAATCGCCTGTCGGATAGATGAGTCTTTGATGAAAAATAAGATCGGCAACTATGATTTTTATTTTCAGCATCAATTATCATTCCGCGATAGTTCAATCTACTATCTGTTGACCTGGCAACCGGATACCGGCAGAATACTATGGCTCAATGCGGTTACCGTAATAGCACTATATTTATTACATCTGGCAATCTGGGGCGGCGTCATCTTGTCCGTGTTGCAGATATGCAAAAATAGGTATCGCTATGAATATTGCTGCTATGCCGGCGGCGACATCGACCCAATATTTTTGAAAAGTGGCGGCAAAAAAGCTTTCTTGGTGCTAAGGGGCACTGATTTCACCTGTTTCTTCCTAAAATAAACACAAAACGGAACTCAACACAGCCGAGTTCCGTTTTTTAATATGGCGTAGTTTTAAATCTTAATAGTTTTAATCTTATCTGACTCCGATCAGGCGGCGAACCTGCTGTAGTTTAGCTTGCGCCAGCGGTTCGATGCGAGAACGTCCTTCGTCCAGAATGCGTTCAACGTCTTTATCGGAAATCTGATGATATTTATTTTGGAAGTCGCCCAGGAACTTGGCGACGACATCGGCCAAATCAGATTTGAATTCGCCATAACCCTTGCCGGTATAGTCTTTGACTAAACGAGAAATCTGCCGGCCGCCTAGTTGAGCATAAATAGTCAGCAGGTTGGAGAGCGCCGGTTTGCCGGACGGATCGAATATGATTTCCGATCCGGAATCGGTCACGGCGCGCTTGATTTTCTTCTTAGCCGCTTCAATATCATCCAATAGGCCGATACAATTATTCTGATTCTCATCGCTCTTGCTCATCTTTTTCGTCGGATCCAATAGAGCCATGATCCGCGCTCCTTCCTTGCGGACTATCGCTTGCGGTATCTTGAAGGCTTCGCCGAAAGCATTATTAAAACGCTTGGCGATATCGCGGGCTAATTCCACATGCTGTTTCTGATCTTCGCCAACCGGTACGATGTCAGTATCATACAATAATATATCAGCCGCCATGAGAACGGGGTAGTCGTACAAACCGACGCTGGCCGATTCTTGATTGCTTGATTTATCCTTGAACTGCGTCATCTTATTGAGATCGGCCATATGCGTGCCATAGCAATTAAAAATCCAAGCTAACTCCGTATGCGCCGACACGGCGGATTGCTGAAAAATAACGGATTTTTTCGGATCAATACCGGCCGCCAGATAAATCTTGGTAATTTCCAGGATATGGCGCCGCAATTCATCCGGATCCTGCTTGACCGTGATGGCGTGATAGTCGGCAATCATAAAACGGCAATCATATTCGGTTTGCATCTCCACCCACTGGGAAATCGCTCCGATATAGTTGCCGATATTAAGGCGGCCGCTCGGCTGGATGCCGGATAAAATGGTCTTCTGTTTAGTCATAAGGCTGTGTTTTATACTAATATTGTAGTTTAAGCGGCCATTTTTAGCAAATAAAAAAGTCCTGAAAAATTTTCAGGACTCGTGAGCCAGGCTGGATTCGAACCAGCGACCGTCAGCTTAAAAGGCCGATGCTCTACCCTGCGCTACTGGCCCAATTAAAAATTAAGGAGGGTTGGGGACCTAACCCCAGTGGATGTAGACTATACGGCCTTGATTAGCAACCTTGTTGCAAGTCACTTACTCAATGACTTTGCTGATCGCGATCTCAAGTTGCCGAGACATAAATCTGCTCCCCCTCCGGAAAAAGAACTTTATAATATCTTAAATGAAAGCCCCTATTTCTGTCAATGTTAAAAAATAAGGCTAAAATAAGCCAAGGTCACCACCTTGAAAAATTAATCCTGTATGCTAATATGAGGTAAAGGGTTCTCAGCCTTTTTTTATTGAAAGGCGCCGCCAATTTATCCGGGGTGTAGTATAACGGTAGTACGCATGCATGGGGTGCATGTAGCCCGGGTTCAATTCCCGGCACCCCGACACCAAAATAGATATAGGGGCTTGTAGCTCATCTGGTAGAGCGCTGCATTCGCATTGCAGAGGTAAGGGGTTCGAGTCCCCTCAAGTCCACTAAACGGGCTGTGGTATAACGGTATTACGCACGCTTCGGGTGCGTGTAATCCGGGTTCAATTCCCGGCAGCCCGACATTTTATGATCGACTTCAAGAAAAAAATAGAAGAGGAGGAGCGGCGGGAGGGGCGGCTGGCGCCCGATTCGGCCGAAATCGAGTCGTTCGTCAACAACAAAAAAAGAAAACGTATAGTCTCTTACGTCATCGCCATCATCGTCATCGCTCTGGTTTTTTCCGGCCGCATTCTCATCTCCAGCCAAAACGGCACCCACTGGTTCCCCGGCATCGAGGTTTGGGATAAATTGCGGCACTTGGTTCCGAGCGCCGACAATAAATTGCGAGGCGAAGACGACGATCGGATAAACATCCTGCTCTTAGGCATGGGCGGCGAAGGACACGACGGCGCTTATCTGACGGACACCATAATCCTAGCCAGCTTCCAGCCTTCAACCAAGCAGGCGGCAATGTTGTCTATCCCGCGCGATCTGGTCGCCCCGGTCAGCAATTGGCGCAAAATAAACAGCATCAACGCTTATGCCGAACAAAAAACGCCGGGTAGCGGCGGAACGGCCACGGCACAGGCGATATCCGAACTGTTGCAAACACCCATCCCTTACTATGTCCGAGCCGATTTCAACGGCTTTTCCCGTGTCATCGACCAATTGGGCGGTATTGATATCAACGTGGAAAACGTGTTGGATGATTATTCCTACCCGATTTACGGACAGGAAGACAATCCGAATTACTACGCCCGATTCGAACATCTGCATTTTGATAAAGGCTGGCAACATATGAACGGTGAAACGGCTCTGAAATATACGCGCAGCCGCCATGCCGTCGGAACCGAAGGATCTGATTTCGCCCGCGCGCGGCGCCAACAATTGGTGCTCGAGGCGGTTAAAAACAAGCTGTTTTCCACCCGCACTCTGCTGAACCCGGTCATGATTACCAAATTGGCCAATGAACTAAGTAAGAACATCTCTACCAATCTCAGCGCCTGGGAAATGTTGCGTCTCTGGGACCTGTTCCAGGAAGTCGATCACTCACATATAATCAATAAAGTACTCAGCGACGCCCCGGATAACCTGCTGATCTCCGGCACCGGCGAAGACGGCGCCTATATCCTGACGCCCCGCTCCGGCAATTTTGCGGCCGTCAGAAACCTGGTCAAAAACATATTTGCGGCTAACGGCGTTCAAAGCGCTCCGGCCAAGCCGGAAATGATTTCCGATGGCGCGCGCGTCCTGATCTTAAACGGCACCTGGATTACCGGCCTGGCCGGCAAGACCGCCGTCACCTTGGAGCAATCGCGCTTTCAGATTCTGAAAATCGGCAATGCTCCCGAAAGGAATTATGTCCAAACTACGGTCTACGATCTCAGCGGCGGAACTAAAAACGCGTCCTTAGCCGTTCTACAAAGGATCACCGCCGCCAAGACAGGGAATAACTGGCCGGAATGGGTCAAGAGTTACCAGACGCCGGGGACGACCGATTCATCTAGTACCGGAACCGCTACCGTGGCCGCCGCTCCCGACTTCATCGTCGTTCTGGGCACCGACGCCAATCAAGCAGAATAACCGAATATGAACTCAGCCTGGGAAGAAAATCTGCCGCTCGTTGTCATTTGCGGACGGACTAACGTCGGCAAATCGACGCTATTTAATTGTTTGACCGAAAAACGCCAAGCTTTGGTTTCTGATATCGCCGGCACGACCCGGGATAGCAACTTAGGCCGGGTAGAATGGGCCAAACACGCCTTCCGGCTCGTGGATACCGCCGGCCTGATCGATAGCCGGGCCTTAAGCCGGCAAAAAATCCCGGCCGCCGATATTGACAGTCAAACCCAGAAACAAGCTCGCCACTATCTGGACCAGGCCGATCTGATCCTGTTCCTGGTCGATGCTAAGGCCGGGCTGCTGCCGGAAGACAAAGCGCTCGCCGGCGGACTGAAAAAAAATTCCGCGTATCGCGGAAAAACCATGTTGGTCGCTAATAAGATAGATAATTTCCGTCTGGCCGCCGAAGCGGCCCCCTTTCACAAATTAGGCTTAGGCGAACCTCAGGTCATTTCCGCCGCCACCGGCCTGGGCACCGGCGACCTGCTCGATCTGGTGACACAGAGACTGAAACGGCCTAAAATTAAAGAATCGGCTCAGGAGAATGAATCCGAACCGGTAACCAGCGCCTGCATCATCGGCAAGCCGAATGTCGGCAAGTCTTCCTTGCTTAACGCTATTCTGGGTTATGAACGGGTCATCGTCAGCGACTCGCCGCATACGACCAGAGAACCGCAGGATACGCTGATCAACTACCGCGGCCGGCCAATCACTCTGATCGATACGGCCGGCATCTCCAAACAGGGTCGCAAATCAGCCGGCCTGGAAAAATACGGCATCGAAAAAAGCCTCCATTCCCTAAATAAGGCGGATATCGCTCTGCTGGTCCTGGATATCAGCGAAGCGATAGTTCACCAGGATGCCAAGCTAGTCCAGGAGATAGTGGACAGAGGGAAAAGCCTGGTGCTGATCGCGAATAAATGGGACCGAGCCAAGCCCCGCGATCCTAAAAAGATGACGACGGCCATTTACGACCAGCTGCCCTTCGCCACTTGGGCGCCAATCCAGTTCATTTCCGCTAAAACCGGAGAAAAGGTCAATAAGATCATGGATCTGATCCTGGCTATCGGCGACCAGCGCAAACTGACGCTCAGCGACTCGCAATGCGAAAAATTCATGAAGGCCGTCATCAAGGTCCATAAGCCGGCCAAGGGCAAGGGCCTGCGGGCTCCCCGGCTCTACGAATTCCGACAAATAAAAAGCAACCCGCCGATTTTCCGCTTACGCATCGGTCCGGACGACGATCTGCATTTCTCTTACCTGCGCTTCATGATCAACCGTTTGCGGGAGCGGCACGGCTTCATCGGTACGCCGATCCAAATCCGCGTCACCAAAGAAAAAAAGTCGCATACGACTTATAACAAATAATATGAGACTGATCGTCGGCCTGGGCAACCCGGGCGAACAATATAAGAATACGCGTCACAACGTCGGCTGGCTGACTTTAGATCAGGCTTTAGGTAATGCGGCTTGGCGGGAAAATAAAAAATTCCGCGCCCTAATATATGAAGACGGCGATTATTTGTTCGTCAAACCGCTAACTTTTATGAACGAATCCGGCCAAACGGTCCAAAAGATCCTGGATTATTACGGACTGCGTCCGAAAAGCTGGGGACTGATTAATAAACGGGCAGCTGACCTGAATGAGGTGTTGACTGTCGTGCATGACGATCTGGATCTGAATTTCGGCGATTACCGGATCGCCACCGACTCCGGCAGCGCCGGCCATAACGGCGTCCAATCGATAATCAAAAATTTGAAAACGCAAAAATTTACCCGCCTGCGCCTCGGAATTAAGAATGATTTACTGAAAACCCATATTCCGCCGGATAAGTTCGTGCTTAGCCCCTTCGATCGCGAGGAGCGCCAGCGACTGCCCGAATTGCTCGGCAAATTCGATATCAAAAATCTAAAATAAATATAAAATCCCCCTAAAAATTTTAGGGGGATTTTATTTATCACCTATGTCGCTACTAAAAACCTGCCAGATAACCGACCGATTGGCCTATTTAGGTTTTAATAATTTCGGCCGCCTGGGTCCGACCAACATCAAACGGCTGGAAAATCATTTCCCGGACCTGGCAACAGCCTGGAACGCTTCTAATTCAGAGCTCTCGGCAGCCGGCCTGAACCACAAAATAGCCGCTGCCTTCACTGTCTGGCGCGCTTCTTGTAATCCGGAAGCGATCGCCGCCGACCTGGCGAAAGAGGGAATAAATTACCTCAATTGGCACGAGGCTGCTTACCCTGTCCTATTAAGGAATATCCCGGCCGCGCCGCCGCTCTTATATTACCGGGGCGACTTGGGCCGGCCGGAGGCGAACCGGCTGGCCGTGGTCGGCTGCCGGAAACCCAGCGCTTACGCGGAAAAGGTAATCGCGTGCTTATTGCCGGTAATCGGCGATGCCGGCATAACGATCGTCAGCGGTCTGGCTGTAGGGGTAGATACTTTGGCACACCGTCTAGCCCTAAATCTGCCCGGCCGGACTTTTGCCGTTCTGGGATCGGGTTTAGCGCGCCATCGCCTCTACCCACGCGCCAATCACTACTTGGCCGATCAGATTATCCGGGCCGGCGGAGCCGTCATTTCGGAATTTCCACCGGATACGCCGCCTTATCGGCAGAACTTTCCGCAGCGCAACCGGATCATCGCCGGACTGGCTCAGGCTACACTGGTCATAGAAGCCGGACAAAAATCCGGCGCCTTGATTACGGCAGCGCAGGCCTTGGAACAGGGCCGCGAAGTAATGGCCATACCCGGTAATATCTTTTCCGAATGCTCGGTAGGAACTAATCGGCTGATCGGATCGGGAGCAAAAATGATAACCGGCGCCGAAGATGTCCTGGAAATTTTCTCGCTCAATACCCGTTGCCGGACAGATAACCAACCGGCGACCGACAATTATCGCCCGGCGGCTAAATATCAGCCAGCCAATGCTGCGGAAGCGATAATTTATGATCTGCTTCAAGCGGCCAACGCCCGAGCCGAAACCATCACCGCCGACCAGATCGCCAGGAAATCGAAACTTGACACCTCAACCATAAATAGTACACTAAGTATATTAGAAATCGCCGGCATCGCTAAAAACACCGGATCCGGCTATGATTTAAACTAACTTATCAGACCTATGGATCTTATTATCGTCGAGTCCCCGACCAAGGCCAAGACCATCAGCAAATTTTTAGATAAAAAATATCTGGTCGAATCCTCTTTCGGCCATATTCGCGATCTGCCGAAAAGCGAAATGGGCGTTGATATCGAACACGGCTTCCAGCCTAAATACATCATTCCTACTAAGGCCAAGAAGACGGTCAGCGCCTTGAAAGCGGCCGCGAAGAAATCTACGGCCGTCATCCTGGCCTCCGATGAAGACCGGGAAGGGGAAGCGATCGCCTGGCATCTGACTCAAGCTTTGAACCTGGATGAGCACAAGACCAGGCGGATCGTCTTCCACGAAATAACCAAAGATGCCATTTTAGCGGCCATGGAAAAACCGCGCGCCCTGGACCTTAATATGGTCGACGCCCAGCAGGCGCGCCGGGTGCTGGATCGTCTGGTCGGCTATGAACTTTCGCCGTTCCTCTGGAAAAAGGTGGCGAAGGGCCTGTCCGCCGGCCGAGTCCAAAGCGTCGCGACCAGGTTGATCGTCGAACGGGAACGGGAAATCCAAAAATTCATCCCGACGGAATACTGGACTTTATCGGCTGACCTGACCGGCGACCAAAAAACTGATAAATTCACGGCCGACCTGTATAAGGTCCGGGGCCGGACTTTTGATAAGTTGACAATTAAAAAAGCAGAGGCCGAAGAATTAAAACAGGCGCTTAACCGGGCCGCCTATTCGGTCGACAAGATCGAGAAAAAGCAGGTCAGCAAGAATCCGGGCGCGCCGTTTACGACCTCCACTCTGCAACAATCAGCCAACCGGCACCTCGGTTTCAGCGCCAAACAGACCATGACCGTCGCCCAAAAGCTTTATGAACAGGGATATATCACCTACATGCGCACAGACTCGCTTAATCTTTCTCCCAAATTCATCAACGAGGCGCAGCTCTGGCTGAAAAAGAATTTGGGCGATGATTATGCTCTGGACGAAGGACGGTTCTTCAAGAATAAAAGCAAGAATGCGCAAGAAGCGCACGAAGCCATCCGACCGACGGAGGCGGCGACCATACCGGAAATGCTGGAAGACAAACTGGACAAGAATCAATCCCGTCTGTACCGGCTGATCTGGCAAAGGGCTGTCGCCAGCCAGATGTCGGCCGCCAAGCTGGCAGCCACCGTCATCGATGTCCAAGCGATGAGTCAGAAAGAAAACTATATCTTCCGCGCTAACGGCCAGATGCTTATCTTCCCCGGCTATCTGAAGATTTGGCCGGAAAAAACCAAAGAACAGGATTTGCCGACCCTGCAGGAAGGGCAAGCGCTCACCTTGCTCGCCTTGCAATCCGAGCGCCACGAAACGAACCCGCCGGCGCGTTATTCCGACGCCAGCTTGGTCAAGGAACTGGAAAAACACGGAATTGGCCGGCCGTCGACCTACGCGCCGATCATCAGCACGATAATCCTGCGCAACTACGTCCAGCGCGATGAAAATAAAAAATTAAAACCGACTGACATCGCCTTCGTGGTTACCGACCTGCTGGTCAAACATTTCCCTAATATCGTCGACTATAAATTCACGGCCGGGTTGGAAGATGACCTGGACCTGATCGCCAAAGGCGACAAGGATTGGCAACCGGTGATCGCCGAATTCTACGGCGGCTTCCACGGCAATCTGCAAAACAAATACGAAGAAATCAATAAAAAAGACATTATGCCAGAAGAAAAATCTACGGAGCTATGCGACAAATGCGGCGCCCCCATGGTCATCAAAACCGGACGTTACGGTAAATTCCTGGCCTGTAGCGCCTTCCCGGACTGCCGCAATATCAAGAAAATGGCCGGGGGCGGTACGGAAACGAATAGGGAGCCCGATGCCGCACTGCTAGCCCTGGAAAAAAAATATGCCGGAGAAACCTGCGACAAATGCGGCGCGCCGATGAAAGTCAGGACCGGTAAATACGGCCCCTTCCTGGCCTGCTCCGCTTATCCGAAATGCAAAAATATCAAGAATATCGCGCAAAAGGACGACGGCCAAGAAATCGCCTGCCCGGCCTGCGGCACCGGTCGGATCGTCAAAAAATTCAGCCGCCGCGGCGCTTTCTGGGCTTGTAATAATTACCCGAAATGTAAAAACGCCTACTGGGGCCAACCGACCGGAGAAAAATGTCCGGATTGCGACGCTCTATTGGTAAAAGATAAGAATGGGGAAGTAAAGTGCAGCGACAAAAGTTGCGGTTACCACAAATAATCTGCTTCAGCTAATAATTTAAAATAGGCCGTCCGGGCCTATTTTAAATTACTAAAATAAAACCTTTATTGATGCTTCGTTAAACGCCAGCCGACTTGACATTACGGCCAAATATGATATAGTTCATATTAAATATTTACTATGAACTATATGCGGACAGACACTCGCCAAAAAATCGTTAATTACCTGGCCAGGAATAAAATGGCGAGCGCCCATAGCCTGACCGAATATTTGGGTCTTAGCCAACGGGCCGTTTTCAAACAACTCCAACGGCTCCTGGACGATTCTCTAATCAGCAAGATCGGCAAAGCGCCGAAAGTTTATTATCATTTAGCCGGCCCGGTCACGGATTTAAAAGTGCCTTTTCGAAAAACCTGGCAATTGATCGAGGAAGAGGATTATGCCAACTATCAATTCGTCACTCCGACCTGGGAGGGCTATACCAAAATGGCTAAAATTTGGGGCTTCGTCAACGGCAGTTATCTCGGCGCGGCTTATCATAACCGCTCCTGCCATTTATTCGCCGCCAAATTAGCATATGACAATGCTAATCAAGTCCATTTTGCCATGCTGTTCAATCAGCCGAAAGCTTGGGACAGGCTTCACCGGGTAACTATGGCTAATTCCGCCAAATTATTCGCCTGGGCCGAAAAACAACAAAAAAAAGCGGCCGACCGATTGTCGGATCGACAATTAGTCGCCATCATCGAAGCTTTCAATCGCTGGCAGCGGGCAGTGCATTGCCCGCGCGGACCGATGTGGCTCTTAGAAACCCCGTACGGACTGGTCAGCAATTATTTACGTTCCTATCTGGAAGAACAGGCGCAGGAAATCGGCCGGACCACGATTAAACCCAGTCTAGCTTTTCAAGTCATGGGCGCATCCCTGCATGACAGCGTTTGGAGCAAGGAAGAAGCAAGTCTGGTCAATGTCGCCGCCATTACCGACCGCAGGCGTCGTGAATCGGCCTTGGCTAAGCATGCTAAACAATATGAATGGCTAGAATATGGGCTGGAGGGGCGGGTCATCCCAGCAGATGACTTCCGCGAAAGATTAAATAAGATCATCGCCAATGGAGCACAACGAACCAGGCAGAAATTAACCAAGGAAAAGCGAACGGCGATCGATGACCAGAAAAGAATTATCCGGGAATACCAAATCGACGCCAAGCACCAAAAGGTATTCGCTATCGTCAGGGAATCTACGGCAGCGCGCCTATACAGCAAGGACTCTCAATTCTTCGGATATTACGCCCTGGAGCATATTTTTAGGGAATTCGGACGGCGCGCCAATCTCAGTCTGGAACAAGTACGCTTCCTGGCGCCAGCCGATTTCCGATCAGCCCTCCTGGCCAAAACAGATTTCCGGCGCTTAACCAAAGAAAGGATGGCTTACGGCCTACATGTCTCGAACGAGGGGCGCACCGTCTTTTACCATGGCGAGACGGCCAAAAAAATTTGGAAAATCATGCCATTTTTCCGTGAAACTAAAGCCGCGGCCGATGGAGAAACGATCAAGGGGCAACCGGCTTACGGCGGACTGGCTAGAGGACGGGTCAAGATCGTAAATACTATCAATGAAATATTCAAAGTGCATACCGGGAATATCCTGGTTTCCCGCATGACCAATCCGAGCATCGTGCCGGCCATGAAAAAAGCGGCAGCGATCGTCACCGATCTCGGCGGTATCACTTGCCACGCCGCCATCATCGCCCGGGAGCTAAAAAAACCCTGCTTGATCGGCACCGGATCAGCAACCAAGAGACTCAAAGACAACGACCTGATAGAGGTCGATGCCGATGCCGGCACGATCAAACTCCTAGACTCTAATAACCGCCATTAACCGGACAAAGCCGAGATTAAAAAAAGAGCCCTGCACCGGGGCTCTTTTTGGCGGTCAGCTAAATTTTTATTTTTTCTTGGCGGCGGCTCTTTTTTCCTTCTTCTCCTTGACAAACTCCATGGCCTTTTTGGCGACTTCGGCCAAGATCATAAAATAAGCACCGCTATTTTTAAGCTTTTCCTTGGCGATATCCGTCAATTCTTCCACTTTCGCTACTCCCGCCTCGATTCTCTTAACCAGCCGGAAAATACGCTGCAGGCTGACAATTAAATAATAGATGGCCCAACAGATAAAGAAGGTCAGAACGGCGATACAGGCGGCCAGGACCAAATGAAGGATGTCGGCAGAAGTGGCAAACATATGATTGTTTATTTTTATTGATTAAAAATCCCTTAAGCGACCGCCGAATTTTTGCACCAGGTGTTCGACTAAGCTCTGCTGGATTGTATCCACCGCTTCGGCAGTCAAGGTCTGATCGGGAGACTGGTATAAAATATGAAAAGCCAGGCTCTTTTGCCCGCCGCTCAGCTGATCGCCGGTGTAGACATCGAATAATTCTACCGACCGGATCAAGGGATCAAACTGCAGGATCTCCCGCCTGACATCATTATACAATATTTCTGGCTCGACGACAAAAGCCAAATCGCGGCTGACCGGAGGGTATTTCGGCAATTCCTGGAAATGATGGGTAGTGGTGCCAAACACCAGTTCGGCGAGAGCCGGCAAATTTATTTCCGCCAGCACTACGGATTTTTTCAGATTCAAGTCAACGTACGCCGACGGACGCAGCGCGGCGATCAGGCCCAGCTCCCGGCCGGCAGCCATTACTTTCGCCGCCGCATATTCATGCGCCCAGCCTGGACAGTGTTCCGGCACGGCGAATTCTACCGCTACTTCGTGATCAACCAAATTCTTTAACAGACTAGCCAATAGTCCTTTTAGGCGATCGAAAAGGTCGCCGCCGCCAGCCAGAGCCAACCCCAAGCGCTTTTCCTGATAAGGCAAAAAGTCGCCATTAGCAACGTCCTTGGGCAGATTGCCGGACGCCCGAAAAAAGACTGTGCCGATCTCGAAAAAACCAAAATCTTCATTCCGAGCTTGGTTCGTCTTGATGTTCCCGACCAAACCAGGCACCAGGGATTGGCGCAACAACCCCTGAGTTTCCGCTAAAGGATTAACTAGCCGCAAATGCTGAAAAAAATCAATATTCAGCTTCTTCAATTGTTCCTCGCCGACAAAAGAATAGTTATAAGCCTCGTTAAGGCTATGCTTCCAGGCCAAAATTTGCTTAATCCGTCTTTCTAATTGCCGCGCCTCATTCGCCTCCGGTTCGTTCATCGGCAAAACCGGCAAATGCGAAACGATCTGATCGTAGCCATAAAGCCGCAAAACCTCCTCAGCCAAGTCTTCCCGGCGGGAAACATCCTTAGTCGCGCGCCAAGAGGGAACGACCACCGATAAAGGCTCAGACTCGGCTGATTCATTTTTAATCGTAAAGCCCAGTCTTTTCAAGCCGCCCAATATCTCGGCTCGCGGAATAACCTGACCGATCTTGCCGGCCAGCCAATCTAAATCCAATTCAATGGCCACTGGCCGCGATTGGCTGTTATTCACGTCGACCGGAACGCCCGCCAGCTTCATTTCCGGGCACAAGTCTTGCAGTAAAGTCAGAAAACGGAACATGGCGGATTCGGCAAGCAGCGGATCCAGTGATTTTTCAAAACGGACAGAGGCCTCAGTGCGTAAGCCTAATTTCTGGGCCGTGCGCCGGACGGCCGGAGCCAAAAAATTGGCGGATTCCAAAACCAAAGCGGTCGTTTCCGAAGTTACGCCGCTATGGCGAGCCCCCATCACGCCGGCGATGGCCAAGATCTTCCGGCCATCGGTAATCACCAGATCGCCATTATCCAGAATCCTTTCCTGCTCGTCCAGGGTCTCAACGCTTTCGTTGGCGGCGGCCCGCCGCACCTCTATCTTCTTGACGGCCGCGGCGTCAAAGGCGTGCATCGGCTGACCGCAATCAAACATGACATAATTGGTCAAATCGACAATATTGTTGATCGGACGCTGGCCGATAGAGATTAAACGTGCTTTCAGCCAAGCCGGGGATTCCTGCACCTTGATATTATCTACCCTGACCGCCAGATAGCGCGGGCAGCGCTCGCTGTCTTCTACTTTAACCGACAGTTGATGCGTCTGATGACCGGGAGCATCCCATTTCCGCTGATAAAATTTTTCATAGGGCTTGAGAGGCAAATTGAAAATGGCTGCTAGTTCGCGTGCTAAGCCGTAATGATTCAGCAAATCGGGACGATTAGACAAAGATTTGTTGTCGATTTCCAAAACGATGTCATCAGCCGACAAATACTTGGCAAACGGCAGGCCGACCTTGGCGTTATCGCGCAGCACTAAAATGCCGGCGTGTTCCTTGCCCAGGCCCAATTCATCCTCGGCGCAAATCATGCCGCTGGATTTTTCGCCGCGAATCAAAGATTCTTTTATTTCCAGGCCGTTGGGCAGCTTAGCGCCGACCAATGCCACCGGCACCAGTTGTCCGACAGCGACGTTCGGGGCGCCGCAGACGATCTCCAGCCGCTTGGTTTTGACATCAACCACGGTCAGACGCAGGCGATCCGCATTAGGATGAGGACGGACTTCCAAGACCCGGCCGACCACGACTTTGCTGAATTGATCAGCCTGTCTGTTCAGTCCTTCTACTTCCACGGTATGGCCGGTCAATTCGGCGGCGACGGTCTCGGGCTTGATTTTGGCCGGCAAACGGACGAAATCCTTAAGCCAATTATAAGAAATATACATATGGTTAGAACTGTTCTAAAAATCGGAGATCGCCGCTGTTAAACAGCCGGACGTCGTTGATATTATATTTAAGCATGGCTAAACGATTCAGGCCGAAACCGAAAGCGAGGCCGGAATATTTTTCCGGGTCCACGCCGCCGGCCAGCAAAACATCGGGATGAACTAATCCGGCGCCGACGATTTCCAGCCAACCGGTATATTTACAAACCCGGCAACCTCGGCCCTGGCATAAAAAGCAGGTATATTCGCCGTTATTGCCCGGCTCGACGAAAGGAAAGAATTTCGGGCGCATCCGTAATTTCGTTTCCGGTCCGAATAACCGCCGCCCGACGATTTCCAACAGGTTTTTCAAGTTGGCAAAATTAATCGCCCGGTCTATCAGCAAACCTTCGACCTGATAAAAGGTGTGCTCATGCCGGGCATCGGTCGCTTCGTTCCGAAAACAACGCCCGGGGATGAGCGCTTTGAGCGGCGCGCCGTATTTCCGCATCGCCCTGATCTGCACCGGCGAAGTCTGGGTGCGCATCAGCAGGTCATATTTGCCTTCCCGGTTCGGCAGATCAACATAAAACGTGTCTTGCATATCGCGCGCCGGATGATCGGGCGAAACGTTAAGGGCGCTAAAATTATAATAATCGCTTTCCAGTTCCGGCCCGTCTAAAATCTTAAACCCCAGGGAAATGAAGATATCCTCCATCTCGTTCTGGACCAAGGTAATCGGATTCAGGTGCCCCTGCGGGAAACTCTCGCCCGGCAAAGTGACGTCGACCGGTCCGGAAATGCCGGCCGGACCGCTGATGGCTTGGCTGACGCGGGAAAACTCGGCCTGCAATTCCGTTTTGATCTGATTAGCCAGAGCGCCGGCTTCCCGGCGCAACTCCAGACCCAAATCTTTCAAGCCGTGGATCAACTGACTAAGTTCGCCTTTGCGGGATAAATATTTCAGCTCCAGCTCACGCAGGTATTCGCCGTCCTTAGCCTTGGCCAGCTGTTCTAAAAATTCCGCCCGCAACTGATTGAGTTTTTCCTTCATATGTTTAACGATTTTTTTGATAACTAGACAGGAACAGTTCCAAAATGGAAAAAATAATCACCAACAACAGCAAGTTGAGCCAATTGAACAGGCTATGCGACTTCAAAAGCAACAATAAAACTACGAATAAGGAGAACAGGAACGACTGCCGGAACGCGATCTTGACCAGATTAAACGCCAGTTCGCGTCGCAGGGCGACAAAACGCAGGACAAAGCCAGCCAGGGCTGCCGTGCCGGTCAGGGAAATGAATAAGGCTAAATAGAACAAAGAGAATCCCAGCCAATTAGTCGCCAGCGGATCAACCAGGCTGGCGACAAAAAAGAAAATCCCCCAACAGATTGCCGTCAGAAGGGACATCGCGCCCAAATATTTCCCTAAAGTCATAAATTTTCGATTATTTGCCTAATTTTCTCCAGTTCTATCTGATAGGTTGCCAATTTGGCTCTTTCCGCGGCGACGACTTTTTCTGGCGCGCGGCCGACAAAATCTTGATTTTGCAATTTCTGCTCTTGGCTGTCGATCAGCCGCTCAAGCCGAGTTTCTTCCTTGGCCAGCCGAGTCCGTTCTTTCGCCGGATCAACCGCGCCGCTGAGATAAATTTCAATGCCCCCCAAAGGGATGGCGATTGCCGCAAGTAGTTTCTCTCCCGCCGGCTTGATTGCTAGGTCGCTCAGGCCGGTGCGCAAATTCATGATCAGGTCCCGTTGCTGTTCCAGGCTGGCTGTCGCTTCGTGGCCGTAGATGACGGCGGACAGCTTCCGGGACGGCTCGATCCGGTGCTCGCTGCGGGCGTTGCGGATCGCTTGGACGATCCTGATAATCCGATCAAGTTCAGCGCTCTCGGCGGCGGATGCTGCGCCGATTTGAGCGGCCGGCCAAGCGGCAACCATTAACAAAGAATCATTAAAGCTGCTCCAGATCGCCTCCGTCACGAAAGGAATAAAGGGGTGCCACAGGATCAATAAATTCTTTAAAATATAGATTAGAATTTCGCCTTTATCTTTTTCGATCTTGGCGATTTCCAAATACCAATCAGCTAATTTACTATAGGTAAAATCCTCTAATTCCTCGGCAGCCAGAGAAAAACTGAAGTCGGCCAAATGCCGATCAACAGCCGCCATCGTCGAGGCCAGGTTAGCGAGAATCCAGCGATCAGCCAGGGTCTGCGGCTGCGGCGCTTTATTTGGCGGCAACGATAAATCTTTGGCTTCGGCCGCCGCGAGAATGAAACGGGAAATATTCCAGAGTTTATTGACGAAATTGCGTTTGATCTCTACCTTGTCCTCGCTAAAACGGGAGTCGTTGCCCGGCGTCGAACCGGTCAACACCGCCAAACGAGTCGCATCAGTCCCGAATTTAGCGATCATATCCAAAGGATTGACGCCATTGCCTTTTGACTTGGACATCTTTTTGCCGTTCTGATCTAAAAGCATGCCGTGCAAGTAGACGTTCTCGAAGGGGATCTCATCCAGGGCGAACAGAGACATCATAATCATCCGGGAAACCCAGAGCGTAATGATCTCATAGCCGGTTTCCAGAACTTGCGTCGGATGGAATTTGGCCAAATCACCGCTTTTCCGGCGCTCCTGATAATTAAGCGGCCAGCCCAACGTGGAAAAAGTCCACATACCGGAAGAAAACCAGGTATCCAGCGTGTCCGGATCCTGAGTCCAGCCCGTGCCGTCCGGCGCAGTCACGCCGACATAGGTTTCCGAACCGCGGTACCAGACCGGGATCTGATGTCCGAACCAAATCTGGCGCGAGATGCACCAGTCATGCAGATTAAGCATCCAATCCTGATACCGCTTGCTGAAGCGCTCCGGAATAAACTTTATCCGGCCTTCAACCGCGACCGAAAGCGCTTTTTCCTTCAAAGATTGGCCGCTCAAACGAGGCAGTTTTCGATCGACGGAGATGAACCATTGTTTAGACGGCAGGGGTTCGATGACCGTGCCGCAACGATAACACACGGCGGCGCTGTGCGCGTAATCCTCGTCAATGTGGTCAATCAGGCCCAGAGCCTGCATATCGGCCACGATCGCCTCTCGGGCGGCCGCCGTCGTCAAGCCGGCGTATTTCCCGCAGTTAGCCATCATCCGTCCGTCTTCATCGATTATCTTCTTGCTGGGCAAATGATGCCGGGCGGCGATTTCATTGTCTATGAAACTATGGGCCGGCGTAACCTTGATGGCGCCGGAACCGAAATCACGATCGACGGCCTCATCGGCTACGACTAATACCTGAAAATTGCCCAAAACGCCGGGTATCATCAACTCCTGGCCGACCAAGTCGCGATAACGCTCATCTTGCGGATGCACGGCTACGGCCGTATCGCCTAATTTAGTTTCCGGCCGGGAAGTCGCCAGGACAAAGGGGCCGTATTTGATCCAATATAATTTAGCTTTTTCTTCTTTATATTCTACTTCGTCATCCGCCAAGGTGGAGTGGCAACGCGGACACCAATTGACTATCCGCTCTCCCCGGTAAATCACTCCTTCATCATACATCTCTTTAAACATGGTGCGGACCGCCAACTGGCGCGGTTCATCTAGGGTGAAGGCTAGGCGGGACCAATCCAAAGAGGCTCCCAGCTTGCGGGCTTGATGGAGGATTTCCGTCTGGGTGGCGCCCAAAAACTTCCAAACTTCGGCCAAGAATTTTTCCCGCCCCAAATCATGGCGCGATCTGCCGCTTTCCTGCAGTATTTTTTTCTCGACGACATTCTGAGTGGCGATGGCGGCATGATCCGTGCCGGGCAGCCAAAGGGTCCGAAAACCGCGTAAACGATGATAGCGGATCAACAGGTCTTCGATCGCCAGGTTAACGGCGTGTCCCATGTGCAAACGGTCGGTGATATTGGGCGGCGGCAGAACGATCGTATAGCGGGGGGCGTCGGCCGGCAGGTCCAGGTTATCGGGATTAAAAAAACCGGATTTTTCCCATTTTTGGTAGATCTTATCCTCGTGGTTAGCCGGATTATAGGCCTTATCTAAATCTGGTATCATAACTTAAAATTACCAAAAAAAAGGGCCTAAGTCAATCGGGAATAATGGCTTTTTGTCCTTGACTTATGGCTTAAATAGCTATATATTTGATAGTCGGGCTTCCGATAAGCTTGCGCTTTTTTAATGCGAACCGATGCTGAATTTAGAACAACAAATTTTTCGCCAATGGGAAAAATCAAAAAACATTCTGATTGTCTTTGCTAATAGTCAAACGGCTGGCGGCCAGGCCGATCGGGCCGATGCCTTAGCTTCCGCTCTGGCGCTCTTTTTATTCTTCAAACGGCTGAACAAGGAAGTGGAGCTGGTCGGCGGCGGAGCCGCAGCGGCGCGAGAGCCCCTATCCTTCTTGCCCGGCTACTCGGAAATAAAAAACGAGCTTCATAACCTGCGCCGTTTCGTGGTCTCGCTCAATATCAGCCAGGCTAAAGTCAGCCAGATCAAATATGCCGTAGATCAGAACCGCTTAGATTTCATCATTTCGCCGGTCGCCGGCTGGTTCAAAGCGGAAGACGTAACGACCCGGGCCGGAGAATTCAAATATGACCTGATCATTACCCTCGGCCTGACCGATTTGGAAACGCTGGGGCCCGTCTATGACAACGAGGTGGAATTCTTCTACAAGACAACCATTATTAACATTGACCATCATCCGGCCAATGAAGAGTTCGGGCAGATCAATTTCGTGGACTTAAATGCTGTCGCTACTGCCGAGATTCTGTTTTACCTGCTGAAAAACTACCGCCCGGAACTGATTGACGAAGACATCGCTACCAGCCTGTTGACCGGCATCATCCAGGAAACCAAGAATTTCAAGACGGCCAACCTTACGCCCCGCACGCTTTTGACCACCTCGGAACTAATCACCCGCGGCGCCAGGCGCGAAGAGATCGTCGATCATCTTTATCGCTCCCGCAGCCTGGCCTCTCTGAAACTCTGGGGCCGACTGCTCAATAACCTGCAATCGGAGAAAAACGGCGAACTGCTCTGGTCAAAATTATCGGTCGATGATTTCCAATCAAGCGGAGCGGCAATCGGCGATCTCGGCGACGTCGTCGATGAGCTGATTGCCACCGTACCCAGCGCCAAGGCGATCGCCATCTTGTGCGAAGAGAAAAAAAATCTAACCCAACTCATCATTTATTCCTTTAAGGCACTGAACGCTCTGGAATTCATCAAAGAATACGCGCCCCGGGGAACGGTTAAAATGGCGCAGGCGACCATTGAAACGGGACTGGAGGAGGCGGTGGCCGCGACCATCAAGAACTTACAGCGCAAACTTGATAAATTGACCTTATAATGGTATAAAATAACTGCCGTACGAATGGGGCGAAACCGGTCTTGCCTTATTTTTTGCTGGCCATTATAATGATGGGCATATAGCTCAGTCGGTTAGAGCACCGCTCTTATAAAGCGGGGGTCGATGGTTCAAGTCCATCTATGCCCACTCGGTTAGATCGGAAATTTCCAGGCGGGCTCGTAGCTCAGTTGGTTAGAGCGCTACGTTGACATCGTAGAGGTCACAGGTCCGAGTCCTGTCGGGCCCACCAAGAGAAAAACGCGCTATCAGAAGCGTGTTTTTTCTTCGCCTTATTTACTTTCCGGCGAAAAATTGGTAAATTATAGATACGATAAAATTATGATTTTTCATAAAAATAAAAAACACCAAGCGGCTATCGCCGCCCCAAGTTTGGCTGACGAATGGCTGGATTACGGCGAGCCGGAAGCCGAGGGTCAATTGGCTATCGACGTCTACCAGACGCCGCAGAAAATCATCATCAAATCAACCATGGCCGGGGTCAAGCCGGCAGATTTGAAAATTTCCCTGCATCATGATTTGCTGACTATCCGGGGGACTCGTTCAATGGGAACTGCCGTTGACGAAGAAAATTATCTCTACCGCGAATGTTACTGGGGCGCTTTTTCCCGTTCGATCATCCTGCCGGCCGAAGTGGATAATAAGCGAATAGAAGCAGAGCTGGAAAATGGCATTCTGACCATCACGCTCCACAAGAATCAGCCCAGCCAAATCGAAGTGAAGCTAAAAGATTAAACAACCACCAGTTCGCACGGACCATATGACAGTTAAGCCCTGGATCATAAAAGCGATAGCTTTAACGGCGCTCACTCTGGCCGCCGCTTTTTTTATCGGCATTTATATTTTCTGGGTCGGGCATTACCAAGACCGGATCTATCCCGGCCGCCGCATCGGCGACCTTGATTTGGGCGGAAAAACGGTCGCCGAAGCGACTGCCGCCTTGGCGGAGCGCATCAAAACGATAGAATCGACCGGCCTGAATTTCCAGTATGGGGACAAGACCGCGACCATCGGTGCGGCGGTCGCTTCTTTCGATTCCGACCTTGCCTATTCCACCTTGTCTTTTGATGCGGCTGGCAGCGTCGCCACCGTTTATGGCCACGGCTGGGAGCGCAGCTTTTTCAGCTACCTGCTTAATTTCTTGACGCCGGCCGATCAAAAAGAATCACCGGCCGTTTACGCCCTCAACGAGGAGGCGATACGATCTTTTCTGGCTGAAAATTTTCCGGAGCTTAACGTCGCGCCGGAAAACGCCTATTTTTCCGTAGTCCGCCGCTACGATCAAACTCCTCAGCTGCAACGCAATCCGGAACGGCCGGGCAAAGAGATAAATTATGACCAGGTCATCGAAGAAATCAAAAATAACTTGGACCAACTGCAAAATCACCCCCTCAGACTACGCACTCGATCCAAATATCCGACGGTCAAGCAGGCTGATTTAAACCATTGGGAGACCGAGGTCCGCGCCATAGTTGACCGCGGCGAGCTGCTCCTGAAGTCGCCAACGCTAAACGACGACACTCTGACCGGACCCTGGCGTGTCAGTCCGGATCGGCTGATCACTTGGGCCAGCGTCCGGCCAGACGGCGGACAAACCACCCTCTCCTTTGACCAAGAAAAAATCCAAGCCTATCTGCGGGAACAGGTCGCGCCGGCTATTGATCAAGAGGCGGTTCTGCCGCGCTTTGAAATCAAAGGCGATCGGGTCAGCAGCTGGCAGCAGGGGGCAGACGGACGCGCCGTCGATCTGGCCGCCACCGCCGCCGCCATCACCGACGGTCTTTTGAGCGGCCGCCACGAAGTCGATTTGATCATCAAAACTACGACCAATGAAGCGCTCAAGCTAGACAGCCAATTAAATATCAAGGAAATTGTCGGTAGCGGACATTCCGTTTTTACCGGCTCGCCGGCTAATCGACGCCACAACATCGCGGTCGGCGCCGCCGCTTTGCACGGATTATTGATCAAGCCCGGCGAAGAGTTTTCCCTGGTCGAAGCGCTCGGAGACATCAGCGATAAGACCGGCTATCTGCCGGAATTGGTCATCAAAGGAAATAAAACCGTGCCGGAATTCGGCGGCGGCCTGTGCCAGATAGGCACTACGGTTTTCCGCACCGCCCTGGCCTCCGGACTGCCCATTACCGAACGTCGGAATCACTCGTACCGCGTTTCCTATTATGAACCGGCCGGCACGGACGCAACTATCTATAGCCCGCGGCCCGACCTGCGTTTCATAAATGACACCGGCAACTATCTGCTAATCCAGGCCCGTTTGCTCAAAAACGACTTATATTTCGACTTTTGGGGTGTAAAAGACGGCCGGGCAGTCACGACGACCGCCCCGGTAATTTATAATATCGTCAAACCGGAACCGACCAAGATCATTGAAACCGACGACTTAGCGCCCGGCCAAAAAAAATGCACGGAAAGCTCGCATAACGGGGCTGATGCTTATTTCGACTATATCGTGACCTACCCCGCAGGAGCAACCACCACGCCGATCCAGGAAAGACGCTTCAAGTCCCACTATATCCCCTGGCAAGCCGTCTGTCTGGTAGGGAAAACGGCCAGTTCCAGCGCTTCCTCTACCAGCGAACAAGCTACCAGTTCGCCGGATGGCTTAGGCGCCGGCGATCAAAAAACAGCCGGCGAACCGGCTGCTTCCAGCACGTCAAGTAATTAATTATTTAACTATCTCTCCCTCAACGGTCTGAGCGGCGCCCGAGGCGCTGTTTTTATGACGGAAAGTGACCAGCTGCTGCAAGGCCGTCAGCAAGGTCAGGACGAACCAATAAAGGGTCAGGCCGCCAGGCAGGGAAAGGCCGATAAAAATCGTGATGGCCGGCATGAAATATAGCATCTGTTTATTCATGATGGCAGCCATGCTTTCATCCTTGGAACCGGGCGTATTGACCGGCGGCTTGGCCGTCACCATCATCTTGGCCTGCCAGAACTGCGCCAGCCCGGCCAAAACCGCCAGATAAATATTAGGCTTGGCTAGATCTAAAAAACCAAAAGAAAAAGTATTGATCAGCGCCGGTCGGCTGATAAAAGAGTAGACGAAATCCAGCTTATTGCCTAAACCGTCACGAAAGACCTGATAAACGGCAAACAAAAATGGCAGTTGGATCAAAAGCGGCAAACAAGAAGAAAAGGGGTTAACCTGGTTATTTTTATATAACTCCATGGTCGCCCGGCTCAATTCAGCCTTATCAGAGCCATATTTCTTCTTCAACGCCTCAATCTCCGGTTGCAGGTCCTGCAACGCTTTTTGCGATTTAATGGAAGAACGGCTAAGCGGCCAGAAGATCAGGCGGATGGCCACGGTCAATAGAATAATGGCGACACCCAGGTCTTGAAAAGCGACCGTGTTGTACAGGAAAACAAGAAGATTCAGCACCGGCTGGTAAAAGATAACCATGAAGATTTGCGACATAATAGATGATTAATAATTAATTAAACAATTCATCGCCGACGAACCGACCGCCGACGAATAGCGCTTCAGGAAGCTATTTGACCGGGTCAAACCCGCCCTTATTCCAGGGGTTACAGCGCAAAATGCGCCAAGCGGTCATTAGCCCGCCGCGTATCAGGCCGTATTTATCTATAGCTTCTACTCCGTATTGGGAGCAGGTCGGGACAAAGCGGCAGAAACCGTACGGATAAAATAGCTTGGGTAACCCATGATCGAAAGAAAAGGTCTGCTGATAAATCTTGATCAGATTAATCACTAGTCGGCGCGGCCAATATTTAAAATAATTATACATATATTAGCCTATTTATACAAATTGCAGCGCTGCAAGCCGGCGACGAGCGCATTTTTGATCTCTAAAAAATTTTTATCTAATATTTGAGGAAAAACTATTATAACCACATCCTGACCAGACTTAAGATTAATCAATTCCGAACGGATTATTTCTCTTATTTGTCGTCTCAGACGATTTCTTATAACTGCTTTTTTGCTAACCTTAGTACTAATTAGAATTCCTAGCCTTGTTACGGACAAATTATTAGATACCACCTTTATCCCAAAATTTTGGCCATAAAAAGATTGGCCGACCTTAAAGGCTCGGTCAAACTCTTTATTCCTCGACATTCTGTTGTCACGATGCAACACAGGGTATTAAATCTGGCTCTTTCAATTAGAAAGTAGCTTATTTGGCGAGCTTTTTGCGCCCCTTCTGGCGTCGGCGCTTCAATACGGCGCGGCCATCTTTAGTAGACATTCTTTTTAAAAACCCATGTTTTTTCTTGGCCCGGCGTTTATTCGGCTGATAAGTCCTTTTCGGCATACACAAATTTCTTAATTTTTATTACAGAATATAACATAACATCTTTGCTTTATAGAGTCAATATTTTAACATTATATCTTTTTCTGGTTATCCACTTATTATCAACATCTTGTAAACAAAGCTTAAACTTGTGATAAAACGCTTTATCGAATATAATGAAATTACTGTTATCATAATCTTTTATCGCGCCCTGACTAAGCTTGGCCGGACGGCCCAATCATCACTTAAGCGACCACCACTATGACTAGCGAACAAATTTGGCAAGCCGTCCTAGGCGAAGTCGAGGTCAGCCTGTCCCGGGCTAACTTCGTAACTTGGTTTAAAGACACTTTCATCTCTTCGTTTGAAAACGATCGGGTCATTATCTGCGTGCCTAACGCCTTCGTCAAGAAATGGCTGGAAGAAAAATACCATAAGAATATTCTCAGCGCCCTGGAAAACGTTACCAAGCAAAAAATAAAGGAAATAATCTACAAGATCGAACTGCGCCATAACGCGGGGACTAATTTCCCGGTCAACCGGCCGGAAATTAAAAACGCCGATGATTCTCCCGCCAAAAAGGAACCGACCGCTAACCCGGCCGCCAATAATGAAAACGGCAACGGCGGAGTGAACCGGTTCGGCCTCAACCCGCGCTACGTCTTTGAAAATTTTATCGTCGGGCGCGGCAACGAACTGGCCAACGCGGCCTGTTTAGCGGTGGTTGATAAACCGGGAAAAGCCTATAATCCGCTATTCATCTATGGCGGCGTCGGTTTAGGCAAGACCCATCTGCTGCAGGCTATCGGCAACGCCGTAGCCCAGAAAACCGATAAGATACTGTATGTAACCAGTGAAAAATTTACCAATAATTATATCCAGGCCGTAAAAAGCGGGCGGGCGAAAGAATTCAAAAACCTCTACCGCAACGTGGATCTGCTCCTGGTGGACGATGTCCAGTTTATGGGCGGTAAAGACGGCACGCAAGAAGAATTTTTTCACACCTTCAATGAATTACAACAAAACGACAAGCAAATCGTCCTGACTTCCGACCGGCCGCCCAAATCCATCCCGGCGATTGAAAGCCGTCTGATTTCCCGTTTTGAATCCGGCATGGTCGCCGATGTCGGCAAACCGGATTTGGAAACTAAAATGGCGATTTTAGAGAAAAAATCAATTGAACGGGGGACCAACCTGGACAAAGAGACCCTGTCTTATATCGCCGAACATGTCCAAAACAATATTCGGGAATTAGAGGGGGCGCTGACCAAGGTCATTGCTTCCCATCAATTCAAGGGCCTGACGCCGACCTTAAAGAGCGTCAAAGAGATTCTGAGCGACTATGTTTCAAATATCCAGCTAAAGTCATTAAGCCCCAAGGAGATAATCGAGGCTACCGCCAAATTCTATAACCTGTCCTACAAAGACCTGGTCGGCAAGGGGCGTAAAAAGGAATTGGTCTGGCCCAGACAAGTGGCGGTTTTCCTTATTCGCGAAGAAATAGGCACCTCTTACCCGACGATCGGGGCGGAATTGGGCGGGCGCGACCACACTACCGCCATGCACTCGTACAATAAGATCTCCCAGGAAATAAAGGAACAGGGAAACGAAAAAATCAAGCAAGAAATCGAGTCGATCCGTCAACTTTTTGCCGCCGCTTATTAATCAGCTGACGCCAGCCGACCTGTTAATATCTTGTTGATGCGCTGGTAATAAGATTTTATTGTTTGTTGATAAATAATATTACGGACGATCCATCAACCGTCCGTAAAAATATCCACACAGGAAATAAAACGGTTTATCAACAGTTAAAACCCATAAAATAGCCAGAGAAAACGGAAAAAAATTATTATTTTAAGAATTATCCCCTCTCTTATTACTATTATTAATTTATATAATAATTAATAATATAATAAATAAAAATATGCGCTTCATCAGTTTGCAGGAAAATTTAAAAAGAGGGTTGAATATAGTCGGGCACATAACCACCAAGAATATTAATCTGCCGATCCTCAATAATATATTGATTAAAGCGGAAAACGGCAATATCGAATTAATCAGCACCAACTTGGAAATCGGCGTCGTCCATCAATTACGTGGCAAAATAGAACAAGAGGGCGAGTTTACGGTTGATTCCAAACTGGTTACCGAATACGTCAATCTGCTAAACGGCGGGGAAAAGGTCAAGCTGGAGGAAAAAGATGGGGAGCTGAAAATTGAGTGTGGCGGCTATAAAACCAGGGCCAAGGGGGAGTCGGCCAAGGAATTTCCATTAATTCCCTCTATTCCCAAAGATAATTATTATAGTTGCCGGACCGAAGATTTTAAAAGGGGGCTAACCGGCGTAATTTTCGCGGTTTCTAATAGTGAAAACCGAGTTGAACTGACCGGCGTATCTTTTTCTTTCCAGGCTGACAAATTGAGCTTGGCGGCGACCGACAGCTATCGTCTGGCCGAAAAAGAAGTTCCGGTCAATAACGCCGGGATGTCCGGAGATCACAAAATAATCGTCCCAGCCAAAACCGCCCAAGAGCTGCTCAGGATTCTTAATAATTTCGAAGGCGCCGCCCAGGAAGAGGCGGCGGAGCTAAGGATCTTTCTGTCTGAAAACCAAATATTATTTACAGTCGATTCTGTCAGCTTGATTTCCCGGCTGATCAACGGGCGCTATCCGGACTATAAGCAGATTATCCCGACTAAAAGCCAAACGGAAATTTTAGTATCGCGTTCGGAGCTGGCCCGGGCGGTCAAAGCGGCGGCCCTGTTTTCTAAAACCGGAATCAATGACGTTACTTTGCAGTTTAATAATAAGCAAGTCGTGGTTTCCGCTTTCTCAGGCACCAGCGGTGAAAGCCGGGCCGAGGTGGCGGCCGAGGGGCGAGGCGGCGAAAATGAAATCACCATCAATTATCGTTACTTGATAGACGGTCTTAATAATATTAATGGCGAAAGAGTCAGAATCGGCGTTCTTAACAGCGCCACCCCCTGTCTATTGAAACCGGAAAAAGAAGACGGCTATTTGTATATTGTCATGCCGATCAGGCAATAAACCTGCGAATTAAAAAAAGACTATCCAGAGGATAGTCTTTTTTTAAGTGCGGGGAAAGAGATTATTATTGACTGACGATTATTTTTACTTCATTACTCTTTATTTCATCGCCGCTCCAATCATGGAGCGCGCCATAAATCGTGTACGTGCCGGGCGGCGGGGCGTTATCCCATGACAAGATAATCGTCTGGCCGCTGGGAGCGCCGGCGGTCTTCAGCGTGGTTATAGTCCCGTCTTGGCTCCGAGCCAACAGATCCAGGCCGGCGGTTCGGTTCGGCTTATCTAATTGTAAGCTGATAGCCAGAGGGAAGTCTATTCCTCTGGCGGCGGCGCCGGTGCTCGGGGCAGTTATCTTTAAAGAATTTTTGCCGGCACTGATCGGATTATTCGGAATAAGAACATTGAAATTAATTTTTGCCTCGCCGCAATTTTCCGCGTCGTCGCAAGCTTTTACCAATAAAGTCTGATAGCCGTTATTCAGGAAGCCGACACTTTTAGCAAACGGGCTGGGCGCTCCCCATTTAGTTTCCCAGAGGTTGTTGTTGATATAATATTCCGTCCGGCTAATGCCGCGCGGCGCGCTGGCCTCTATTTGTATTTCCAGATTCGGGGCGGCGACGGTCTGGTTGAGGAGCGGAGAAACTATTTTGACTAGCGGCATGTTTTCTGGCTTATGGTCGGCGGCGGCCGGAGTCGAGGTGGCCAAGAGGGAACTGATTGAGGAAGAGGCCGTATTTTTAGCCGCCCAGTTTTTAATCGCTTCCTCCCAAAGACTGAATTGAGGATCGGCGGCGGGGTCGGCCGGCGGCGGGCCGAGCGGATCGTCCTTGTTCACGTAGTACAGGATACTATGGATAGCCGGGACCGCTTTTTCATTAATTAGCTCCGGTGGCGTGGAACTGGAAGCCGGCTGTCCGGTGCTGATATCAACCAGCATCATTTCGGTCGATATTTGGCCGTCTAAGATCGGTTTGCCGGTCTTATAATCGTCAGGCGCCTTAAAAGACTCGGACGGCGTATTGCCCAAAACCTTGGCCATGTAATCGTGCCAAATAGGAGCGGCCACCACACTGCCGTCTGCTTTGCCGGTCATCACTTTGTTATTGCTGTTACCAACCCAGACACCCGTGACTAAAGACGGAGTATAGCCGATTGTCCAGGCGTCATGATAATCGTTGGTGGTTCCGGTTTTAGCGGCTACCGGCCGGTCGCCCAGAGTCAGGAAGTTTTTCTGACCGAAAATAAAGCTGCGCGCGCCATTATCGGATAAGACGCTGTTGATCATCCGGGCGACCCGGGAATCCAGAACTTTTTTGCTGCCAGGCTTATATTCCTCGATAACCCGGCCGTTTTTATCCTCCACTTTCAAGATGCTGACGACCGGGCTGATTTGTCCGTCGCGAGCGAAGGCGCTGTAAGCGTTCGTATGCTCCAATAATTTTACCTCGCCGCCGCCCAACACCAGCGAAAGCCCGAAGCGGCTGCGCGGGTAGAGCGTGGTGTAGCCTAAATTCTCCGCCAAGTCGATGACGCTATTGATGCCGGCCAAGTAAATCGCCTTGACGGCCGGCGTGTTCAAGGAGCCGGCTAAAGCCTGGCGGATAGTAACCGGCCCCCTTTCTTTCAGATCGTAGTTGTGCGGGCTATATGGCTGGCCCTGGTCGGTTGAGAAATTAGTATCGACATCATAGAGAATTGTGTTCGGAGAGTAGCCCTTTTCGAATAGAGCGGCATAAACGATCGGCTTCATCGAGGAGCCGGGCTGGCGCGGCCGGGTAGCGACGTTCACCTGGCCGTCTATCGAATCGTCGAAGAAGTCGCGAGAGCCGACCATGGCCAGGATCTGGCCGGTTTTAGGATCGATAGAAACCAGGGCGGCATTATTAGCGTTGTATTTTTTAGGATAGTCTTTGGTCCTGGCCGCAATCGCCTCTTCCGCCGCCTGCTGTTTGTATAGGTCCAGGGTGGTGTAGATTTTCAAACCATCCTGCTCGATCATTTTTTCGCCATATTTTTCCGCTAAGATATCTTTGATGTACATGACAAAATGCGGCGCGGTGATGTTATTGTCGGGACTTTTGAATTTTATTTCCTGTTGTTTGGCGGCGTCTCTTTCGGCCGCCGAGATGTAGCCTTGTTCCGCCATCAGGCCGAGAACATAATCCTTCCGCCCCAGCAGCACATCTTTATTCGGACCGTACGGGGAGTAGCGGGTCGGGGTTTGGACGATGGCCGCCAAGACGGCCGCCTCTGCCAGGCTGACGTCCTTAACGTCCTTGCCGAAATATTTCTGAGCCGCCGCTTGGACGCCGTACGCGTTGGAGCCGTAGGGGATTTCATTCAAATACATCTGTAGGATTTCATCTTTGGAGAATTTTTTCTCCAGGCGATAGGAAAGAACCAATTCCTTGATCTTGCGAGAAATCAGCTTTTCCGGTGTCAGGACGGCATTCTTGACAAATTGCTGCGTTAGCGTCGAGCCGCCGGCGCTGCGGCGGAAAATGACGTTGGTGACAGCGGTCCGGAACATAGCCCAGAGGCTGAAGCCCCCATGTTTGTAGAAATTTTTATCCTCGATGGCGATAGTCGCCTCTTTGACGTAATCTGGGATATCTTTGAGCGCGACCAAAGTCCTTTTTTGATCGCCGCTGATTTCATACAGCACACTTTCTCCTGTTCGGTCGTAAATCTTGGTGCTTTGGGCTATTTCCCGGTTGATCAGCTGATTGGGATTCGGTAAATCGCGGGACACGATTATCGCATAGATAAAGCCGATAGTTGAGCCGGCAATTAACAGAATCAGGGCGGCCAGGATCAATATTTTGACCAAAGCCGTTTTTCGGGGCCGCCGCCCGGTTTTCAGGCCGCGCGCGTTGCGGTAGTCGCGCCAAGAGTCGGCTGATTTTTTGTTCAAGTGAGGTATGGGCATAGCTTAAAATTATATAGTTATTATATCATAATTGGTATATAATAAAATCGTCATATTTTAGCATTGATTTTATGTTGGCCATAAACAGCCGTCAGAATCCGGCGATCAAGGATTTGCTTCGTTTGAAAAAGAGCGCTGTCCGGAAGCAGCGGGGGTTATTTTTGGTCGACGGCCATCGGGAAATCGCGATCGCCCGGCAGGCCGGCTGGGAAATAATTAATTTATTTTATTGTCCCGTGCTGTCCGGCGGCCGCGACCTACGCGGGCTGGCCTTGGCCGACGAGCAAATCAGGGCGGTAAGCGAGCCGGTTTTTCGGCAGGTCTGCTATAAAGATAACCCGGACGGCTGCCTGGCGGTGGCCAGGGCTAAGAGCCGAGAATTAGCCGGGATCCGACTGGACCGTAAGCCGCTCATCATGGTTCTGGAAGGAGTGGAGAAACCGGGCAATTTAGGAGCGATAATGCGCACCGCTTACGCGGCGGGGGTGAGTGCCATAATCATCAACGCCGGGCAGACCGATCTTTATAATCCTAACGTCATCCGGGCCAGTGAAGGGCAGGTGTTTACTCAGCAGATCGCCCTGGCGACCGCCGCTGAGACGATTGATTGGTTGAAACAGCATCAGATCAGAAGTTTTGCTGCGGCGACGGGGGGCGCTAAAAAGTATACGGACTGCGACCTGTCCGGGGCCCTGGCCCTGGTTTTCGGTTCAGAAGCGGACGGTTTGAGCCAAGTCTGGCTGAAAGCGGCGAATGGCCAGTTGCAAATACCCATGAAGCCGGGTATTGATTCGCTAAACGTTTCTGCGGCGGCGGCCATTATACTATTTGAAGCAGTCAGACAAAGATCATAGTTATGGTTGGGCGTCGGATTTGACAGAGCCGGGTATTTCTATTAATATTAACCTAAAATTAACCACGATTTTTGCGCCCGTAGTTCAACGGATAGAACGGGAGCCTTCTAAGCTCTAAATGAGGGTTCGACTCCCCCCGGGCGTACGTTCCGGTTTAAATAGCATGGTGCCTATGGTGTAGAGGCAACACAGCAGGTTGTGGTCCTGTTATCCTGGGTTCGATTCCCAGTAGGCACCCTTTTTTAAAACGAGCCTGAACGGCTCGTTTTATTATTACCACGGGGCTTGAGATTGCTGATAGGAGAGCAGGCCGGCGGTTAGGATGGCCGTGACTATCGCCCAGAAAACGAATAGTGAAATAGTAACCAATTTTTTCATAGGAATTTGAATTCTTCCGAATGGATATTCTGCGTAGCGACGTGCAGGTCGCGTAGCTGTTTTTTAAGATTGGCCATGAAATTGGCCGGTCCGCAGATGAAAACATCTTTTTCTTGCAGGCCGCTCTGTCCGCTGATCGCCTGGCCGGTGATATAGCCGCGCTCTTTAGAATACCAAGGGATGATGCGGACTCCGGGATTAGCCTGGGCGATGGTCTTTAATTCAGGCAAGAAAACGGCCTCGGCTTCATCGCCGACGCAATAGTATAGGTCGATAGAATAGTGCTGGTCCCTTAAGCCGCGGATCATGCTCAGAAAAGGAGTGATGCCGATGCCGCCGGCAATCCAGATCTGGCTTTTGTGCCGGCCGTTCTGATGGGAAAATTTGCCGAACGGGCCTTCTAACAAGGCCAAGTCGCCAATAGCCAGGCCGGGAATCTGCGCCGTGAAATCTCCCAGGGATTTTATAGTTAAAGAGATTTCGGTTTGTTCGGGGGCGGACGACACCGAGAACGGATGGCTTTCTGCCGGGACGCTCCGGCTGTTGAAACGGACGAAAACGAATTGTCCGGCCGTGAAATTTAGTGACCGGCCTTCCGGCTTCATTATGATCTCCGTGATTCCGTCAGCCCGGCGTTTGAGCGCCTCGACTCGGTAGCGGGCTGGCCGGCTTAGAAAATAGCTGAGGATGGCTCGGTAGGCGCCCAGGCCCAGGCCGAGCAAGCTGAGAGCTACCAAATAAGTCTTGAGCCAAGGGTCGCCAGAAACATCGCTGGTAATCGATAGAATATGGAATAAGCCGAAGAGAAAGGCGACCAGCATCAGTTTATGCGTTATCTTCCAATGATGGTATTTTAAACTGCCGTAGAAAGTCAATCCCAAGAGAATGATCATCAGCAGTAATGAAATAATGCCATAAGTCACAGCCGTATCGTAAATCGGTAGCAATAACCGCGCCGCTGCCAGCACGGAAATTTGCAAATAGCTTACGGCCAGGAAGAGGGGGTGAAAGAGTAGCAGGGAAAAGCCGATAGCGCCGATCTGCCGGTGGTAATTATAGACATTGTTCAGGCCATAGAATAGGTTGTCCAGACTCTTAAGCCGGCCAGCCAGGATCAGGTTAAGGGAAAACATGGCCATGCCGACCAGGCCGCAGACCTGTCCCAAGCTGGCCATAGTCGCGGCGAAGCTATAGAATCTGGCGCTAGGCCCCGCTAATCTCAGCCACTCCACGACCGGCAACAAGCTCAGTATTATAATGATGGTTATCCCCAGATTTTTACGCCAAAACATTTTCATATGTCTATATTATACAGTATTTATAGCATTAATACGCCAGCCTTGCTTTTATTGTTTATTTTTACTAATATTTAGTATTGACCGTTTAGATTAATAATGGTCAACACTAAATAGTTCATTAATTAAATTAATAAATTATAGGAGGCCGGCTATGTCCGTACTTATTTCCGTACTTATTATTGTTAGCGCTTATCTGCTGGGATCAATAATCATCAGCCCGGCTTTAGGGCGCACGAAAGGAATCGATATCAGGCGGCGAGGAAGCGGCAATCCGGGGGCGACCAATACTTTCCGGGTGCTCGGCTGGAAAATGGGTTTATTAGAGCTGCTATTCGATATCATCAAAGGAATAGTGCCAGTTTGGGCGTCTTATGCTTTAGGACGGCAGCCGTGGGAATTGGTAGCTGTTGGCACGGCAGTCATTATCGGTCATCTTTTTCCAGTTTTTGGCAATTTCAAAGGGGGCAAAGGAGTGGCTACGGCGACCGGCGTGCTGATCGTGCTAAGTCCTTTAGGGCTCGGTATCGCCTTACTGATTTTTGTTGCCACCTACATCGCCACTCATTATGTATCTCTGGCGTCCATACTGGCGACAGCCACCATCGTCGCTAGCCAAATATTTAAAGCCAGCGCTTGGGATTTTGCCAACGAGCCGGTAACGATATGGTCGTTAGTGCTGTTGGCAATCATCCTAGTCACTCATCGTCAGAATATCATCCGGTTGTTAGCCGGGCAAGAAACAAAAACTTATCTTTTTAAAAAAGGATAAAAGAGTAATTTGATAGAAAGGGCTGTTTATAAATCAGCCCTTTTTAAAAGGTCAGGAAACCCCGCACGAGCACCCAGCGAGTGCGGGGATGAATGACTCCTTGTTTAGCACGGCTCGCAGAGGCGTGCTAAACTATAGTCATGAGAATCCGAGCCTTAAATCACTCA
>Ga0265297_10002803_pt1 | contig 33817 bp, 35 predicted proteins | sample Munlanlwell13791_FD_192502 | JGI IMG/M metagenome (GOLD analysis project Ga0265297, IMG submission 192502) | Leachate microbial communities from a municipal landfill in Southern Ontario, Canada - Leachate well 137-91 | ecosystem: Engineered > Solid waste > Landfill > Unclassified | place...
ATCCAGCTTGAGCGACTTGTAGTTTTCCATCGCCTTGCCGGCCAGCTCCGGATTCTTGAATATGTTGGTGCGGCTGGTGCCTAGTATCGTGCCGCCCTTGTGGAGTATCCCCCGCACATCCTCGCGCCTGAGGGGCACGGTGATATTCTCCACCAGGCCCTTCCAACCCTGTTTGATGCCGATGATCTCATAACCGCCGTGCATCAGCGACCTGCGCACTATCGCCCTTATCACCGCGTTGAGCCCCGGACAGTCACCGCCGCCGGTCAGCACGCCTACTCTCTTGATCATGACTTTCCTCCTCAGCTTTTCTTTGAAGTGATTTTCGATTTCAGGAACTCGATCGCCTTCTCTTTTTGATAGTCCACGAGGGGAGGTTTCTCCGCCGGCTTCTGTTTCGCCTCATCCTCCTCCTTCTCCTCCTTCTCCTCATCGCCCTCGACAGGGGCGACCTTGTCCGCGAGCGACTTTGCAGCGGCCTCCTTCGCCGCAACCTCCGGCGATTTCGCGGCGACGACGATATCGGGGACTATGCCCTGGTCGTTTATTATCCTGCCGCTGGGGGTTCGGTAGAACGCCACGGTGATCTTGAGTCCCGAGCCGTCGTCCAGATCTATCACCGTCTGCACAGAACCCTTTCCAAACGTCTTCGTGCCGATGATCGTCGCCCTTCCGTTGTCCTTGAGCGCGCCCGCCACTATCTCGGAAGCGGATGCGGAGCCCTCGTCCACCAGCACCACCATCGGGTAATCCGGTTCGGTGCCCTGGGCCGTCGCCTCCCTGCGGTCGACCTCCTTGCCCTTGTTGTCCGTGGAGACGATCGTGCCGGATTTAAGAAAGAGGTCCGAGACCTCGACCGACTGCTCCAGCAGCCCGCCGGGATTATGCCTCAAGTCGAGGATCAGCCCGTCGACCTCGCCCTTCTTGGACAGCTCCTTGAGCGACTTTTCCAGTGAACGGGAGGTCCCCTGCTGAAAGCTGGAGATCGACGCGTACGCTATGCCGTCCCCGAGCATCTGCGCCCTCACGCTGGGCACGCTTATTATCTGCCGGGTGACGCTGACGTTGAACGGTTGAGCCACGCCGTCGCGATAGAGCGTGAGGGTCACGCGGCTGCCGCGACTGCCGCGCATCTTCATCACGGCCTCGCCGAGATTCATGTTCTTCGTGGAGACGCCGTTGATCCTGACTATGCGGTCGCCGGACTTTATCCCCGCCTTGTCGGCGGGCGAGTCCTTGATCGGGGCGACGATCACGAGGGAATTGTTCCTGACCGCGACCTCGATGCCCACGCCGTCGAAGCGGCCGGTGGTGTCCACCTTGAGCTCGCGGTTTATCTCCGGGGTCATATAGACGCTGTGAGCGTCGAGCGTGCTCACCATGCCCTGCACCGCGCCCTGGATCAGTTTGTCCTCGTCGACCTCGGAGACGTAGTTCTCCTCGATGTAGTGGAGGACCTTGGAGAAATTGTGGAGCGCCCTGTAACCCTTGTCCGAGAGCGCATGCGCACTGCCGGCAGAGATCGCAAAGGCGAGCAGGAGAGCTGCTGCGAAACACGTCGTCCTGTAAATGCGGTATTGCAAACCGGGCTCCGTTTTGAGGCGCTATCGTCTAGCATGGGCGAAGGAAAATGCAAGGGCTATGGCGGGTTACAGGTCCACCCTGGTGACCGGGGGGGTCTCTTTGTCGAGGAAGCGATGGGCGATGCTTTCGAACCTGGACGGGAGGTCGGTGACGTACAGGTGGCACTGGGATGCAAGGCCGGGCTCGGCCGCGATCCCCCTCTTGACGAGCATCTCCTCAAGAGAGCCGGCGCAGGCCGCCGCGGAGTCCACCAGCGCAACCCCCTTGCCCATATGCCGCGCTATGGAGTTCTTGAGGAGCGGATAATGCGTGCAGCCGAGGATGAGGGTGTCTATCCCCTCTGACCCGAGCCCATCCAGGTAGCGGCGGGCAGCGGCATCCGCGACCTCGTTGTCGATCCAGCCCTCTTCCACGAGAGGAACAAAGAGCGGGCATGCCCTGCTCACCACCATGACCGAGGGGTCCATCGACTTGAGGGTCGAGCCGTATGCGTTGCTGGCGATCGTGCCGGCCGTGCCGATAACTCCTATGGACTTCTTCCTGCTCGCTGCAAGCGCTGCGCGGCATCCCGGCTCCACCACGCCCTGAACAGGAAGGTCGAAGCTCTTGCAGAGATCCGGAAGGGCGTATGCGGAAGCGGTGTTGCACGCGACCACCAGGGCCTTGACCCCCCTCTCCACCAGGAATGCTGCGCACTGCCGGGCGTAGCGCACCACCGTCTCGGCGGACTTGGTGCCGTATGGAACCCGGGCAGTGTCTCCGAGATAGAGGATCGACTCGTGGGGAAGGCGCCTGCGGACCTCCGCCAAGACCGTGAGACCGCCTATCCCCGAATCGAATATGCCTATGGGCGATTGCCCGCGCAGAACCATAGCGCGGGGCTATAGCGCACGGATGCAGGGTTTCCAAGCAAATTCGATCAGTGCTTCCGCTCCGTCCCCAGCTTGGAGTGATGGAAGTGGATATGGGTCTCCTGGCCGTCCAGATCGCTGATCTCTTCGTCGGCCATAAAACCCAGGTCCTCGAAACCCTCCTCCTCGTGCATCACCTCCCACGAAGTGGTCTCCTCGCGGGAGAGATCCCAGCGCCTCTCGATCTCTTCTGTCCAAGCCCTCCCCATGTCATCCTCCTTTTTGCGATCTATTGAGCAGCTGATTCGTTGTCCCACGCATCAGGGATGCCGTCCGCATCGCTGTCCGCATGGGACGCGCCGAAGAGATCTTCGTACGTGAGGGCCGGGCTCCTGGATGCGCCCCCCTTGCCGTCGACGAAGATCAGCCTGATGTCGTATCGCGCCTCGTCGAAGAGCTCCTCGAATTTTCTCTCCGACGGAAGCGAATTGAGTTCGCACAGCGCAGCCACGTCCCTCGCATCGAGCTCGCATATGAACCCGGATGCGTTCTGCGGGGTCGGCCTGCATACGGCATAGGTCGGATAAGTCCCGCGCGCAGCCTTGTCCGGCGCCTTATTCGGATCCGCGCAATATTCGTCCTCCTTCACGCACTTCATATCCGCCAGCAGCATCACCCTCAGCCCCCTGACCGCCCTGCTGCCGGCCGTCTTCCACACGGAATTCGTGGAATCGTAACAACGGTAACCGAAGGTCTGCATATGCTCGGCCGGTGTTAAGTCGGACCAGGTCTGATCTTTGGCGAGCCTGCCGAAGATCACGATTTTGCCGTTTATGAACGCGGCGCCGTAATCGGCCGGGTTGGATGAAAATGCGCAGGCCTGCCCCGCTGCAAATAAAAGGCAGGACATGATCGAGAATAAGATCAGCGTCATTTTCATATAGACCCCGTTTTCATCGGGCCCAAATAAAGTCACGCAGACCTAAAGAGAGCAAATTCTGAACCGATTGTGGTAAAATCATAATTTCCATATATATCAGCTAGTTAAATCGGAAGAGAGCAATAAACAGACTGGAACCGTCATTATTTTGACATTACTTCCGTCAAAAAATCGTCGCATCACAAACCCGCATTGATCCGCGCCATCGCATCCAACCGCAGGTTATCCACCGAATCTCGGCATGGGATTTTAAGTGCCTCGACATGGAGCGGGCGCATCCCTCGTCGCCACGGCCGCGCACTCGATTGCTTTGAAAGATGCATTTCCATCGGCCGAAGCCCTTCTCTGTTGAGTTGACAGGAGTCGGCCTCAATTCGTATATTCCCACACCAACCTAAAAGGAGAACAACCCGGTATGAATATCATCGCGACCCTGGGCGTGATAGCCCAAACGACGGAGATCATCGAGAGCACGGACATAGGCCTCGGCAACAGGAGCCTGTTCGAGCTGGTCTTCGGCGCAGACCTGATAGTGCAGATCGTCATGGTGCTGCTGTTCTTCTTCTCCATCGTCTCATGGGCGATAATCGGATCCAAGCACCGCCAGCTCAAGAACGCCAAGCGAAACTCGGAGAAGTTCTATCGGCTCTTCAATCAATCCAAATCCATAGACGCCATAGTCTCGAAAGGCACCTTCCGGAAAAGCCCGGCGTTCAACGTCTTCAAGGCCGCGATAGAGAGACTGCGCGAAAACCAGTCGCCCAAAGCCTCCAGGTTGATCGAGAGGGAGATCAGGCGATCGTCCGACGAAGAGATCGAATCCATGGAGTACAGCGTCCCGTTCCTGGCCACAACCAGCACCGCGGCCCCGTTCCTAGGCCTCTTCGGCACGGTCTGGGGCATACTGCACGCGTTCTGGAAAATAGGAAAGACCGGCGCATCCAGCCTCGCCGTGGTCGGTCCGTATATCTCCGAGGCGCTCATCACGACCGCGGTGGGCCTGATAGCGGCGGTCCCGGCGACGATCTTCTACAACTTCTACGTGAACCGCATCAGGATCATAGCCAAAGACCTGGACGACTTCGGCGAAGACCTCAACGTCAGGATAGGACAAGAGTACTTCAACCAGGAATAGCCCGAGGAAGAGAGCCATGCTCGAAGCAAAGCAGGAACTGATCAAGAAGGGAAAGACGCACAACAGGCTGCTCGCCGAGATCAACATCACGCCGCTCGTGGACGTGGCGCTCATGCTCCTGATCGCATTCATGATCACGGCGCCGCTCCTGCAGCAGGGGATGCCGGTGAACCTGCCCCAGGCCCAGGCGCCCGCGCTCAAGAGGACCAAGACCGACGTGATCCTGACGATACAGAAGGACGGCACCATATTCATCGGCGACGAGGGGCCGTCCATACCGGTCGAAGAGGTGCAGGGAAGGCTGACCGCCATCTACGAAGCAAAACAGCAACGCGACCTTTTCATAAAGGCCGACACCGACGTGAAATACGGCGAGGTAGTGCAGATCATGTCGCTCGCCAAGAAGGCGGGCGTAGACCGCATCGGCATGATCACCAATCCCGAGTATGAGACCGAGGAGCCCGAAGAGGCGGACAAGGAGAAGTCCTGACGGGCCGTGAGATACATCCACCCGACAGCATCGATACTGCGGAAGCCGGTCGCGATCTCGGCGATGATCCACATCGTACTCGTGGCCGTCTTCGTCCTGTCGCCGATAGTGAGCATGCGCTCCAGCGACAGGCCGACCAAGATCATATGGGTGGAGCTGCCTAAGGGGACCAGCGAAGAGATAGAGCTGAGCCTCAAGAAAGCCGAAGGATTCCCAAAGAGCACGATAGAGGAACAGAAGAGGCTCGAACCAAGCCAACAGCCGCTGCCCGCCACCAAGCCCGTAGACGCCAAACAGGCGAAGCTCGACATCAAGACCGAACTGCCGCCGCGGCCCAAGATGGAATACGAGAGCAAGACCGTGAAGAAAGCGGAGGCGCCGAGGCCGAAATCTAGGACCGACCGCAAGATCCAGGACGCCCTGGCCAAGATAGACAAGCAGCTCAAAGATCGCACCGTGGTCCCGGAGGCGGCGCAGATCGAAAAGCAGGGAGAGGGATTCAAATACGGCACCGGCAAGGAACCGCTGCGGGTGATGCCGTCGGACCCGGAGTACCTGAAATACCAGGCCATGCTCCGCTTCAAGATCATGAAGGAGTGGATCATACCGATGAAGTTCGCGGAGGAAGGGACGGAGAGCTACAGCGCAAGGGTCGAAGTCATGATCAACCTCGACGGAGACGTGGTCTCGGTCCGGTGGGAGTCGCAGTCAGGCAACGCAGCATTCGACCAGTCCGCGGTCCGCGCGATAAAAAAGGCCTCCCCCTTCCCCAAGCCGCCCGACAGGCTGGCATGGGAGGCGTACAATGAAGGGTTCCTCATAGAGTTTGACCCGAAGCTGAAGGCAAAGTATTAAAGACCGTGACTCGCCTGCCTGCCGGCAGGCAGGCAGGCAACTCGCAAGAGGAGACTATGAAAGCTACAAGGATATTATTCACAATCGCATTGACTGCAGCCATCCTCGTACCAGCGGCGGCGGGCGCGCGCATATACGTGCCGATAGACCAGCCTTCGGACCAGAAGTTCCCGATCGCGATAGCGGACCTGCGCGGCAGCGACGGCGCCAAGATAGCCGACATAATAAGAAACGACATGGAACTCTCGGGTTATTTCAGGGTCCTAGATCCTGACGCGTTCAAGGCGGTTGCACGCAAGGAAGGGGTGTCGATCGACACGATAAAGTTCAGCTACTGGACCGCCATCGAAGCGGGCGCCCTGGTCAAGGGCGAGATCAAGAGCGACGGCGGCAAGCTCAACGTGACCCTGAGGCTCTTCGACCCGTTCCTCAAGCAGATGCTCGTGGGAAAGCAGTATCGCGCCGACAAAAAGAACATGCGCCAGATCGCACACCGTTTCTCCAACGAGATCATGCTGGCCCTCACCGGCGTATGGGGCTGCTTTGACACACAGATCGCCTACACCGCGATCACAGGCAAAAAGAGCAAGGCCATCTACGTCATGGACATGGACGGCAACGGGCCGTACGCGGTCACCAAGGGCAAGACCATCAGCATGGGGCCGGTGTGGAGCCCTGGCGGCGACAGACTGGCCTTCACATCCTACATGCAGAACAACCCGGACGTGTATATTTCGAACCTGAGCGGCGGCGCACTCAAGCGCATTTCAATAGGCGGATCCAACATCACGCCGGCCTTCAGCCCGGACGGAGGCACCGTCGCGTTCTCATCCTCAGCCGCCGGCGCGGCCAACCTCTACACCATATCCGCTAACGGCGGCTCTGCGCACAGGCTCACGGTGAGCAACAGCATCGACCTGTCTCCCGACTACTCGCCTGACGGAGGCTCGATCGTCTTCGCCTCCGAGCGCGCGGGAGGACTTCACATCTTCCGCATGGGCGCAGGCGGCGGAGGGGTCTCGAGGCTCACGTTCGTCGGATATCAGAACGACATGCCCAGCTGGTCCCCGATCGGCGACAAGATAGCCTTCGCAGGCCGAGACATGGGCACCTTCGATATCTTCATCATGAACACCGACGGCTCCAACATCCAGAGGCTCACCATAGGCACGGGCAGCAACGAGCACCCCTCGTTCTCGCCCGACGGCAGGATGATAGCCTTCTCCTCCAGCCGCGAGGGGGGCGCCGCCATCTACCTCATGCGCGCGGACGGCTCCAACCAGACGCGCGTATCCAAGGGCAACGGCATGCTGCCCGAGTGGGGACCACAGAAAAGGCCGGAATAAAGAAAACCATGCAGGCTGCCATAGACATCGGCACCAACTCCGTGCTCCTGCTCATAGGGGAGCGATTGCCGGACGGCTCGGTGCGTCCAATAGAAGACCGCGCCAAAGTGACGAGACTCGGAGAGGGGCTCACCGCGACCGGCGCGATCTCGGAGGCAGCGGCGGAGCGCACGCTCTCCGCGCTCCGGGAATACATGCAGCTGTGCGACAGCCACAAGGTCACGGGGATCGCGGCGATCGGCACCGCAGCGCTGAGGAACGCATCCAACGCCAGCGACTTCCTGCTCATGGCGAAGAAGGTCATGGGGCTCTCGATCGAAGTGATCTCCCCTGAGCGCGAGGCGGAGCTCACATTCCTGGCCGCAGCGAGCGACTTCGGCAGGGAAATAGTCGTCATCGACATAGGGGGAGGCTCCACCGAGTTCATCACCGAACTCAAAGGCGTGAGGGAACTCGTGAGCATACCGATCGGCTGCGTCAATCTTACAGAAAATCACGTCAGGGGCGACGCTGCGTCCAATCACGAGCTGGACGAGCTGAGGGGGAACATCCGCCAAGAACTCGCCAGGTGCATCCAGCCCCAAATCTTCGCCAGGCCCCACGAGGCCAAACTAGTGGCCACGGCCGGCACGGCGACAACTATCATGGCGATACGCTTAGCGCTCGATCCTTACATTCCCGACGCAGTCCACGGCAGTCTGCTCAAGATCACCGACCTGCGTGACATCGTGGATATGTTAAGATGCAAGACGGTCGCGGAGCGCCGCTCCATCAAGGGGCTCATGCCGGAGAGGGCGGACGTGATACTGGCCGGTTCCATACTCCTGCACGATGCGATGAGCTACCTGGGCTACGCGGACGCGACCGTCTCGGACCGAGGTGTGAAGTGGGGACTGTTTTATGAAAGTTTCTGCAAGGCATAGGCATTCGAAGATGGTGGATGATCCCCGTCGCACACCCGCGCTCCTGCGCGCGGTGGCAAAAGCGGTGCGTCCAGGCGACCTCGTCCTCGACATAGGCACAGGTCTCGGCGTGCTCGCGATCGCCGCCGCCAAAGCAAGGGCTGCGCGCGTCTTCGCGATCGACATCGACGCCGAGGCGCTCGCCCACGCCATGAAGACCGCAAAGAAGGAAGGCGTGGCAGAGCGCATAACCTTCATCCACGGGCTCTCTTTCAATTGGAAGCCCGAAAAGCGCGCCGACGTGGCGCTCTGCGAGGCGGTGGGGAGTTTCGGATTCGACGAGAACATCCTCGCCACGCTCGCGGATGCGCGAAAGAGGCTCCTCAAAAAGGGCGCAAGGATCGTCCCGCAGCGGCTCGAACTCTGGGGTGCGTTGATCTCGCGCATGCCCAAGGTCGCGGAACCGGCGGAGATCGCGCGCATCCAAAAGGCCGACCTCATGGGCGCACCACAGATGATCGAGCAGGTCTCATTCTCCGGCAAAATTCCGAAATTTATCCACGCAAAAAAACGTTTCCCGATCGCAAAGGCCGGCACGGCAAGGGCGCTCGCCCTCTGGCCGCGCGCAACATGGCATAAGGGAGAGGTCTCGGACGCCTCCCCGCTCGTTGCGGCCACGCACTGGAAACAGGGGATCATGCCGCTGGAGCCCAGAAAATTCGCGCGAGGCGACAAGGCAGAGGTCGAGATCATCATCGAGCCGCATCCCGAAGATCCGTTCACGATGACAGAAAGGCTGTGGAGATGGATTTGAGATACGCAAGAAACCTGGGGACCCTCGGCAAAGAGGGGCAAAAGAAACTTGCGTGCACACACGTGGCCATCGCGGGCGCGGGGGGACTCGGCGGGACTGTATTCGAGATCATGGTGCGTGCAGGCGTGGGAAAGATCACGATCATAGACTTCGACGTGTTCGAACCCACGAACCTGAATCGCCAACTGCTCGCCACCGAGAAGACACTCGGACAGAACAAGGCAGTCGCAGCGGCCGAGCGCGCGAGCGAGGTGAACAGCGAGGTGGAGGTAGTAGCGAGGCAAGATCGCCTGACCGACGCAAACGCAGAAAAACTGCTGGCCGGCGCGGACCTGATCCTCGATTGTCTCGGCAACATCCGCGATCGCTTCGCGCTTGAACGCGCGGCCCGCAAACTGGAGATCCCGATGGTGCATGCGGCGGTCGCAGGCTACCGCGGCCAGATCATGGTGGTCCGTCCGGACGGCCCGGGACTGAAAGCGATCTACGGAAGCGAATCACATGCGCCTGCCTCAGGTGAAGAGACGACATTCGGCACACCGCCGGCTCCGTGATGGCCATCGCGGCAATGCAGGCGACCGAGGCGATAAAGCTCCTCACAGACCGCGGCGATTTGATGAAGGACAATATCTCCCGCATCGATCTCAACGAAGTCAGCATCAGCAGATTTACGATTTGAGAAATTTTTTAACGGCATCGAGATGAGGCGCGATATGCTTCGGCATCTCGAAGGAGCGCATGGCGGCAGGCACGTCCTTGAGCCCGCTGCCGGTGATGAGCGCCACCGCCTTCTCGTCGGATTTGATCGTCCCCATCGAAACAAGTTTGCACAACCCGGCTATGGACGCCGCTGCCGCAGGTTCAGCGAACACACCTGCAATGCGGCCAAGGAGCGAGATCGCCTCGAGTATCTGCGCATCCTCGACCGCGACCGCAACGCCGTTCGTGGACTCGAGCGCATTCATCACCCAGCGCCCGGCGCGCGGCACACCAACTGATATGGAGTCGGCAAAAGTGTCGGGCTTCGCCTCCGGCTCGATCTCGCTTGAGCGCGATTCAAAGGCGCGCACGATGGGAGCGCAGCCCGCGGCCTGCACGATCGCAAGCCTGGGCATCCGATCGATCAGCTTCATCTCCAGAAGATCTGCGAAACCGCCCTCGATGCCGGCCGCGATCACACCGTCGCCCGTGGGCACAATCACCCAGTCCGGCGCCGTATACCCGAGCTGCTCCCAGATCTCGAGCGCCGCGGTCTTCTTGCCCTCGACTGTGAAGGGATTGTAGGCGGTGTTGCGGTTGTACCAGCCGAACTCCTCGCACGCCTCGATCGAGAGCTCGAAGCACTGATCGTATGTCGCATCCACTGGAACGAGCCTGGCCCCGAAGATTGCGATCTGCGCGAGCTTCGCCTTTGGAGCGGATGCGGGCACGAAAATGACGGTTTCGATGCCGGATGCAGCGCCGAATCCGGCGAGCGCGGTCGCCGCGTTGCCGGTGGACGCGGTAGCCACAACCTTCTTCTTCAGCTCCCTTGCCACAGCTATGACCAGCGCCGAAGCCCTGTCCTTGAACGAGGCGGTCGGCGAGACCGTGTCGTCCTTGAGCCAGAGATTCGCCAGCCCGAGCTCCGCGCGCAGCCTCTCGGCCGGACGGAGAGGGGTGGTATTCACTATCAGCGAGGGTATGGAGTCCGGCGACGCGATCGGGAGCAGGGACCACCACCTGGCAAGCCCGGCATAGGAGTTATCCGGGAACTTGCCGGCCTTCCGATTCTTCTTCATAGCATCGTAGTCGTACTTGCAGCGCAAGAGCCCGCGCAGCGGCTGCATCGGCGCGCGCCTCTTCGAGCACTCGGGACACAGATAGTCGGCCTCGGTCGAGATCATATGATTGCCGCAATCTATGCACTCAAAGAGAAACGACCTCATCTTCATCCCCTTTCAGCTTTGCGCTTCCTTCATCTCTATGCACATGGCCGGGCAGATCGTGGAGCAAAGCGCGCAGCCGGTGCACTTATCATCATCCACCTTGGGCCGCCTCTCTGAATCGAGCGTTATCGCCCGATGTGCGCCGTCGCGGCAGGCGATCATGCACAGCCCGCAGCGCACGCAGATATCCTCGTCTATGCACGGCCGCCACTTCTTGCCGCGCAAGAGCGCATCGTGCTCCACGAGATTCGCCAGCGATCTGCCCGCGAGTTCACGAAGGCTAGCCACACCGAGGCGATCGAGATGAAACGCCATCCCCTCTCTTAAGTCTGTCACGATATCGAAACCGTAGTGCATGACCGCGGTGCAGAACTCGACGACAGAGGCGCCCAGCAGCACAAACTCCAGCGCGTCCCTCCAACTCACCGCGCCGCCGCTGGCCGCGATCGGCATCCGCGCGCGCCTCGCGACCTCGGCCACACAGCGCAGCGAGATCGGCTTTATGGCCGGACCCGAAAGCCCTGAATACGTCGAGCTCCCGGCGATATTGGGGATCGGAACCCCTTGATCGAGATCGATCCCCATCAGCGCGGGCACGGTGTTGCCCACGCAGACCGCATCTGCACCCGCCCCTTTGACGGCAAGGGCGATCTCGGCAATGTCGGCGACCTGCGGCGTGAGTTTTATAATGATGGGGGTCTTGCCGGCAGCTTCCCTGATCCAGCCCGCCACCTCGGCGGATGCGGCCGCGTCCTGGCCCAGCATGGCGCCCGGTTTGAGTCCCATGCTCCCCTGCGGGCAGGAGAAGCTGCATTCGATGAGCTCCGCCCCCGCGGCAGCGGTGCGCCTGGCCAGCTCCTGCCAGGAGGCCTTGTCCTGGCCGCTGATCGAGGCGATCACGCGTTTGTCGGGAAATTCCGCCTTGAGCGTCACGATCCTCTTCTCCACCTCTGATATGCGATGCTCGCTCACGAGGTCGATGTTGCCCATGCCAACGAGCCGCTCGGAGCCTGAATCCATGCCGCTCATCATCGGGTTAACGAGATCGACCTTCGCTGCCTCCACCGAGGTCGTCTTGAGGACCGCGCCCGCCCAGCCGAGCTTGAACGCGTCGCGCACCATCTCGATGTCGTCCGTCGGCGGCGCTGCGGCGAGGATAAAGGGGGTCTCGAAATTTACCCCGCAGAATTCCATGGATAGATCGGCCTTGGGCTTTGGGAACATGCGGGGAGATTACGGGTTGCCTATTGGGAGGTCAAGTATTGAGACTTACGTGAAATGGGCAGATTGCAGATCGTTGCGACAGGCTCTCGGGTCCGCCCCATTGCGACGGCGCCACTCGCTCCGTTACTCGTCTGGAAAAATCGGCTGGTTTCTGTGAACTTGGTGTCTTCCTGCCTGTCAGGCCCCAAGCACACGAAACCAGTCCGATTTTTCCATTCCTCATACACTACGCTCGAAACCGCGCCCGATTGTCGCAAAGGGGCGTCCCCTGCGCCTCTCGCAGTGAGCCTACGGGAGGACACGAAAATGCTGATTGACCTCGTATATATATTTATATACATTTACTATGAAGTAATGGGAAAGCATGTTACGGAGGAAATGATGTGCGTGAACTTTGAGGGTTATGTCTGGAGGGAGGGCAGCCACTGGCCTGTGGAGGTGCCGGCGCTGGACGTCATCACCCAGGGGCGCTCAAAAAAAGACGCCTACTCGATGATCAAAGAGGCGATCGAGCTCCTCGTCGATCGAAAGGGATTCGAGATCATGGTCGTTCCCATCGACGCCGACCGTTTCGTCCTGCGCGCGAAGCGGACCGAGGACGACGCCCTGCTCATCGCGCTCCTTCTCAAGCAGCAGCGAGCCAAGTACGGGCTCAGCACAAGTGAGCTCGCACAACGCCTGGGCATAACCAAGCACGCCTATGCCCAGTATGAACAGGCCAGGTCTCTGCCGAGCCTCACCAAGATACAGGAGTTTCTTGCCGCGATGGACAAGGATGCAGTGTTCGCCGTCAACATCCTCAAATCCCCCCACGCGGCGTGAGGTGTATCACTGCGACAGGCGCAAAGGGGCGTCCCCTGCGCCTGTCGCAGTGATACATCTTAAGGCTACGTTAAGGTACAGAGTGCCAGCTTGACGAAAAGGATCGGGATGTCCTTGCCTGAGCGACTTTGGAGGCGCCTACGGAGCGGAGCGTATGAGGAAGCGAAATCTTCTATTGATTCTTCGGCTTAAGGGCTGACAAGCGGAAGACACTTAAGCCGAAAAGAAGCAAAGAAGATTTCGCGACAAGTAGCGTAGCGAAGTGCCGGGGAGCGAAGGAAGGATATCCCGATCCTTTCCGTCTGCCGACGCCGCCATTACAGCAGAATTATCTTTTAAGATATTCATCCATCCTGATCGCGGCGAGTTTGCCGTGGCCCACGGCGAAGGCGGCGGTGCCGCCGCCGGCGACCATGTCACCGCCCGCGAAGATCCCCTCCTCCGAGGTCGCAAAGCTCTGCGTGTCCACGGCGAGCAGCCCCTGGGGCGTTGCGCGCAGATGGAAATCGCTCTCCAGCCCCTGGCCAAGCGCCATGACGACCGAGTCGCACGCGACCGTGAACTCCGGGCCCTCCACGTCGTAGCCCTCGGCCATGCCGCGCACGCGCTCGCGCCAGCGCACGCGCACACACTTCGCGCCCGAGACGTTGCCCTTGCCGATGAAGGAGTGGACCACGGTGCGGAAATAGAACTCCACGCCCTCGTCCCATGCGGCGTCGACCTCCTCCGGATACGCCGGCATCTCGAGCTGGGTGCGGCGGTAGAGCACGAGCACCTGGCTGCCCGCCTTTCGCGCCACGCGCGCCGCGTCGAGCGCCGTGTCTCCGCCGCCGATCACGACCACGCGTTTGCCGAGCTCCGGGGGCACACCCTGCTTCGCGAGCCGGAGCAAATCGAGCGCCTGGTAGACGCCCGGGAGCTCGCGGCCCACGAAATCCGCCTCGCGCGATTTCGAGAGCCCTGTTGAAATGAATACAGCGGCGCTGCCCTCTGAGATCAGCCTCTTCGGATCATCGATCGCCTGGCCGAACCTAATTTCCACGCCGAGCTTCTTTATGAATGCGATCTCGAACTCCACAACCTCAGGAGGGAGCCTGAATGAGGGGATGCAGGCACGCAGCATGCCGCCTGCCGCCTCATCGCGCTCGAAGAGCGTGACCCTGTGCCCCCTGATCGCGAGCTCCGCAGCTGCCCCGAGCCCCGCGGGCCCTGCGCCGATCACGGCCACGTCCTTGCCCTCGCGCGAAGGGGACCTGGGCTCGATCATCCCGTTTTTCATCTCCCAGTCCATGACGAAGCGCTGCAACCCCCTGATGTCGATGGGACGCGCGAGTCCCTTTGCCGTGCACTTGTTCCCGCAGAGCGCGCCTGAGGGGCATATTCGGGCGCATGAGCCCGCGAGCACGTTGGAGCTGCGCAGCATCCTCACGGCGCCGTCCATGTTGTCGAATCGGATCTTGCGTATGAATGCGCGCGGGTCCACACCTGCAGGGCAGTCGCAGGCGCACGGCGGATCGGCGCACATGAGACAGCGGTTCGCCTCCAGCTTTGCCGTGACCTGAGTGTATGCTTCAACGCTCATTCTCTTCCGCCCATGGTCAGCGCCATGATCGCCTTTGCGGTGTGGAGGCGGTTCTCGGCCTCGTCGTAGATGATGGAATGGCGCTCGTCGTCTATCACCTCGTCGGTCACTTCCCTGCCGCGGTCCGCCGGCAGCGCGTGCATGTATTTCACATCTTTTGCAGCGAGCTCAATCCGCCGCCTGTCGCAGATCCAGTCCTTGTGCCTCTGGAGGTTCTCCTTCATAGCGCGTTTCTGCTCGTCGCTGTCCTCCCACTTCGGAAAATGGGCGAACCCTCCCCAGTTCTTCGGGATCACGACCTGCGCGCCGCGAAAGCCCTCGTCCATGTCGCTTACGAACTTAAGACTCCCGCCGCCCTCGGCCGCGTTCTTTTTCGCCTGTTTCACGATCCCGGCCTGGAGCGGGAACTCGGGCGGCGCGGCAACGGCGACGTCCATGCCGAAGCGCGTGAAGAGCAGAATCTGCGACTGCGGCACAGAGAGCGGTTTCGCGTGACTCTCGGCATACGCCCAGCTGATCGTCACCTTGAGGCCCTTCAAATTTTTCCCGAACTTCTCCTGCATCGTCATGATGTCGGCCATCACCTGCATCGGATGATACACGTCATCCTGCAGCGACATGACCGGTATCTCGGAGTGCTCCGCAAGCTCGCGCAGGTACTTGTTGCCGATATCATAGAAACAGTTGCGGCATGCGATCGCGTGCCCCATGCGCGAGAGGACGATCGCGGTGTCCTTGGCGGTCTCGCCGTGGGTGAGCTGCATCTTGTCGGGCGTGAGGTCGTGCGAATTGCCTCCGAGCTGCGTGATGCCGCAGCCCATGGAGTTGCGCGTGCGGGTGGACTGCTCGTAGAAGATCATGAACACGGTCTGGTTCTTGAGCCAATCCGTGACCTTGCCCTTTCTCTTCAGCTCCTTGAGCTCGCAGGAGAGATCCAGCGCACGGTCGATCTCATCCCTCGTCCAGTCCTGTGTCGTGATGAATGGCCTGCCTTTGAGAGTAGACATAAAAAACCCCCGGAGGGTCATTTTCTAACCCACCGGGGGCAAAAGGACAAGCACTGAAAGTCACTGTTGATCGGTCAAATCATCCTCGCCATCCTGCTCCTGCTCAGCCTCTGCGGGTTCATCCACAACGCCCAGCACGGCGGCGCTGCAGTCCGTGACGTAACTTGTTGCCAGCTCTTCGACCACGGCAGCCAGCTCCTCTATCACAGGGGCTATCTCGCAGCCGTTGGCGTCGAATGCCTTCTTCAGCACCTCTTCGGCCTGAAGGAACTCGTAGACCATGCCGAAGTTGGCCGGCGTCTCATCCACGATGCAACTCGCGTCCCCCTCGATCGGAGGCGCGTAATTGACGAGGTCGCTCTCGATAACCTTCGCGACCACGGCCTGGTACTCCTCCTCCGGAATCTCCGTCGACCCTGTGCAGGAGTCGATCACAGAGCCGTCCTCAGCTGATAGCACCGCCGCGACGGTGATGCCCCTCGCCGCATCGATCTTGACCTCGACATCGGGAATCTGCGCAGCGACATCGCCGAACCACTTCACCGTGAGCGACTCCATGGTCGCGCTGCCGGAGATGCTGGGGTTGGCGTTGAAGTCCATCCCGACTCCGTCACCGTGGCTGCACGCCGCGAGCATGACGAGTGAAAACATGACGACCGCGATCCTGTACATAGCGCCTCCTTAAAGGTTTTGTTCGAGCACCAACCTTTTCGGCGGGTCTTGTTTATTGTTGCGCGAAAAATGAAGGTTCAGCAGGACAATGGGGCGTCACTGCAAGTATATGATCTTACTTATTTTTTAAGGAGACACCCGGGAAACGCGGCGTAAAACGCCGCGGCCTTCCAGAGGTGATCGATCGGCGCCCACTCGTTCGGCGCGTGCGCCTGTTCTTCGAAACCGGGGCCAAATCCCACGCACGGGATGTTGTGCATCCCGCAGATGGAGACCCCGTTGGTCGAGAACGTCCATCGGCCGACCTTGGCGTTCGAACCGAAGAGAGAGCGATGCGCATCCTGGGCAGCCACGACCGCGGGATGATTTTCAGGGACGACCCACGAGGGATAATACTTCTCCATTGAATAGACGCGGCCGGTGTAAGAGGCCTCCTCGTACACGGGCACGCGCACCAGGCCCTTCGCCCTCTTGAAGACGGATTCGATCTCCGCCAGCGCCGTTTCCTTTGTCTCGCCCGCGGTCAACCTGCGGTCGAGATAGACGGTGCAGGAATCCGCGACCGAACAGAGCGAAGGCGCGGCGGACCTGATGTCGCTCATCACGACGGTCCCCTTGCCGAGGAATGCGTCGCCGCGCAGTCTCCCGTTCAACTTCTCGATCTCGAGGATCAGCGGCGCCATCTTGTAGATGGCGTTATCCCCTCGCTCAGGGGCGGAGCCGTGCGCAGAGACGCCCTTCACCTCCGCCTCGATCTCCATGCGGCCTCGCTGGCCGCGGTAGATATTGAGCCCGGTAGGCTCGGTGATCACGCAGACGTCGGGGCAAAACCCTTCCTCCTCGATGAGATACTTCCAGCAGAGCCCGTCGCAGTCCTCCTCCATCACGGTCGCGGTGCAGCAGAGGGTAAAGTCCCCTTCGAGCGAGAGATCCTTTATGAGTTTGCCTGCGTAGACCATCGCCGCAGCGCCGCCCTTCTGGTCGGCGGCGCCCCGGCCCCACACTTTGCCGTCCTTCAGATGCCCGTCGAACGGATCGAATTTCCACAGCGAGCGGTCCCCCTCGCCCACCGTGTCGATGTGCGCGTCGATCGCTATCTTCCTCTTCCCGCTCCCGATCATCCCTATGGCGGAGCCCAGGCCGTCCACGCGCACCTCGTCGAAGCCCGCCTCGCGCATCTTCTCGCAGATGCGCTCCACGACGAGCGACTCGCCGCAGGAGGGCGAGCGGATGGAGACGATCTCTGCGAGGAAATCAGCGATCTCTCGTTTCTGCGATTCGGCCTTTTTCAGGATATCGGCGAATGCCATGCGCGGCTCCAGAGAGGGCGCGTCAGACGCGCCTGACGAAGTGGCCGTAGCCGGACTCCACGGTGATACCCTTGCCCTCTTCGAATACGGTGTGTCCCCTGCATATCGTGCGCACCACCTTGCCGGTGAACTCCGCGCCCTCGAATGGGGTGAGTTTGCCCTTTGAATGGAAATCAGAACCCCGCACCGTCCATTTTCTCTTGGGATCGATGAATGCGAGGTCCGCGTCCTTGCCGGGCTCGATCGCACCCTTTCTGGTGAGCCCGTAGCGCGCCGCAGCGGCGGACGAGGTCGCCTCGATGAAGCGCGCGAGGGTGAGCCGGCCCTTGGAGAACCCCTCGGACAAGGCGTAGGGCATGAGGAGCTGCGTGCCCGATATGCCCGAATAATCGGTCCAGATGCTGCCGGTCGACTTCTCCTCCGGCCTGCAGGGAGCGTGGTCCGAGGCAAGATAGTTTATCTCGCCGGACACGAGGTAGCCGAAGAGCGCATCCGCATCCTGCCTCGTCTTCAAAACAGGCGATGTCTTGAACACGGCGCCCCTCTGCTCGAGGTCGTCGTGCGTGAAGGCCAGGTAATGCGGGCACGTCTCCATCGTGATGTCCGCGCCCTTGGCCCGCATCTCGATGGCCGCCTTCGCCCCTCCAGCGGAGCCGACGTGCACGATATGCAGGGAGCAGCCGGTCTCCCTCGCGAGTTCCGCGCCCTGTTTTATGCCGTCCGACTCCACGGGATCTTTCCTCGACTCGTAGTATGCCTTGCCGTCCCGCTGGCCCGACGTGGTGATGCTGGCGGTGAGTTTCTGCGCCCTCTCCCGGTCCTCGGCGTGCAGCGCGACGAGGAGCCCAAGCTCGCCGGCCCTGCGCATCACCTCCACGAGTTCCAGGGGCAGGAGATGCTCGAACATGCGCATGCTGGAGAGCAGATAGCACTTTACGCCCACTACGCCCTCGTGCTTTAGCGTCTTCATCTGCGAACGCCAGGAGTTGGCCCTGAAGGAATTCCCCGAGACCCCGCCCCAGAGCGCAAAGTCGATCACCGACATCTCGCCTATGGCCTTGAGCTTTGCGTAGAGGCTGGCACGGTCGGTCACGGGCGGGATCGATGTGTCCGGCATGTCGATCACGCAGGTGATGCCGCCGGCCGCAGCGCTCATCGAGCCTGTCAAAAAATCCTCGTGGTCGGTGTAGCCCGGCGTGTTGAAGTGCACGTGCGGGTCTATGCCGCCGGGCACCACGATCAGGCCCGAGGCGTCGATGACGTTCTTGCACCTGGGCGCAGGGTCGGTCGCAGGGATGATCTGCCTGATGGACTCGCCGTCGATGACGATGTGGACCCGGCGGGTCTCGTTGCCCTGGCCGGAACTTATCTCAGCGTTGGACACTACGATCATCTAGAAACTCCTTTGCGCGCTTATCATCCGGTCGGTCTCATTCACGAGCGACTGCTCCGCAAACCAGTACTCCTTGGACCTCTGCGCCCTGAGCTCCTCCACCGTCTTTCCCTGCTGCTCGACCCATGTGTAGTATTTGAGATTCGCCCAGCAGTCATGTGAATGGGCAGTGCCATCGAGGATGTAGTCGGTCCCCTGCCCGTGGAAGATAGAGGCCAGCCTCTTCTTCGCCTCATCTTCGCCCATGCGCCCGAGGTCGCGGTTCATGGCCGCAAGCACGCTGCGATAGCGGTCGGTGCCGTCGGTGGCCACGGTGAAGATCACATCGCCCTTGCCGAACCCGTAGTGTTTCGCCGTTTTGATAGAACCCAGTATATTGCAGACGCTGGAGATGCCGAAGATGTCGCGCATGCACCCGAGGAACCCCGGGTCGACGCCGAAGGATGCCATGGCTGCCATCCCAGCGTCCTCGGTGAACAGCTGCATCCCCTTCTTGCTGTCCCACTCGTCGACGCACATGATGGCGTCCATGTTGTCGGTGTTGTGTATCCAGGTGACGTGCTTGTCGCCTATGCCCTGGATGTCGTGTCCTCCGAAGCCGTTGCAGTAAAGAGTGGGACACTGCACCGGCTCAAGTCCCACAACCCTGCAGTCAGGGCAGGCCTGTTTCACCCGATCCCCCGAGGCGATCGTGCCTGCGGAACCCATTGCAGAGACGAGCGCGGCGAGGCGCCTTACCTTCCCATCGGCCTTCAATCCATCGAAGAGTTCCAGCAGGGTATTTCCGGTGACGAAATAATGAAAGCGGTAGTTGGCGAACTCGGAGAACTGGTTGACTATGATCGTGTCCTTCTCACGCGAGAGCTCCTTCGCCTTGTCGTAGATCTCCTTCACATTCGACTCGCAGCCCGGAGTCTTGATGTACCTCGCGCCATAGTATTCGATCCGGTCGAAGCGCTCCCGACTCATCTCCTCGGGCAGGATCACGAGCGAGTCGTAGCCCATCCTCTCGCCCACGTATGCGCCGCCCACACCGTAGTTGCCGGTGCTGGGCCAGACGAGCCTGTGCCTCCCCGGCTCTATCAGGCCGCGGACCTGCTTTTCCACCGTGCAGGAGTAGGTGGCTCCCACCTTGTGGCTGCCGGTAGGAAAGAAGGAGCCGATGAGAAGGCAGATATCCGCCTCTATGCCGGTGATCTCCCTGGGGAGGATGACGTGACGTACCCTGCCATCGAAGTCGCGCCAGTTGATGTTGTAGAGATTCAGCGGCGAGAGAGGATCGCCCTCATAGGCCGCCTGCGCATCCTTCCTGATCTTTGCGGGTATCCTGTCGGGGTGAAGCATCTCCTCGAAGGTGGGTCCCCACGTGTGAGCCTCTGCCATGTCCTGTCCCTCACCCCGGTTTTTACTTCTCAAAGAAAAAAATATAAAGGGTCAAATTCCAAAAACCCGAAAAAAAATATCACATCCGCTTCCAGAGCCTGGATGCAAGGCGCCTCGCATCCGCGGTCAGGGCAGCCTCGTCGAAGCCCGGCATGGCGAAGTCGCGCATGAGCACGCGGCCTGCGACGATCGCGGTCCGGACGGGGGCCGCCAGCGCGCCGAAGAGGAGATGAGCCGCGGCATTGGCGGCTGAGACGGGCGTATGCGGCATCGCGTCCACTATGATGAGGTCCGCGCCGGCGCCTCTCTCGAGGGCGCCCAGGCGACAGCCGAACACCCTCGACGCAATGGCCGGCGCAGCGTCGCGGATCGCGGCCGCGACCTCCTTGAACCCGGCCTGCGCGTCCCCTGCCCCCGCACGGTGGAGAACGGAAGCCAACTGCGCATCCGGACCGATGCCCGCGCTCATGCCGTCGGTGCCGATGGCCACCGGGACCCCTCTCTTCGCGAGCAAGAGCATGGGCGCCACACCCACCGCGTTGGCCAGGTTGGACATCGGGTTGTGCGCTACCGTGGCCCCGCTCCTCTTGATATGCGCGATATCGGAGGCAGTCACGTGCACGCAGTGGGCGGCTATGGAGTCCCTCCTCAGGATGTCGCTCCTGGCAAACCTCGCCGCCGGAGTGACGCCGAACTTGCGCCTCGTGATCCGCACGTCCTCGATCCCCTCGGCCACGTGGACGTGCGCGCCGACGCCGTAGAAATCCATCAGCTCACGCGCGGCCGCGAGGGTGGCGTCGGAAAGGGTCATGGATGCGTGCAGTCCCACCATGCCCCTCTGCATGCATACAGGTTCCCTCGCCGACCTCGCGCGCACGGACTCCAGGAATGATGCGCTCTCGGACGCGGCCTCGTCGCGCCTTGCCCTGCCCATGCGATCCGATATCTCGTAACACAGGCATGCCCTGATCCCCACCTGTCTCAGCGCGTCGGATATCGTGTGGAGCGACCCCCTGATCGCGCCGTAACTGGCGTGGTGATCGAAGACTGTGGTCACGCCGGCCCTGATGCCTGCGATCGCGCCGAGCATGGCGCTCACGTGTATGTCCTCGAGGGTGAGCGCGCGATCCAGCCGCCACCAGAGCTTCTCGAGCACCTGGCCGAAGGAACGCATCCTGCCCTGCGGCGCGCCGAGCGCCAGCGAGCCGTAGAGGTGCATGTGCGGGTTGATGAGACCGGGGAGCAGGTACCTGCCGCCGGCGTCTATGACCTGCTCTCCACGAGAGCGCGGCCTCTTCGAGTCCTCGCCCACGGATTCTATCACCCCCGCCCTCGCGAAGACGTAGCCGGAGGGGATGACCCTGCCGGTCCCGGTGATGACGCAGGCGTTGCGAACGACGATAGGACGATCGGCCATTGTGCTGTCCCTCCCCCTCATCGCGCCTTCGCTTCGTTGCCGCCGTTCAGCTGATATTTTTTGACCGCGATCATGTGCTCCGCGAGCGTGGGCGTGAACTCGTGGGTGCCGTCTTTGCGCGACACGAAGAAGAGATAGTCGGTGCGCGACGGGTGCAGCGCCGCGGCGAGCGAGGCCTTGCCCGGGTTCGCTATCGGGCCCGGCGGCAGCCCGGGATGCACATAGGTGTTGTAAGGATGCGGGTGCGTGATGTCCTCTTTGCGTATGTTGCCGTCGAACCCGGGGAGCCCATAGATGATTGTGGGATCGCTCTGGAGCGGCATGCGCTTCTCAAGCCGGTTCAAAAAAACGGAGGATATCATCGGCCGCTCCGACGGATCGCCCGTCTCCTTCTCGATGATGGATGCGAGTGTGACGATATCGAGAAGCCCCATGGCGTTATCGGCCGGGCCCTCGGCCTGGAGCTCCTTCCACACCTCGTTGAACCTGTCCACCAGGATCTTCACGAGGTTCGCCTCGGAAAGCGGTTTTGCGAGCAGATACGTGTCCGGAAACAAAAACCCCTCGAGCGACGGAGCGCCTGCAAAACCCATGGCCTTTGCCTGGGCCGGATTTTTTGCCAATGCCGCGAACCTCTTCGGCATCTCGGGATCGGCGAGGAAGGGCTGCCCCTCCAGCGCCTTTGCGATCTCGTCTACGGTCCAGCCTTCGATCACGGTGAACGCGTACTGTTTGACCTGTCCTCGCGCCAGCATCCGCATGACGTCCGGCATGGTGAGGCCGGCTGGAAATTCATAGGTCCCCGCCTTGAGCGAACGCCCCAGCCCCCTGGCCCGGCCCACAACCTCGAAGAGCCTGGGGGTGCCTATCACCCCATCCGCCGCGAGCTTCGTAGTGATCGTACGGAGCGCCATGCCGGGCTCGATCACGACCTCGACGGTCGCAGGTGAATGCCAACGAGTGGCGCCGATATATACCGCCGAGACAGCGATCGCGGCCAGAAGGATCGCCGCAAGGAGCACTGCAGAGAAGATACGATTGATCGCCTTCATCCCAGGTAACCCTCCCCGTCGTCGGACGGCAAGGCCTTTGAATCCAGGTAGTCCTGCAGGATCGCGACCGCCGCCATCTTGTCTATGACCTTCCTGCGCTTCTGCCTGCTGACGTCCGCATCGATCAGCCGCTGCTCCGCCACTGCCGTCGAGTAGCGCTCATCCCACATCTCCACGGGTATGTCGAGGCCGCCGCGCGCCATCGCCTGCTTCAATCGATCTGCAAACGCCTGCACCTTCTCCGCCTGCGGACCCATCCATCCCTCCTCATCGAGAGGGATGCCGAGGAGCAGAAGGCTTGCTTCCAGTTCCTGAGCGCGCTGGATTATGGCTTCGAAGTCCTTTGCGTCCCCGCGCCTCTCGATGACGCCGATCCCCTGCGCAGTGATGCCCAGCTGATCGCTGGCGGCAACACCGATGCGTCTGGAACCTATGTCGAGGCAGAGGATTCGCATAAAAAAATGAGCCGGGGAAAGTCTTATCCCGTTTGAAGCGCCCCATCAAGTAACATCTTGATTTCCGACAAAGAAATTGGCATCGAGGGGCTATGGAAAGAGTGCACATCATCGTCCGCGGCATGGTTCAGGGCGTCTTTTTCAGGGCAAACACAATCCGCGAGGCGCAGGCATTGGGCATCCTCGGATTCGTGCGCAATCTCCCGGACGGGAGTGTGGAAGCGGTGGCAGAGGGCCCGAAAAAAACGCTCGAGGAATTCGTGAGCTGGTGCCAAAGGGGCCCCGACATGGCCCGCGTCGACCGGGTGGAGGTGAGCTGGGAAAGCCCGAGGGGCGAATTTGCCGCATTCGGCCTCGGCTAGCCTTGTGTTTGACAGCGGGAAGCCAAGGGGTGTATAGAAATGCAAATCTAAAATAAGGTTTAACAATCAAAGCCGTTTTCACAGGAGGAGTCATGAGGATTGCAAAGATTGGCGTTCTTGCGTTGGTCCTGTTCACAATCGCCGCTTACTCGGCGGGCTGCGGAAGCAGCGTCTCTTCAGGCAAGGTCCTGGTCGAAGTCGACGGCGACAAGATCACAGACGGCGATCTGACCTTCTTGAGCGACATCAACCCGCGCATCGCCCAGCAGATCGCAAGCCCGGAGGGCAAGAAGAAGATCCTGGAGAACCTGATCGAGCAGAACCTCCTCTACCAGGCTGCGGTCAAGGAGGGCGTCAACCGCGATCCCAAGGTCAAGGCCAAGGCCGACCTCTATCGCCGGGTGATCATCGCCCAGGCCATGGTCGACAACGAGATCGATAAGGCGGCGCAGAAGTACTATGACGACAATCAGGACGAGTTCAAGAAGCTCAAGCTCTCCCAGATCCTGATAAGCTTCGGCGAAGCCAAGGACAAGAAAGACAAGAAGGCGAGGACAGAGGCCGATGCGCTGAAACTCGCGAACGAGATCAAGGCGAAGCTGGACGGAGGGGCCAAGTTCGAGGATCTCACCCAGGAATACTCCGACGATCAGCTCACCAAGGCTCGCGGAGGAAACCTGGGGCTCGTCGCCAAGAACGACAAGCGGCTGGCCGCGCGCGGCTACGAACCGGTGCTGGAGAAGGCCTTTGAGATGAAGGTGGGCGAGGTCTCGGGTCCGATCAAGGCGCAGGACGGCTATCATATAATAACGCTCACCCGCGGGATAGAGCTCGAGCCGTTTGAAGAGGCGAAACAAGCGATCCTCTTCAAGGTAAGGGGAGATGCACGGGACAAGCTGCTCGCGGATCTCAAGAAGGACGCCAAGGTCGTCTTCGTGGACAAGGAGCTGGCGCCCGAAGCGGGAAGCGGAACCATTCCTGAGGCCGGCGGCACGCCCCCCACGATCAAGGTAGAACCCCAGGGAGAGACAAAACCTGTGCCGACCCCGGCCCCGGCGGAGAAAAAGGCGTTGAAACAGTAGGCCGAAGGCGACATGAATCCAACGCCCCGGTGCCTCGCGGCATCGGGGTTTTTTCTGACCGAGGACCATGGATCTCAATCTCCTCAACTACGAATACCCCGAGGATCTCGTGGCGCAGAGGCCGCTCCCCGCGCGCCACGAATCGCGGATGATGGTCTTGGAACGCGCGGGGAAAAAAACGGAGCACAGGGCGATAGACGATCTCCCCTCTTTCCTCAGACGCGGCGATCTCCTCGTGCTCAACGATTCAAAGGTCGTGCCCGCGCGCCTCTTCGGCAAGAGGTGCACCGGCGAAGAGGTGGAGATACTCGTCGTCGAGCAGCGTAAGGACGGGCTCTGGCGCTGTCTCCTCAAAAAAGCGAAGAGGATAAGACCGGGAGAGAAGATCTTCTTCGGGATGCAGGCGACCTCCACAGCCTGCGGGAGGGAAGGGATCTACCTCCTCATGGAGTTTACAAAGGACTCGCTGGCGCTCGCGATCGAACACCACGGCGTCCCTCCCCTGCCGCCCTACATCAAGAGGGAGGGGTACGAGGCATACACCGAGGAGGACCGCGAGCGCTACCAGACCGTCTACGCCAGGAAACCGGGTTCAGCGGCCGCGCCGACCGCGGGGCTGCACCTGAGCGAGCCTCTCATCGAGAGGGTCAAGGCAGCGGGCGCACAGATCGCCGGCGTGACCCTGCACGTGGGCATCGACACCTTTGCGCCGATGCGCGCGGAGAGGCTCGGCGATCACAGGATGCACGGAGAGAGGATCGAGATATCCGAGGAGACTGCGAACCTGATCGCGCTGGCCAAGGCAGAGGGACGCCGAGTCATAGCTATCGGCACCACCACGACCCGTGCGATCGAATCCGCGGCGACCTTTGAAGTCAAAGAAAGCGCGGGCCACATCTCCTGGCCCAACGGGAGGATACATCACGGCAGCTGGACGAGCGACCTCTTCATAACGCCGGGCTACGATTTCCGGGTCACCGACGCCATGCTCACCAACTTCCACCAGCCGAGATCCACGCTGCTGGCGCTGGTCTGCGCATTCGCCGGGAGGGAGTTCATCCTCTCATGCTACCGGGAGGCGATCAAAGAGCGCTACAGGCTCTTCTCATACGGCGACTGCATGCTGATAATCTGAAGGGGAACGGAGCCATTCGTCTCATGTTCGATTTCAAGGTCATGCGGGAGAGCGGAGGGACCAGGGGCCGCGTCGGGCTTGTGAAGACGCCTCACGGGGAGATCCGCACGCCCGTTTTCATGCCGGTGGGCACACAGGGCACGGTCAAGGCCATGACCCCGGAGGAGCTCGAGGGGCTCGGCGCGCAGATCCTGCTCTCCAACACGTACCACCTCTTCCTCAGGCCCGGCCACGGCCTGATCGCAGGGCTCGGCGGGCTGCACAAGTTCATGAACTGGAAGGGACCCATACTCACCGACAGCGGCGGCTACCAGATCTACTCGCTGGCCGATCTGAGGCGCAGGTTCACCGAGGATGGAGTGGAGTTCCAGAGCCACATAGACGGCGGAGAGCGACACATGCTCACGCCCGAGCTCGCCATCGAGATCCAGGAGGCGCTGGGCAGCGACATCATGATGGTGCTCGACGAGTGCACCCCCTACCCGGCCTCTGAGCACGAGGCGCGCGCCTCCATGGAGCTGTCGCTCCGGTGGGCAGGGCGCTGCCTCGACGCGCGGCGAGGCGCGAACGCGCTCTTCGCGATCATTCAGGGCGGCATGTACCCGCACCTGCGGCGGGAGTACATCGAGAGGACGCTTGAAATAGAAACGAAGTCCGCGGGCCGCGGCTTTCAGGGCTTTGCCATCGGCGGCCTCTCGGTGGGCGAGCCGGTTCCGCTGATGCGCGAGATGGTCGCCTCCACGACGGAGTGCATGCCAAAGCAGAGGCCGCGCTACCTCATGGGCGTGGGCACGCCCGAGGACCTGGTCGAATGCATCGACCTGGGCGTGGACATGTTCGACTGCGTCATGCCCACGAGGCATGCGCGCAACGCGAGCCTCTTCACATCCTTCGGCCACATCAACATAGAGAACTCCTGCTTCGCAGCCGACCCTGGGCCGATCGACGAGGCTTGCCCATGCTACACATGCAGAAACTACAGCCGCGCCTACGTGAATCACCTCTTCCGCGCAAAGGAGATCCTGGCCGCAAGGCTGGCCACAATTCACAATTTACAATTCTATTTCGATCTGATAAATCGTGCTGCCCTCGCGCTCCGCGAGGATAGATACCCGGAATTTAAGAAGAATTTCCTAAGCATGAGAAAGGAGAAAGTATGCTCATGAACATCGCAGTGGCATCGCTCGTCGCAATGGCAGCCCCGCCGGGAGGCGGCGGCCAGCAGCAGGGAAGCCTCTTCTCCACGCTGGTCCCTCTCGTCGTGATCTTCGCAATATTCTACTTCCTGATGATCAGGCCGCAACAGAAGCAGGCGAAGAAACACAAGGAGATGCTCTCGGCCCTAAGACAGGGCGACAAGGTCGTGACCCGCGGCGGCATGTTCGGGAAGATCCACGCCATCGCGGACAACACGGTGACGGTCGAAGTGGCCGATAACGTCCGCATCAGGTTCAGCCGCGACGCGATATCCGGCGTGGAAAACCAGGCCGCCTCCTGACGGGGATAGAATATGTCAAACACATGGAAATATAAGCTCGCCCTCCTCATCTTCCTCACGATCGCATCCGTTTATCTCGTCGTCCCGTCGATATTCGGATTCCAGGCCATTCGCGAGGAGGCCGAGTCCTCAGGGGCCAATCTACCGTGGTACTTCTCGGTCCTGCCGAACAAGGGCATCAACCTCGGTCTGGACCTGCGCGGCGGCATATATCTCGAATTCGAGGTGCAGTCCGGCAAGGCGATCTCCAACAAGGTCGACCTGATGGTCGCCGACCTCGAGAGGTGGATGAAGGAGGAGAAGATCGAGTTCGCCTCGATCTCACAGGAGCCCAGGAAACACATCATAATGATAGCCGGCCTCTCCGAGGACGGAAAAACCAGGGTCATGCAGCACGTGGGCGATTCCTACTCCGACGTCCTGGAGCGCAAGATCGCCTCAGACGGAGCCCTGGAGCTCGGCCTTCAGGGTCACTACGTCAAATACATGCACAACCAGATCGTGAAGCAGGCGCTGGAAAAGGTCAGAAACCGCATAGACCGCTACGGCGTGGCCGAGCCGTCCATACACAGGCTGGGTTCGGACCGCATCGCGATAGAGCTCCCGGGCATCAAGGACCCGGACCGCGCGATCGGAATCATCAAGAAGGCGGGACAGCTGGAGTTCAAGATAGTGGACGACAGCGTCGCCGAGCCGAATCTTGCCCAGATGGTCGCCGAGGCGCGCACCGCGGAGAACCTCCCCGACGATTTTTCGCTGGCGACGGTCGAAAAGATAAACGATTCGCTGCGCGCGAAACTCCCCGAGAACACCGAGGTAGCCTTCGAGATACAGTTCGACCCGGTGCAGAAGAAGGTGGTCAAGGGCGTCCCGTACCTGCTCAAACGCAAGGCTGAGGTCACGGGCGAGATGCTCAAGAACGCGCAGGTCAACGTGCACGACAACGAGCCCTATGTGAGCCTCACCTTCGACGCCCAGGGTTCCGCCCTCTTCGGCGAGACGACCTCCAACAACGTGGGCAAGCGCATGGCGATCCTGCTCGACGGCAACGTCACAAAGGCCCCGGTCATCCGCGAACCGATACTGGGCGGCCAGGCGCAGATCACCCTGGGCTACGGAAATTATCAGAACCTCCTCACCGAGGCCGAGGACCTCTCGCTCGTGCTCCAGGAAGGAGCATTGCCGGCTCAGCTCGTTGAGGCGACAAAGACCGTGGTCGGCCCGTCGCTCGGCGCAGACTCCATACGCCAGGGCGCGATGGCGACCATAGTCGGCGCGCTGGCGGTCTGCCTATTCATGCTCATCTACTACAAGTGGTCCGGCTTCATCGCCAACGCGGCGCTGCTTTTCAACCTGCTGTTCATCCTCGCAGGGCTTGCGATTTTCCAGGCCACCCTCACACTGCCGGGCATAGCGGGAATCGCACTCACCATGGGCATGGCGGTGGACGCGAACGTGCTCATCTACGAGCGCATACGCGAGGAGCTCCGCTCCGGCAAGAGCGCGAAGACCGCAGTCGAATCCGGCTACTCAAACGCAATGCGCACGATCATCGACTCGAACGTGACCACGCTGATCGCGGGCGTGGTGCTCTACCAATTCGGCACGGGTCCGATAAAGGGTTTCGCCGTCACCCTCATCATGGGCCTGCTGATCAGCATGTACACCGCCTGCATCGTCACGAGGATGGTCTACGACTACATGATCGTAAAGCGCAGGATAACGAGGATCAGCGTATAGCAAATCGAGGAGCGCAAGATGCTTGAAAACGTCAAGATACCCTTCATCAAATACCGGGCCCTGTTCATGTCCATATCTCTGGCGCTCGTGGTCGCATCGTTCTTTTTCATGTTCACCAAGGGCTTCAACTACGGCATCGACTTCAAAGGCGGGGCCAAGCTGGGTTATAAATTCTCCTCAACGGTGAGCGAAGGCGATGTCAGAGAGGCCCTGCAGGGCACGCCCTTTGCCGACGCACACGTGGTCCGATTCGGAGAGGCAAGCGAGAACCGGATGAGCATCAAGGTGACACTGCCGGAGGAGCACGCCAAGATAGGCGAGGCGGTCACAGCGGCGCTCGCAGCCAAATTCGGCCAGGAGAACGTAGCGCTCGAACAGGAGGAGACGGTGGGCCCGGGCGTCGGCCAGGAGATGCGCAAGAAGGCCTGGCTGACGATCATCTTCTCGTGGCTCCTCATGCTCGTATACATCGGCTACCGCTTCGATTTCCTCTATGCGCCGGGCGCGGTGGTCGCACTGGTCCACGACACGGCCATCGTCCTGGGCGCATTCGCGCTCCTGGGCAAGGAAGTCAACCTCACGATACTCGCGGCCGTGCTCACGCTCATAGGTTTCTCTATCAACGACACCATAGTGGTCTTCGACCGCATCAGGGAGCACAAGAACCAGATATCGCCGGCCACGATCAAAGACGTGGTCAACACCGCGATAAACTCCACGCTCTCCAGGACCATGATCACCTCGCTCACGGTCCTCTTCATAGTGGTGGTGCTGTTCTTCATGGGCGGAGGCACCCTGCACGACTTCGCCTTTGCGATGATAATCGGCGTGGTCGTGGGAACATATTCCTCAATCTTCATCGCATCGCCGATCTACATCGCCCTGTACGACAACTGGCCGAAAGTAAGAAAACTCTGGGCCAAGCGATAGCCTCATATGCCAAAGACCCTGTCCATCGACGCGAGGTGGCGCCTCGGCGAGGCCGACGAGCGCGCCTGTGCGCTCATATCGAACGAGCTCGGGCTCTCGCGCTTGATCTCCCGCGTCCTGGTCCGCAGGGGGATGACCACTCCTGAAGAGGCGCGCAGATTCTTGAGCCCCAGGCTGGAGGACATCCCCGACCCCTTTTCCCTCCCCGGCATGGATAAGGCCGCCGCGCGCATCGGACTCGCGCTCGAAAGAGGCGAGGGCATCTCGATATTCGGCGATTACGACGCCGACGGCGTCGCCGGCTCGGCGGTCATCGCGGATTTTCTCGAGGCCTGCGGCGGCCGCTGCTCCGTGACTCTGCCCAAGCGCCGCGACGAGGGCTACGGGATCACGCCGGATGCGGTGGAGCGCCTCGCCAAAGATGGCGCCAACCTCATGCTCACGGTGGACAACGGCATAGGCGCAGCAGAGGCCGCATCGCGCGCGCATGACCTCGGCATCGATCTCATAATAACCGATCACCACAGCCCGCGGGGAGAGATCCCAAAGGCGCACGCCGTCGTTAACCCCAAGCTGATCGCAGGCGAATCGCCCCTCAAGGATCTCGCAGGGTGCGGCGTCGCCTTCATGCTGGCGCTGGCCGTGCGCGCAAGGCTCAGAGGCAAGGGGATGCTCCCCTCGCCCGAACCCAACCTCAAGCGTTCGCTCGATCTCGTGGCGCTCGGCACGATAGCGGACGTGGTTCCCCTCACCCACGCGAACCGGATACTGGTGAGCTTTGGACTCGCGGAGATAGCGCGCTGCACGAGACCCGGCATCAGGGCCCTGCTCGACGTATCGAGCACGGCGCCGGACCAGGTGAGCCCCAACACCGTGGCGTTCAGGCTGGCCCCGAGGATCAACGCGGCGGGAAGGATAGACGACCCGATGGTCGCCCTGCGCCTGCTGAGAGAGCGTTCGTACGCCGAGACGCTCCCGATGGCGCGCGCCCTCGATGCCGCCAACCGCGAACGCCAGGGCCTGGAGGAGGCCTGCATCGCGGAGGCGATCGAGAGGATTTCGCAGGACCCCGCGCTCAGCGACCCGGGCGCGATCGTCATCGACTCAAAGGGCTGGCACCTGGGCGTAATAGGAATCGTGGCGTCGAGGCTCGCATCGCGATTTCTCCGTCCCTCGGTCGTGATATCGCGCGAGACGAGTCCTGCCAGGGGCTCGGCGCGGAGCTTCGGGGGGATCAATATCCTCGAAGCGCTCTCTTGCTGCAGCGATCTCATGGTGCGCTTCGGAGGGCACGCGGAGGCCGCGGGGCTCAACATCGACGAATCCAGGATAGCGGAGCTGCGTTCGCGGCTGGGCGAGGCATGCGCCTCCATGGCCGCCGACGCGGAGCCTGCGGCGCTCGTGCTGGACGCGGTCGCTCAGCCGGCCGACATATCCCTGTCGCTGGTCGAAGAATTGAAAGGCATGGCGCCATTCGGCGTGGGGAATCCTGAGCCGATCATCGCCCTGGAAGGGGCCAGGATAGAGGGCCGGCGGACAGTGGGCAACGGACACCTGAAACTCGCCCTCTCCTCTGGAGGCTTTGCGTTCGACGCGATCGGATTCGGGATGGCCGAATCCATGCAGGGCGACGTGAGCACGGTGTCGATAGCGTTCACCCCCCAGCTCAACACGTACAATGGAAACACGAGCCTGCAGCTCAAGCTCATCGCCATTGCGCCTGTTCAAACACATTGATATAGGGTTTTGCCATGTTCGAGATATCGGTCAAAAAATCATTCTCAGCCTCGCACGCGCTCACGGGCAAAAAGGACCTGATCGAGAAGGCGCATGACCATCGCTTCGAGTGCGAAGTGAAAATCATATCCAAAACACTTGGCGAGGGCGGCATGGGGGTGGATTTCCGCCGCGTGGACGAGGCGCTGGACGCGATCGTGGGTCCGATCGAAGGGAAGAGCCTCAACGAGTCCCGGCTGCTTGCGGAAAAGAGCCCCTCCGCTGAGAACATCGCGCTGGCCATCTTCAATATGCTGGGAGAGATGCTCCCGCAGGAAGCGCTGCTCAAGAGCGTCACGATCTGGGAGGACGCAGACCATTCGGCCACCTATTACGGAGAAAGATGAGAGACAGGGCCATAGCATTGCACTCGGGCGGGCTGGACAGTTCTGTGGCCGTGGCGCTGGCCATGCGGAGCTGCGATATCGCGCTCGCATTGACCTTTGACTACGGCCAGCGGGCGGCAGCGCGCGAGAAAGAAGCGGCTGCCGCCTTCTGCAGAGAACGCGACATCGAACATCGTTCGATCGCCCTGCCGTGGCTCGCGGAGCTGGGCAAAAGCCCGCTCACGCACAAAGACGCGAAACTCCCTGTTGTAGAGCCGAAGAATCTGGAATCCAGCGGCCATGAGAGGGCACAGGCAGTGTGGATCCCCAATCGCAACGGTCTCTTTGTCGCGATCGCCGCATCATTCGCAGAGGGGATGGAGGCGAAGCACGTGATCGCTGGGTTCAACAGAGAAGAAGCAGAGACCTTCCCTGACAACGGCGTTCCATTTATGGAGGCGACTGAAGGCGCGCTCTCCTTCTCCACCCTGAACAAGGTGGGAATCCTCTGTCCCACCAAAAACATGGACAAGAAAGCGATCGCCAGGGAATTCATCGCACTGAAACTCGGGCCGGACTCGTTCTGGTGCTGCTATGAAGGCAGGGAGAAACTCTGCGGCAGATGCGAGTCCTGTGCGCGCACGATGAGGGCGTTCAAAGCGAACGACGCATTCGATGCGATCAGGGAGAGATTCGAACAAGGGACAAGGTGACACAGATGAAAGGTGCATGGATAGAAAAGGAAACCCTCTACGACGGCACGCAGCTGAGATCAGGCTGGGTTAAGAGCCATACGGGGCTTTCCGGGAGCGCGATCGCCTCGTTCGCAGGCCCTGCCGACGTGCCGATCGAGAACATGGTCGATCTCGAAGATGTCGCACGCAATGCCCCGATCTTCTCAAACGATATGCTCCACTTCATCGCCGAACACGAGGAGCGCGACCTGCCCCTCGCGGTCGCGCGGCAGAGACTGCTCGTCGCGATCGCCGTGGACGCACTCAGGGACCGCGCGAAGGGCGCAAAGATCGAGCGGAGGGGCGACGACATCTTCGATGGCGATCGCAAGCTATCGGTCTCCATCGCCACTAGCTCCCCGCGCTCCACGCTCATCCACTTTGCGATCAACATCCGCAGCGACGGCACTCCCGTGCCAACCAAGGGGCTCTCGGACTACGACATCGAGCCGAGAAAACTCGCCGATTCGATCCTCGCGCGATACTGCGGGGAGATAGAGTCGATGGAGAGAGCTGAGAATAAAGTCAGGCCGGTAGATTAATAAGAAAACAGAAGCAGGGCTTCCGTGCCCTTCCCTGCCGGCAGGCAGGCTTCGCCGCGCGCTCGTCATCGGGTACGCGGCGGTGTTTTGACCCCCGTCTGCCTGCTGTGTTTTCGTGCACCGCTGCTGCGAAACGCTGCACCCTTTCCACAACACCTCGAAGATCAGACTAATAAATATACTCGATAATCAAGGCCTTCCACTCCATGGCCATCATGAGCAGCCTTGGCATGGAGTTTGCTTAACCACATTAATATGGTTCGCGATCGATCCGAAGGCATTCTTCCAGACGGCTACCCATCTCTCCTCACCGAGATAAAGGCGCGCATCCAAAGGACGCGGGTCAAAGCAGCCCTCTCGGCCAATTGTGAACTCATCGAGCTCTACTGGGACATCGGGAAAAGCATCGTGGAACGGCAAAGTGTCGAGGGGTGGGGCAGATCGATTGTCGAGCGGCTGGCAGCGGACATCCAACGGGCCTTTCCAGGCATTGGCGGTTTTTCGCCTCAGAACATCTGGAAGATGCGGGC
>Ga0265297_10002804_pt1 | contig 33805 bp, 31 predicted proteins | sample Munlanlwell13791_FD_192502 | JGI IMG/M metagenome (GOLD analysis project Ga0265297, IMG submission 192502) | Leachate microbial communities from a municipal landfill in Southern Ontario, Canada - Leachate well 137-91 | ecosystem: Engineered > Solid waste > Landfill > Unclassified | place...
TCACTGGGGGATGGAAAAGGAAATGAGTGAGATTTTACATCTAATAAATGGGATATGAGAGATATATCGATAATTATCTACCATGTTGTATGTTACCATGTTTCGAAACATAGTAACATAAGAAAGAGGAGGTGAATGTTATGTCTCAAGTATCAAAATATCCTTTAAAGAAAGAAATTGAGGAGCGGATGTATGAAGTATTCCTTGATTCTATTGGCATGGTTCATAATAGAACACAGGTTTCCCGTCTCGTGAACGATCTTTTATCACAAACTGAAAAAACAATGCTTGCTAAAAGACTATCCATCGCACTTTTATTAGCAAAGCACTATCAACATCGTTCAATATCACAAATATTGCATGTGAGTTTAGGTACTGTTAACCGTGTGGGAAGGATGTTGGATACAGGGAATGGCGGATATAATATGGTTATTTCAACGCTTTTAAAGGAAGAAAAGTATGTTGGTTTTCTTAATAAGATTGATGACGTGTTAGCTGAGATATTCACTCCCTATAAAAGCAATCTCACGTCATGGAGAAAAAGACGATATGAAGAAAAACGAGAAAAAGATTACCCGTATTAGTACGGGTATCAAAATAGTAAACTCATGATATGTTACCATGTTTCGAAACATGGTAACATACAAGATTTCGATATTACAATTACAAGCGTTCCATCTATTATTCCTGATCGAGAACCTTGTCTGTTTTGAGTAGGTGCTTCTTATTGGTTCCTGACAATACTTGTTTAATCACTATGAATCGGACAAGTGAGTCAGATTGATTGATAAATGTATGTGGTGTATTTTCGGTTTCAATAAGATCTCCTGTTTTTACTATTTCTTCATGATGAACACCCTGTTTTTTCCATTGAACGAGAAGTTCTCCATCAATGATAAAAAGAGTTTCAAGTATATGATCATGATGATGCCATGTCTGAGTAGTATGAGGGACTTGTTTGTTGTAATGCAATTCATATTCATTTCGAAGATAATAATCAACCATCGTTCCTTCCGGTTTATCGACATGAAGCGCATCTTTTTTATAAACTATCTTCATAGGCGTCTTACGAATTTTTTTGTTTCCATTTATATATAATAAATGTCAGCATCCCAATGAGTGCAAGAAATGCAGCGCCGATGGGAGTAAAGAGAGCAACAAGGACAAATAGAAGTCCGGCAATCCCGATAATAATCCCGTCCTGTTCTGTCATAGCCTTCATTATAATACATAGTAATAACAGTAGAAAGGAATAGGAGTGTATGGTATCATTTTCTAATGAAAAATGTATTAATTTTGCACGGAACTGATAATACTTCTAAGCGGAATTGGATTCCTTGGTTAAAAATAGAATTAGAGAAACGCGGGTATAAAGTTTGGACTCCTGATCTTCCTCATGCAGATAAACCAAATATTGAACGCTATAACAAATTTATTTTTCCTCGATGGATTTTTGATACGGATTCGATTGTTGTTGGTCATTCTTCAGGTGCGGTAGCAATTTTGGGATTACTTGAAAAACTACCAACAGAAATAACCATACATAAGGCAATTTTAGTAGCCGGTTTTACTGATGATCTCAATTATGAACCCGTTAAAGAAATGTTTAAAAAGCCATTTGATTATCTACAAATAAAGACAAAAGCAAGGAGGTTTACTTTTTTCCATTCTGAAAACGATCCATTTGTCCCCTTTTGGCACGGAGAAAAATTACGGGATATTCTCGGAGGAGAATTAGTTGTTTTGAAGGGTCAAGCACATTTCAGCACAACGACGTATCCAGGAGATGCATATCTCAAATTCCCCGAGCTTCTCGAAAAGATTCTAGAGTAGTATATAATGACTCCATTATGAGTGATAGCACTTCTCATCGAGCGTTAAATCCTGAGCAGAAGAAGGCGGTGGAGTTTGGGGATGGACCGCTTCTTATTATTGCTGGGGCCGGCACCGGAAAAACCACGGTTGTTACAGAACGGATTAAACACCTTATTTCTTCCGGCAGAGCAAAACCACAGGAAATTCTTGCGTTAACTTTCACTGAAAAGGCAAGCCGTGAGATGGAGGAACGGGTGGATCAAAGTCTTCCCTATGGCGTGACTCAGATGTGGATTTCTACGTTTCATTCGTTTTGCGACCGGATCCTTCGGGCTGAAGGACTCAGTATCGGCCTTGACCCAAACTATAAACTCATGACGGAAGCGGAAACGATACAATTTTTCCGTACGAATCTTTTTCAATTTACCCTTTCCTATTTCCGTCCGCTTGGAAATCCAAATAAATTTATTAGCGGGATGATTCAACATTTTAGTAGATTAAAGGATGAAGATGTAGACTCAAGTCAATACATGAGTTGGGTCAAAAACAATCAGAGTTCTCATAAGGGAAAACACCAAGTCATCTCGGGGAGTAAAAGCGATGAGAGATCCCGAACGAGATTTCTCGACTTCGCCACGTCAGACGTGGCTTCGCTCGAAATGACAGTGAGAGAGGAAGAAGAAAAATATAGGGAATTGGCGGGAGCATATAAAACATATGAAGAATTGAAAATAAAAAACAGCAGACTGGATTTTGGGGATCTCATTGCGTATACATTGAAACTTTTTCGGACGAGAAAACAGATTCTTCAAAAATATCAGGAACAATTCAAATATCTTCTCATTGATGAATTTCAGGATACGAATTTTGCCCAAAATGAACTAGCACTCTTATTGGCTGGTGAAAAACAGAATATTACGGTCGTGGGAGATGATGATCAGGCTATTTACCGCTGGCGCGGAGCTGCAATTTCTAACATTATCCAATTTAGGAAACATTTCAAAAAAGCCAAGATTGTCGTCCTGACAAAAAACTACCGGTCAACGAAAGAAATTCTTGACCGCTCCTATGAACTCATCCAGCATAATAATCCTGACCGGCTGGAGGTGGCGGAGAAGGTTAATAAAAAATTGGAATGCATAAGGAGAATCAACGGGACACCCATAAACCTGATCTATGTTGACCGTGTAGAGAATGAGGCGGAAGAAGCAGCGAAAGAAATCTCAAATCTCAAATCCCAAATCCCAAAATATCAGTGGAAGGATTTTGCGATATTAGTACGGGCAAATGCTCATGCAGAACCGTTTGTGAGAGCTTTAAGCCGTCACGGGATTCCGTATCAATTTCTAGGACCCGGGCAACTCTTTCGCCAGCCGGAAATCAAGGATCTTATTTGTTATTTAAAAGTTCTCTATGACATTTATGATACTGTTTCCCTGTTCCGCGTCCTCTCCATGGATCATTTTGCGGTTCCTCCACGGGATATTGCGAGTCTTGTTTCATATGCAAGAAAACAAGGGATGTCTTTGTTTGAAGTGTGTGAGTTAGGTTATAGACGCGCCTTAATCGGAAATAAAAATTTTGATCCGTCTTCAGTTGCAAGCTCTCATTCTCCATTAGCTATAACAGTTGAATCAAGTGAAGCCGGACAAAATTTTATTTCCTCACGGCGCGGAAGTACTTTATCCTTACCCCCTTCGACAGAAGCATTAAACCCCTCTACCCGCGCCACCCCCTTACAATTTAACGAACTTCATATAACAGAGGACGGAGAAAAAAAAATTGTATCGTTAATGGAAATTATTCTGAAACATCTTTCCTTGATAAAAAAGGAGACGGCAGGGCAGATTCTTTATTTTTTTCTTGAAGAGTCCGGACTTTTAAAAACATTTACATCATATAAAACAGAAAAAGAAGAAAAGGCAGCGGGTAATATTGCAAAATTTTTTGATAAACTCAAAACGTATGAAATGGATCACGAAGACGCGAGTGTATTTACGGTCGTTGACTGGCTTGATCTGTCTATGGAACTTGGCGAGTCACCGCTTGCAACGAACTTGGATTGGAACACGACCGACGCGGTCAATATTCTCACGGTGCATTCCGCTAAGGGTTTGGAATTTCCTGTTGTTTTTCTTGTCAATCTCGTTGGTGCACGGTTTCCAACAACGGAAAAACATGAACAAATCCCAATCCCTGACGGGCTGGTGAAAGAGATTTTACCAACAGGAGATTATCATGAGGAAGAAGAACGGCGATTATTCTACGTTGGTATGACGCGGGCACGGGATCAGTTATTTTTTACGGCATCTCAATATTATGGGGAAGGAAAACGGGAGAAGAAGATATCACCATTTGTCATTGAGGCATTAGGGTCTGCCAACATCATTCTCCAACCAAAAAGTCAGAATTCCGGCCAGGCGAGTGATACACAACTTATGCTTCTTGACTGGAAAAAAACACCCGAACAGGAAGAAAAGAAAACGATTACGCATCCAATTTCCTCTATTTCGTATTCTCAGCTTGAAACATTTGAGCGATGTCCTCTTCAATATAAATATCGAAGCATAGTAAAGATCCCGGTTCCGTCATCCGCTGCTCTCGTATTTGGCGATGTTATCCACAGGAGTCTGCAGGCATTTTATGAGGAGCTAAAAAAGGGAACCAGTGGATCACGAGAATTGCTACTAAACCAATATGAAAAATGTTGGAAATCCATGGGGTATAAAAATAGAGAGTATGAAACATCTATGTACAAGCGGGGACACATGATTCTTAGTGAATATTTCATAAAAGGATTTGATCCCGATGGTACCGTCCTATCGCTCGAACAACCATTTAAAATAAAAATAACCCCGACTCTTACTCTGGGAGGAAAAATTGACCGCATTGACAGACTCAAAGACGGGAAATTGGAAATCATTGATTATAAGACGGGTTCATCGCCCAAAAAACGGAATCCGCAGGAAGATGTACAGCTCTCGATTTATGCACTTGCTGCTTCAGAAAAAGGTCTCTATAGTGAAAAGCTGGAACATATTATTGTTTCCTTTTATTTTCTAGAAGACCAGGAAAAAATTTCGTCAACGAGAACTGAACAACAACTGAAAACGGTCAAGGAAAAAGTCAGCACGGTTGCTGATGCTATCATGAGAAGCGATTTCCGGCCGACGCCCGGGAAACACTGCGACTTCTGTGAATTCCGGCTTCTTTGCGAAGCGTGGAAATAAGCTTGACAGCATTCTTGTTTTCATTCATATTAAATAGTGAATATAAGTTGGTACCGACGTATGGCTAAAAAAGTAAGGAAGCAACAAAAATCCATTCTCCATTTTCTTTTTATACTTCTTGCCCTTTCCCTTTTCCTTTTTGGCACCGTGCTTTTTAAGAAAAATCAGGAAAATTCCGATGTAAAAGGAGATTCTACTATGAGTCGGTCTGTTGATTCCAAAGGAGTAATCCCTCCGGAACACGAAGAGTCGAACGCCGGGGAAGCATGCGGATTACGGGTAAACCGGTTTTGTACAGGTAAACTGATTTGTGCTCCGCTTGATTTGGCGGGTACTGCACTTAAGGAGCATGAAGATAAAAACAGAGTGATGCCGGTTGATGATGTGTGGTGTTCCAAAAAATCTCAGGATGAATATATGGACCATCCATGTAATCCACGGATACCATATTACGGAGCCTGCGTAAAAACAGGCGTATGGCCCCGTACGTCAAACACACCAACACCGACTTCCGCACCAACTACTTCGGAAACTCAATCTCTGGTGCCAACATCCACTCCAACAAAACCGCCAAGACCAACATCGGGAAGTACTGCAACTATGACTCCCTCATCAACTCCGAAGTATATTCCAACAGCAACACCAGTAAAAAAACAAGAGCATACGCCTACTCCCACGCCTCCATCCGGGTGTAACTATATCCACGTGACGTGCATTCAGGAGCCATGCGGTCCAATCCTTGATTGTTCATCGCAAAAAAGTGCGCCGGTACTCACTCCGTTTCAAAATATTGTCCAAACGATTCGGAGTATGTTAGGTCTGTAGAGAGGTGTTTATGATGAAAAGAAATAATACATATATCAAACAAAAAATAAATGTTGTCTCTCTTTCTCTGTATATTGCCATTGGATTAGGCATGCTTGGATTGGTTTATTACGGCACGACTCATTCTTTTGATATCCGGTCGCGGGCATCGGATAGTAAAAAAATACTTATAGGCAGAGCCAACGCAGGGGAGGCATGCGGAAATAGTGTGAACACTACCTGTAATACAGATCTTGTATGCGCGCCTATCATGGGTATTCCTGACTATGGAGTATGTGTCCAAAAGAATGTCTGGCCTCCAGTAAACCTTTCGACTGGTACAAAAATTCAGGTGCCGTCCGTAGAATCCTGTAAATGGTGCGGGTCGGATTGTATCTCTGATACGATAAGGCAGGGATGTCCGAAAACCAGTCCCCCGAGAGGATATACATGTGTGTATAAGGATAGCCACTGTATGAAAGTTCTTGGTTACTGAGCGATCGGATAATACACTTCTTGTCCGCCGAAACCTTCTTTGAATTTTGTAAAACCTTTCCATGAGAGATATTGTTTGGGAGACCGTTCATCAAAAACACCAACAAAATCAAACATTGTGCATCCGCGTTTCTTTGAAATCTTTAATGCTTCCCAAACGAGGAGGGTTGGAGCAAACAGTTTTTTTCCCTGCCTTGTGGCTCCCGCTATCCAGTAATATGCAGTATGGTCAAAAAATAGGAGAAGAACGCCGCCAACAAGAGAGTGTTTATTTTTTTCACATGTCATTCTGATCCCGACTAAGTCGGGAGAAGAATCCATCAAAGTTTTCCGATGCACATCGGGACTAGATCCTTCACTGCGTTCAGGATGACACTCTGTATTATGGTATGCTAGTAAAATTGTCGCATTGTCCGGAGAAAATGCACTCCAAAGACGATCGAGTCCATAGGTAGTGATGGACCCAAACATACCCGCTGACTTTGCTTTGATATCAATAAGATCTTTTATATTTGTCGATTTTTGGATAAGAATATTATTTTTTATTGCTTTACGGACTGCACGCCGTTTCGCTTCGGTAAAAGAACTGAAGAGCGTTTCTTCTGAAGGAATAAGACTTATACGGATTGTTTTTGTGGGAAGAAATGGTTCTTTATTGAGGATAAAAAATTTTGAGATGCTATTTTGCATTTTTTGATACTCTTGTTGATCAGTGTTGGCTGTTGGTTCAAAGGAAATTTTCCTGACATGATATTTTTTCAGAAAAGGAATAAGCTTAGGAAGATAAGGAAGTAATCGTGGGCGCTGTATTTTCGCGAGAGTACCCAGAAGCGGAATATTTTTTATATATATATTAATCCCGTCTACCGTGATAACGATCCAGCCGATGGATTGAACATATTTTTTATAGAAGGATGATTGTTGAAGATCCATGATCTAGAAAATAGATATGTAGAAAATAGAAAATAGTTTTGGAAAATAGAATATGGGAAATTGATTCTCAATTTCAAGTTTTCTACTTTCTCATTTCCATTACCAATTTCTAATTTCCATAAGCCATTTTCGAATATGAATTTATTTTAATATATGCAGAATTTTCCACCGTACCGTATCTGCTAAACAATAGAGCTTATACAGAACGGGATTGATGACAAGATCATACGACCCAATAAATTCTACTAATTCCGGATGGTAGCCTTCCTTGAACCGGTGAAAACCATACCATGGATCATTGGGGTCAGGATTTGGTCCCATGGCTCCCCACAGATCAAATTTTTTATAGCCTGCAGTTTTTGCCCACCGTACTATCTCCCACAGCATAAGGTTAGGGGCCATAACTTCCCGGTGGTTTCGTGAGGATGCACCATAAGGGTAATAGATGGTACGCCCATGACAAAAAATAATCCAGGCGGTGAGTATCTCCCCGTTATAAGAAGCTGTAAAGAGTTTTGCCAGGCCGTTCTCTCTCATCGTGTTCCACATAGTTTGATGATAGTGTCTGTTATGCGCGTAAAATCCCTGCCTCTGTGTTGTCTCTTCCGAAAGACGAAGATATGCTTTGAAAGCAACATCGCTTGAATCTTCTTTGATAATGACACCGTGTTTCTGTGCAACCTTAATGTTATAGCGGGTTTTATGGTGCATGTTTTTTAGAAGTTCATCCTCGGATTTCGTGATATCGAGAACAAATGTATAGCGGGTAAATAAGGGATGATGGGAGGGAATGAGTTGGAGGTCAGAAGTCGGAAGTCGGAGGTCAGAAATATTGTTCGGCTCGAGTTGTATATAGACCGCCTTTTTTTCTTTACCGAGTTTCATGAATTCGTTTATCATGAATTGGTCGGGCATAGGTCCTTTGGGAAAATAACCTACGGTATATGGCGTATGAGGGATGTTATGGAAAGAAAGTTGCCAGTATTGAGTTTTCCCTTTTTTTTCTTCGGCAATGAGGCGAACGACGTCAATTCCCATTTTTTTCCGGAATTCTCCCCATTCCCATGTCTGGAGCGGATGGCCGACGCTGGTATTCCATTGTTTTTCTTCTTCCGGATGTACAGGATGGATTGTGGAAATAGATTGATTCATGTAGACATTATCTCACGTTTTTTTCTAAAGCAGATAGTCTTCTTTTTGAAATCCCCGATACGAATCAAGCGACACCTGTTTTTCCAATAGATTTTCCGGAATATCCGCGATGAAACGAGATACGGTATTTTGTGTCCGTGTACCGAAAAATAACCTTCTGTCAGCAAAAGAAAGATACAGTTTTTCTTTCGCCCGTGTAATTCCCACATAACAGAGTCTCCGTTCTTCTTCCAACTCTTCTTTGTCCATAAGCGATCGGCTGTGAGGGAATAACCCTTCTTCCATGCCGATGAGAAATATCGTATGGAATTCCAGTCCCTTTGATGCATGGAGAGTCATAAGAGTCACAACATTGGTCCTTTTGGCTGTATCCAATGTATCCGGTGTTGGTTCCTGTTCCAGAAGCGACACAGTATCTAAAAACTCCGAAAGAATAGGAAATTCTGTGGCCACGGATCTCAGCTCTTTGATGTTTTCCAACCGGTATGCCTCTTCTTCAACATTTGCATCATACAGACTTAAATAGTCGGAAACTTCAAGTATGGTATCGAGAAGTTCCAATGTCGTGAGATCAATAAGCTTTTTATCCACATCTGTTTTTTCTCTCCAGTTGAAAAATTTTTCCATTTTTCTTTTTCCTATTTTTTCAATACGCTTAAGAGATACCGTGTCTTTCGGATGGAGAACAAGCCGGAGATATGAAAGAACATCTTTGATTTCCTTCCGCTCATAAAATCGTGTCCCTCCGACGAGCGTATAGGGAATGCCTGCATGGAGGAGCGCTTCTTCAATAACGCGGGATTGAGCGTTCGTCCGGTAGAGAACGGCAAAATCACTGAAGGGCTGATTACTTTGCAGTATGGATGTAGCAATAAATGCGGCTTCATCACGCTCGGTTCTTGCTTCATAGACGCTGATCGGTGTACCGGCTGATTTTTCTGTCCAGAGCTTGAGGATGGGATGACTGGTGTTTTTGGATATGACTGCGTGCGCTGCATCCAGGATGATTTGCGTAGAACGGTAATTTTGTTCTAGGTTGAATTTTTTCATAGCGGGGTATTGGGTTTTAAAATTGACGATATTTCTAAAATCCGCTCCTCTGAATTTGTAAATACTTTGGGATGCATCACCGACAACGGTAATGTTTTTATATCTGCCAGCCAAAAGTGTTGAAAGCACATATTGTGCTTTATTGGTGTCCTGATACTCATCGATGAGGATATACCGGTATTTTTCCTGATACTTTCCAAGAATATCGGAATACTTTTGGAACATTTGAACAACAACATTAAGAAGGTCGTCAAAATCCAGGGCAATATTTTCCCGTAATTTCTTCTGATAGGAAAGATAGACCTGAGAGACCACTTCCTGGAAATATCCCCGTGCATATTGCGGGTATTCAGTAGCGGTAATGAGTTCATTTTTCGCTTCACCGATCGTATGGAGGATGGCACCGGGATTGAAGTTTTTTTGTGAAATATCCAGTTCTTTCATCACATCTTTGACAACATCCAGCTGATCGTTTTGGTCATAAATTGAAAAATTAATGGGTAGTCCGACTGCGCCTCCTTCTTTCCGGAGTATTTTTGCACAAAGCGAATGGAAAGTGCCGGCAAAGGGCTGAGAACTAGATGGGGAGGTAGGGAGATAAGGAGACAGATAATCTGTAGATAGTAACTTTGCGATACGTTCTTTCATTTCTCCTGCGGCTTTATTGGTAAATGTCACCATGAGGATGTTTGACGGATCAATATGTTTTTCCTGTATGAGATAGGCGACTTTATAGGTAAGAACGCGTGTCTTCCCGCTTCCGGCGCCAGCCAGTATTAAGGTTGGTCCGTCAGTGTGGACAACTACTGACTGTTGATCTTTGTTTAAATCATTGAGAAGTGAGTTCTTCATACCGTATAATACTATCACATGAAAACTATCTATCTAGTAGCCAATTGGAAGAGTAATAAGACGGTAAGCGAAGCCAAAGATTGGCTTTCAATTGTCAGCCGTCAGCTCTCAGCCATCAAAATTCCTGTACATGTAACCATTATTCTTTGTGTTCCGTTTACTGTTTCAGCGATCTTTCAGGAAGAAAGTAATACGTTACAGATGCCCATTCATTTGGGTGTACAAAATGTTTCTCAATTTCCGAGTGGAGCGTATACCGGGGAGGTAAGCGCGCAGATGTTGAGAGGATTAGTAGAGTATGTGATTGTCGGACATTCGGAACGAAGAAAATATTTCAATGAAACCGATGAAATGCTTGTAAAGAAAGTTGAGCAGGCAAAATCGTCCGGATTAAAAATAATTTATTGTGTTGAAAATGATCTGATGTCAATTCCCGTTGATACTGACATTATTGTTTATGAATCATTTGTAGTTATTGGAAGCGGTAAACCGGAAGATCCTGCTACAGCAGAAGTGATGTGCCATAAATTAAAAGAAAAAAATGGCGGAAAACCGGTGCTGTACGGAGGAAGCGTGACTAAAGAGACGGTTAAGGAGTTTTGCGCTCAACCATCAATCGATGGTGTTATCGTTGGAGGAGCGAGTTTAAAGTCAGAACAGTTTATCCAATTAATTGAGGCGTTTTCTTCATATGGCTAGAATACCATTTCGGAAGTTATCATGGATTATCGGGTTCCTTCTTATTGTGATTTGTATCGGCATTGCGTTTGAGTGCATACAGGTAGTAAAAATTGCTCAAACACAATTTGGTTTGTCTCCCCTTTCTCTCTATCAGCTGGCAACTGATGGAGAAGCAATGGTGAGATCAGAGCATGGGAGGGTTAACATAGTAATCTTAGGAGTGGGAGGAGGAGATCATGAAGGACCGGATTTGACCGATACTATCATTGTCGTTTCGTTTCATCTCACTCAGAAAGCAGTATCTCTTATTTCTGTACCGCGTGATGTGTGGTCTGAAACACTCAAAGACAAAGTAAACAGTGCATATCATTATGGAGAGGAAGAAATGCAGGACGGCGGACTAACCCGTTCATCTGCCATCGTAGAAGAGATTGTCGGAATCCCTATCCATTATGCGATGGTGGTTGATTTTTCACAGTTTGAGACACTTATTGATTATATTGGGGGAATTGATATAGATGTACCGGGTGCATTTACTGATTACCAATATCCGATTGCAGGAAAAGAAACTGATGAATGTGATGGGGATTGGACGTATGCGTGTCGGTATCAGACAATCGCCTTTGAAAAAGGATTTCAACATATGGGCGGAAAGCAGGCACTCATGTATGTGCGAAGCAGACACGCTGAAGGTGAAGAGGGAACTGATTTTGCACGCGGAAGAAGGCAACAGGATGTTATTGTCGCAATAAAAACGAAGATTTTATCCCTGGAACCGTGGTATCATCCTGAAATGTTTACCCGTTTATACACTTCCTTTGATGATGCAACGACGACTAATCTAACCGTCGGACAATTGTTGGCTTTGGGAAAGCTCGGCATGAGAGTCAATACTGAGGGTATCAGTAAAATATCTATCGAACCGTATCTTTGGGAAGCACCATTTGACCAATACGGGCGGTATGCGCTTGTCCCTAAAAATTCATTTGAAGAGATCCACCAATTTATTAGAACTTCACTGGAAGGAAACACTATAGAAGGAAAATAACTCCTCCGGCGACCATACCCACTCCCATGATGATAAGAAGAATGGTGGGGAGCGATCCTCCGGGTTCAGGCATAGGTTCCGCTGAAATGGTTGATGGAATTTCTGTGGGCGTCGCTGTAGCCGTAATTTCTAATGTTGCCGAAGGTGTTGCTTCCCCGAGCACTTGTGAGCCGGCTTTGAGAATGGTAAATACGGTAGTGAGAGCAACCGGCTTCCCTTTTTCATCGAGCGTCGTCATCGTTGCACTTTGTTTCCCTACAGCAAGCGATTTGGTTGGGGTGAAAGACCATAATCCGTTTGCTCCCACTGTTGTTTTTCCTGTTTCAGGTTTTGAAATTCCTATGGTGAGTGTAACTGTCTTTCCCGGTATTCCCCTGCCTTGGATCACCGGTCTGTGAGAGACTATCGAACTGTTTTGTACAGGTTGCGTTATAGCAACTCCACCAATATGTACGGTTGTTTGCTCCCCGAGTACAGATTTTTTTTGGTTTGTAAACGTTAGGGAGCTGGATGATTTCCCTTTTGCTTCCAGATTCCGAAAATCCGTAGAAGTACCCACCGTCATGTCCGGAACCGGTGCATCGTTTTCAGTGTCAGTAATACCTTCAGTTTTTTCGTTTCCATAATAGACGGTGATTGTCTCATTTACCTTTGTATTGGAGGGGAGATAGGCAGAAAGATCTTTTGTCCGTATGGCGTTGAGCGGAATAATCCATGATCCGGAATCCGTAATGAGCGTCGATACCGGTTGGCTGTTTTCAAGTGCAACAACTAAAAGTCCACCGCTTGCAGGCTTTCCCTCATTTGTTTTTACCATGCCATAGGATGGTTCAAGGCCGGATGTGGCACTTGCAATGGCAGGTCCGGTACGGAGTGTGTAGTCAGTGGTGTTTTTGATGGGAAATTGTTTTCCGCCTGAAATAACTTCAATGTCATAGGTTGTGTTTGGTTGGAGATTTTTTACCGGAACGCTGTGTGTGGTATATTTTCCGCGTTTTCCTGTCACATCACGTTCATCATAGCTGCTGATTTTTACGCCGTTTTTGGCGTTCAAGGTCACAAAACCGGTTGTTGGCTCTTTTGTCTGCCAGATGATTTTCGCTCCTGTATCGCTCACCGTGGTCACCATGAGGTTGGAAGGTTCAATATTAGGGAATGAAGTCAGCTTCTTAGCGGTAAATTTTTGGACGAAAAAGCTCAATGCACCAATGATAAAAAAGAGAATGAAGAGGGCTGCGAGAGTGGGAATTTTTTTTGGAAAAGCCATACCGGGTAGTGAAGTTTCGATCTTTGCATGAACGCTTTAAAAACCTCACCATTCTCTTTGTTAAAAACAATGTTTATATATTACCAGATAGTATGTCGTTTCCTGCAAAGACAAAAGCGTATCGAAACTCTACTACCCGGCATAGATTCTCTTATTAGTGTCGTTTCCTACTATTTAATACATTTAGCGTATCAGTGTCAATGGTGGCAGAAATTGAAGCTGATAATTGCTGTACAGCAGGAGTGATGGTAGATGTTTTTGTCGTTTTTATGAGTTCGAACGTAATCCACAAAAAAACCGTCACAAAGGTAAAGACAGAAATAAGGAACAGATCACGATCATTATTTTGTTTCATAATAGGTTACAAGATCAACGGATACCTTCAGTGTTGCGGGTATGCCTGATCCCGATGCGCTGATTACAGGAGTTTGAAGCGGTAAAAAATTCATAGATTGTATTGTCACAACTCTTCGTAGGTTTATCAAATCCCTGAAATATGAAGTGACGGATGAGTACGGACCTTCAATAGTGAATTCCATTGGTAGCTCAGTAAATTGTTTTTGGTTGGTGCTTGGTATGACAGCGGATGAGGTGGAAAGGGGAATGTCTGCGGTTTTTAACTGGGAAAGAAGAAGGTTTTTTTCAAGAGCAAGGTTTGTCAGTTGCGAAACAAGGTCGACAGCTTCCGGAGTTTTGGGTACTGCTTCTGAAAGGACAGGAAAGAGAGCCTGGTTATTTTCAAAGTTCGCATTCGCTTCAATAAGTGCATAGATTTTTGCATCCATTTGTTTGTCGATCTGCGTTTTGTCTTTTATTTCACGCCGTAAATAAAGAATGGTTTGGATAGTCGGACGTATGGCATACCAGCTAAATACAGAGAGGACGAGGAAGAAGAAAATAACCGTCGTGTAATTTTTTGTTTGCTGGCTTTCCAGAAACGGAGCAATGGTCTGCGAATATTTTTTATACTGATTTGACGATGGAAGGATAGTTTTTTCCATAAGGAATGTTGTCAATTTTTACCGGTTTTTTTAATTTTCGCTGTGAATGCAAACTGTATGCCTAAAGCATTTTTACCGACTTTACCGACCTCAACATTGGTGAGCAGTGATGTTTGGGAAAAATTGGAAATGAATTGTGTAAAACTATCGGATGAATGTGCCATAACATCTGCTTTTACTACGTCTTTTTCTATAGTAAGCGTCTCGAGATTGGTGCCAAGTGGAATGAGCGTATGAGTGAGGGTGAGTGCGTCAACAGGAATAGATTGATCCTGGAGGAGCGTCTTGATTCCGTTGGTTTTATTTTGAACAGCGCGGATGCTCTTTTCAAGATCCGCATTGACTTCGAGGATTTCTTGTTTTTGTGTAATACTCTCTTTCAGGTCTGAGAGCCGTCTGTCTAAACTGAAACGTGATGCAAAAGCCAGAAGAACAATAAGTTCTGTTGTGATCATAATATACCGGCCATAGGTCGTGATCCAGATCATGATACGGGTAAAAGGGGAATTGGTATTTGTGATATCACCCAAGAGATTTATTGAGAGTTGTTTGGCAGGCATACGGATAATTAGGTATGAGCAACGAATGACGAGTATTGAGTTGCTGAATTATGTACTATCTAGTATATGAGGATTTCCGCTGAGAGACAAGTATAGAGAGGTATGATAAAAACAGTTGGTATATATCGAAGAGATAGAGAATACTATTTCTTTTTAATAAGTTTGGAGAGGCGGGATTTAAGCCGGTTTGCTTTATTTTTATGGATGAGGTTTGTTTTTACCGCTTTATCCAGTACTTGAAATACGTTTGGAAGCGTCTTTTCTGTCGGATGTTTTCGCATTTGTTTCACTGCATCACGCAGTAATTCCCTTTTTTTTGCCGTGTAACGGGATCTGATTTTATCATGGCGCAACTTTTTTTCAGCTTGTTTTGTGATTGGCATACCACGAGTATAGCGGATTTGACCCTTTTAGGTCAAGAAGACCTTGGAGTATACTAAAAATATTATGAGGCAGATTTTTTCCATTTTTTCCCACAAACAGACATCGGTCCGGTCTGCTGCAACCGTCCTCATGGTTATGGTGCTTCTTTCCAGAGTCTTAGGACTGGTACGCGACCGGCTTCTGGCTGCCCGGTTTGATCCGGATGTCTTAGGAGTGTATTTTGCGGCATTTCGGATTCCGAATCTCGTATTTGAGCTTTTGGTTATGGGGACGCTTACTGCAGCATTTATTCCTGTGTTTACGAAATATATTACAGAAGGAAAAGAAGATGATGCATGGCGGGTGTCATCAACACTTATTCATATCTGTATTCTCTTTATCATTTTTTTATCCATTCCGCTTTTTCTTTTTACTGATCAAATCTGTACGCTCATTGCTCCTGGTTTTTCTCCTGAACAAGTAAGCCAGATGAGTGCCTTTACACGATTTATGATCGTTTTTCAGGTAGCACCGCTCCTTATTGGTAATTTTTTTACCGGCATTTTACAATCATATAATCTTTTTTTTGCTCCTGCTGCAGCGCCTGTTGTATACAACGTCGGTATTATTTTTGCCGTCATTTTTTTGACGCCATTCTTAGGTATTTGGGCTCCTGTGGCGGGTGTAGGAATTGGCGGATTTCTTTTTATTGCCATTCAAATACCCTCTCTCCTTGCTGTAGGGTATAAGCATAAACCCGTGATCGATCTTGCTCATAGGGGAGTGAGGGAAGTAGGAAAGCTTATGGCGCCAAGAACTATTGGATTGGCTGTATCACAGATTGATTCAACCGTTGACTTGATTTTATCGTCGCTCCTGGGAGCGCGCATGGTGACAGTATTCCAGTTTGCCCAACATCTTCAAATGCTGCCGGTTGGGTTGTTTGGGACGTCCGTTGCTCAAGCAGCTTTCCCCATCCTCTCGCAAGCGTCAGCTCGGGGGGATAAAGAATTGTTTCATAAAACCCTCATTTCAGGAATCAACCAAATGCTTTTTTTTATCATGCCGATGTCTGTTTTTTTTATTGTTTTCCGTATTCCAATCGTGCGTCTTGTGTTTGGTGCCTCCCGTTTTGACTGGGAAGCAACAGTATCTACCGGCATGACACTTTCTGCATTCAGCATTTCGTTGTTTGCGCAATCAATATCCCCACTGCTTACGCGAGCGTTTTTTGCTCTCTATGACAGTATGACTCCGGTATTCGTCGGAGTCCTTACTATTACATTAAATGCTGCATTGAGTATTCTCTTTGTTTCTTATTTCCGTTATCCTGTCTGGTCTCTGGGGCTTTCTACGACAATTGCCAGTATATTGAATATGTTGCTTTTGTATATCCTCCTATCCCGAAAAATCCGGTCGTTCACCCTCCGTGATATTGGGTGGAGTCCAATTAAAATGACTATTGCAGCCGGCATCATGGGAGTGGCACTCTATATCCCGCTGAAATTATTTGATGAGTTGGTTTTTGATACGACACGGATTTCCGGTTTGGTACTTCTTACCGGAGTGAGCTGTTTCATTGGATTGTCCTGTTATTTGTTTTTTGTGTGGGTGCTGGGGGTATCTGAGCTACAGGCATTTTTTGATATCCTTGATAAAGTACGGAAACCAAAACAAGTTGTTCTTGAACCAGCGCAGGAGGTTGTTAATAATGGAGGGCAAGAGAGCGCGTCTTAATTTGTTTTAGTAAGTTCTAAGATGACAACGCTTTGGGCGGCCATGTACACTTTCATGTTGAGTTTTCCTTCTGTTGGTGTCTGGGTCGTGGTTGAATCAGAACCAAAAAGGTAGTTTTGTTTCACCGTATAGGTACCCGGATCAAGGTTGGTAAAGGCGACGGGTACGGTTTCTACATGTGAACCGCTCCGGTCAAAATTGACCAAGAGAAGTCTCATGGTTTTGTCCCGCATTGATGCAAATCCGGTAACCCACGTGCCTTCACCGGTCACCTGAAGCCGATTGCCGACCATCTGGTCAATAAATGAATAAACAGAATACCGGGGTTTGACTTTGGCGCCTGCATTCTGGTGTCCGATCAGTCCCCAGCCGTTTGATTGCCCGGGGCCGTCTTTCAGTTCAAAAGAAAATGCATACGTCGGGCCTCCTGAGATCATCTGCCGGATAGCTGCTGCGGTATAGGCAGCTGCATACGTCGTGTTGTAGAGCGTACTTTTGTCGCCCGTAAAACCGAATTCCGTAATCAGCGTGGGTTTCATTGAATGTCCCGGATAGGGAAGCATCCAATTCACAAAATTATTTTGATCAGTCGCATATTGTTTGGGATTTGGGAGATAAGAATGCCATGAAAAGAAATCAACGCGAGCCCCGCTCGAGGCCAGTGCCATTACCCAGTTCTTATACAAGCCGGTCGTGGCTGGGCCTCCAAGATAAAAATAATTGGTATTTTGGGCACGTTTGGCACCGTCTGCCGCGTATTTATAGAGTGTAAGATAATTTTTTTCTCCTGATAGTTTCCATGATCCAAAGACTGCCAGATCCGGCTCGTTCCATACTTCATAATAAATACCGCTGAGATTTTTTTCTCCCTTTCCACTGTAATGTTGGATGGTTTTCTCAACGACTGTTGCCCAGTCATTCCAGTTATTCGGAGGATTGATGATCACTCCGTCTTTGGCAATAGGAGCCGGCATGAAAGAAAGTGAAAGGAGAGGTTTCGCGCCTGTGGCTATAATCGTATTGACAGCTCCATCGAGTCTGCTCCAATCGAAAGAAAGATTATCTCCGTCTTTTTTCACGACACTGAAATTATCGTACAGATGATCAATACGGATGACCTTTGGCCGCAATGCTTTGACCTGACCGCTGACCGGAGCGATCATATCCTCTGCTTCTTCTCCTCCTTGGGCAAATGCATGATAGAAATCCGTTTTTATCGGTTCAAGAATTGCTTTAGTGTCAACCACAATATGTGCTGGCGTACCGGTTGCCCGCGTAATGAGGGTGACTGATTGGTAGGTAGCAAAAAGAAGAAGCGGAAGGAAAAGAAGGATGGAAATGATTGAAATAAGTGAAGTAACTTTTGGCGATGTATTTTGTTCTAAGACATTCATACCAGGTAGTATATCCGCACGGCCCCGCTCAGCGGGGCGAAAACGGACTGTTTTTTTGTATATCCTTTTTTTATCATAAATATATATCGCTTGTATGACCTATGTAGCGCATTGTCGTGCGGATTCACTACCTGGTTATAAATATTTTTTCACAAGAGTAATACCGCCAAATATTATCATACAACAACTGGCGCTCAGGAGAACGAGCGTCATCTCTGTGGATCCGGATTGCGGGAGTTCCTCTCCAACGGCGGTGTCTCCTCCTCCTGTGGTTCCTCCTGTGTCATCAGTAACCGTGTACGTGGATGAGACGGTTTCTGTGCCTCCGGTCGTTGGGTTGAGCGATGTCACGACTATGGAATATGTGCCATTTTTAAGAGTAACCTGAGGAGTTGTTTCCCAGGTGCTTTCTGTAGTAGCAGTGACTACTTGGGTTTGAGCAGGGTTTGAATGAATGACGATAGTGATCGTTGCACCTGCGGGAGATGTCCCCTTGATGAGCGGTTTACCCGGTGTCGTGCCTTCCGTAACAGTGACCATCAATATTGATGAAGTGCCCGAAGCGGTTTCGACTGTTGTTGGCGTGGGTGTGGTCGTCATCAGCGTTGTCGGTGTCGGTGTGCCGGTTGGACCCGTAGGGGTAGGGGTGGATGTGGACGTGAGAGACCCGGATGGCGTAGGCGTCGCCATTTCATCAGTGTCTTGTACCGGTCCGCCAATAATAGAAAGTGACCCCGGTTGCGTACTGGTAAGAACATTTGCTGTGGATTCTCCAAGTCCTGTGACAGCCGTATCGGATGCAAATTGGACCGTGACCGGTGTGGCGCTTCCTCCTATGGCCTTGAGCCGCAAGACTGCAACTTCTCCTGACCCATGAATTGGTTTGGTCATACTTTCAGCTGCTACGGTAATAGTGGCAGTACCTGAGCCGACTGTGCCTTGGGCTTTGATATTAGGAGCAAGCACGCCATTCGTAATGCTGAGCGCCTCAAATTTGGTTTGATCAAAAATAAGAGAAATTTTTGCCTGCATGACATTGTTTGCTCCTGTGTCAATGACGATTTTCCATATTGATGTATCTCCATATGCTACAGTTGGACTCCTGGGTTGGACAGCAAGTGTTGTGGCAGGAGCTGCTTTGCTTCTGAGTTCCTGCTGTTGCCCGATGAAAAAAACAACGATAGGGATAGCTGCAAGTAAAATAACGCTACTGATAATGAGCAGTATTTTTTTCATACCTAAAACCATTATGAGAGAATTTTTTTCATATGACAATAGGGGGTTGACAAATATTAGCACTCGATATATATTAGTGCTAATTTCATTATGGACACAACGGAAATAGCAAAAGATTTGACCCCACGGCAAGTGGAAATACTGAAGGCAATCATTGAGGAATATATTGCCACTGCCGAGGCGGTTGGTTCAGAGACGCTTGATAAAAAATACAATCTTGGTGTGTCACCAGCGACAATCAGGAATGAGATGGTGCGGCTTACCGAAATGAAACTATTGCAACAGCCTCATACATCAAGCGGGAGAGCGCCAACGGCAGATGCACTCCGGTTTTACGTCGATGTCCTCATGAAGCCGAAGCATTTATCCCTGACAGAGGAAATGTCAGTCAAAGAAAAAGTATGGGATGTGAGGCAGGAAGTAGATAAAGTACTGAGGGAAGCGACAAAAGCAGTGGCAGGGAAGACGAAGGCGCTTGCGATCACGACGACTGATGATGGGGATATTTACTATGCGGGTGTCGGCAACCTGCTGGATATGCCTGAATTTTATGATTACGAGCTTACCCATTCGCTTTTTGAAACCATTGAACAGTTTGATTTTTGGTGGAAATTATCAGAAGGCCATACCGATCCCTTAGTGATCCTTTTAGGAAGTGAGTTGGGTACGAAAGGCCTGTCGCAATGCGGGTATATCTACCATACATTTACGACTCCGCATATCAAAGGATCAATTGGCGTGGTCGGGCCGTTCCGGCTTGATTACTCATCCATTGTTCCGGTGGTCCAATACATGGGAGACCTTATTAATGAACTAGGGACAAATTGGTAGAGTGGATCGTAGATTATAGAAATAATAGAAAATACAAAAATAAATGAAACATATGAAAAAACAGACAGATCAATCTGAAAAGCAGGATGAAAAAGATCAAACGCAACAGGAAGAAGTGTTGGTAGCTCCTGTTGAAACAAAAGAAGAATCTGAAGCAACCATATGGAAGGAAAAGTATATCCGGGCGCTTGCGGATTATCAGAATCTTGAGAAACGGGTGAGGGAAGAGCAAAATCAGGTACGGATGTTTGCGGGTTTAGTAGTTATTGAAAAACTCCTGCCTGTCGTTGATCTTTTGGAAAAGGCGCAGGAACATTTGAAGGATCAGGGACTTGAATTAGCATTAAAAGAATTGTATTTATTTTTCAAAGCAATAGGCGTTGCAAAAATTGATGTTCTTGGAAAGTTATTTGATCCTTATACGATGGATTGTGTGGAAATTGTTGAGGATGGAGAAGAAAATAAAGTAGTATCAGTAATAACTCCCGGCTACCGGATGCATGAAAAGCTGATCCGTCCGGCAAAAGTTACGGTAGGGAAGAAAAGTAGTTAGAACATAGTTTTTTTGGAAATGAGATAATGGAGAAGAAAGCTTCTATTGTCCTTTTTCCACTTTCTATGTTCTATACAGCTATTTTCTGATACATCGTTTATTATAACCTGAAGTATGAAATGATTATTGTTCGAGGTTGAAAGCCGAGAGCTTCTCGCCTACGCTCGAAGAATAACGTTTGAATTTTGTAATTCAAGTTATTTTAGGTAATTTTGGTATTAAGTTTTTACATTAAAGGAGGTAATATGGCTCAATCAAATAAAATTATCGGTATTGATTTAGGAACGACAAATTCGTGTGTGGCAGTGATGGAGGGGGGAGCTCCGAAAGTTATTCATTCTGTCGAAGGGAGAAATGTCATCCCATCTGTAGTTGATCCGATTAAAAATATTGTCGGTGATGTAGCAAAACACCAGACGGTGATCCACCCGAAAGATACAATTTTTTCCGTCAAACGGTTGGTCGGAAGAAAATTTTCCGATGCAAGCGTGCAAACGGACAAAAAATGGCTGCCGTACGAGATTAAATCCGGGAAAAATGATATGGCGGTGGTCGAGGTTGGAGGCAAACAATTCACTCCGCAGGAAATATCAGCCAAAATTTTGGCAAAAATTAAAGCTGATGCAGAGAAATATCTGGGAAGTTCTGTGACGCAGGCTGTTATTACCGTGCCTGCATATTTTGACGATTCCCAGCGTCAAGCGACCAAACAAGCCGGAGAAATTGCAGGACTTGAGGTCATGCGCATACTGAACGAACCTACAGCAGCAGCTCTTGCATATGGGCTGGAAAAGAAAAATGCCCATACGATAGCGGTGTATGACCTGGGAGGCGGAACGTTTGATATTTCAATTCTTGAACTTGGAGAAGGTGTATATGAAGTGAAAGCGACAAACGGCGATACACACTTGGGAGGAGACGATTTTGATAAGAAAATTCTTGACTTCATCGCAGATGAATTCCAGAAAGAGCACCAAGTGGACCTCAGGAAAGATCCACAAGCGCTCCAGAGGATTCGGGATGCAGCAGAGAAAGCGAAGATTGAGCTTTCAACATCTATGGAAACAGAGGTCAATCTCCCTTTTATCACACAGGGGAAAGATGGACCACTCCACTTGGTTACTAAAATTACCAGAGCAAAACTCGAATCGCTTGTAGGAGATCTTGTTGCCAAAACCATTGAACCGGTTAAGAAATGTCTCGCTGATGCGAAAATGAAAATATCAGAGATCAATGAAATCGTCATGGTCGGTGGTATGACGCGGATGCCTAAAGTGCTATCGACGGTAAAGGAATTTTTTGGGAAAGAGCCGAATTGTTCCGTCAACCCCGATGAAGTCGTGGCAATCGGCGCTGCGGTACAGGCAGGAGTCCTGGCAGGAGATGTGAAAGACGTCGTCCTTTTGGATGTCACACCATTAACATTAGGATTGGAAACATTGGGTGCAGTTTCAACACCCCTTATCCCAAGAAACACAACCGTGCCGACCAGTAAAACCGAGGTTTTTTCAACAGCTGCGGATAACCAAACATCCGTGGAGATTAATGTCCTCCAGGGAGAGCGTCCCATGGCATCGGATAATAAATCCCTTGGCCGGTTTGTCCTGTCAGGCATACCTCCTGCTCCCCGCGGAGTGCCGCAGGTGGAAGTGACGTTTGATATAGATGCAAATGGCATATTAAACGTTACAGCGAAAGACAAAGCAACCGGGAAAGTGAGTACGATCAAAATTACCGGTTCAACAGGCTTGTCGAAAGATGAAGTGGAAAAGATGAAAAAAGAAGCGGAAGAACATGCTGCGGAGGATATAGCCAAAAAAGACAAAATTGAGGCGAAAAATAAAGCGGAAAACCTCATCTATGTTGCGGAAAAGACGATAAAAGATGCGGGAGACAAAGCAAAACCGGAAGATAAAACGGCAATAGAGGAAAAAATGAAAGCCCTGAAAGATATACTGGAGACCGGCAGCAAAGAAGATTTGGAAACAAAAACTTCCGAACTCTCCGACGCGGTACAAAAAGTTGGGGCTGCGATGTATCAAACTCCGCCACAACCGGGCCAAGAAGGTGCTCCAACAGAAGGTCAACCTTCTGAAGAAGCAAAACCAGAAGAGAAGAAAAATGGAAAGGTGGAAGAAGGACAAGTGGTGAGTTAGGACAGATGAGCACATGATGAAAAGACCTGATGAGCACATGAGTGTGAGTGAATCACGTGCTCATCATGTTCTGTAGTCATGTGCTAATCATTTATATATGCCGTCAAAACGCGATTATTATGAAGTGCTTGGGGTTGGAAAACAGGCATCCGAGGACGAAATAAAAAAATCATATAGGAAGCTGGCACTCGAGTGGCATCCGGATCGGAATAAAGCTGCAAACGCCAATGAAAAGTTTAAGGAAATCAACGAAGCGTATGCAGTATTGTCCAATAAAGAAAAGCGTTCTACTTATGACCAGTTTGGCCATAGTGCGTTTGCTCCGGGAGCAGGCGCCGGTCCCACTGGCGGTCAGGGACCGTTCGGTGGGTTCCGTCAGCAGGGGCCATTCACCTATTCCTATTCAACGAGCGGTGGTATGCCGTTTGGTGATGAATTTATCGACCCGTTTGAGATTTTCGAGCAGTTTTTTGGGGGCGGAGCAGGATTTTCCGGCGGGAGAGCGCGTACGCGAAGAAGTGTCTATGAGATAAGTATTTCTTTTGAAGAAGCCATGAAGGGAGTTACGAAAGATGTGATGCTTCCCAAAGGTGCTGCCGGCGGAGGATCGGAAAAACGGACGATTAAAATCCCGGCAGGAGTGGATACCGGTTCGCGTATCCGGTTTGATGATTTTGACATCATGATCGATGTGAAAAAAGACAAGAAATATCAAAGGGAAGGCGATGATCTTGTCGTTGCCCACGAAATTAGCTACAGTAAGGCAGCCCTTGGAGGTGTTGAAGAGGTAGAAACGATTGACGGCTCGATTGGAATTCATATTCAACCAGGGACCCAACCAGGGACACTTATTCGGCTCAGGGGTAAAGGCGTACCACATGTCCACGGCGGCGGAGCGGGAGACCTGTATATCAAAATTCAGATTCATATTCCAACACACCTCTCAAAGCATGAAAAAGAACTCTTAGGTGAGTTGGAAAACGAGTAAACTCCGTTTGACCTCCATAAAATTCATGCTATAATAGCCATAGTATTACGGGTTTTCAAAGATGAGGTGGGGTAACCCGCCGTTTTTTTTATAAAGAGATGAGCACATGAGGAAGAACCTGATGAGCACATGAACATAGTTTCACGTGCTCATCATATCGTTTTTCAATCAAGTGCTTATCATGATGAATCATGCCAGCTACCGTACGAAGTGAATTTTCATTAGCACTCAATCAAGTCGCCACCGAGCGCGGTATTGATCCTGCTATCGTCATGGAGACGATTAAAGCTGCAATACTCGCTGCATACCGGAAGGACTATGGCGGGGAAGATCTCGAAGCCTTTAAAGTGGAACTCAATCCCGATAACGGAGAAGCAAAAGTCATCAAAGACGGTAATGATGTCACTCCTCCCGGATTTGGCAGAATTGCAGCTCAAACTGCCAAACAAGTCATTCTTCAGAGGATCCGCGAAGCGGAAAAACAGGCAGTGATCAGCGATTATCAAACTAAAATCGGTTCGATTGTGCAGGGTATGGTGCTTCGATTTGACGGGTCAAATGTCATCGTCGAGGTTGGAAAAACTCAGGCTATCATGCCGCAGAGTGAACAGAATCCAGCGGAACGGTATCATCTCAACCAACGGCTCACATTTTACGTTGAAGGCATCCGGGAAACCATGCGTGGGAGTGAAATCGTTGTTTCCAGATCGCACAAAGGATTGGTTGAAGGATTATTCAAACGGGAAGTGCCGGAAGTTGCCCAAGGGACAGTGGAGCTCCGGGTAGTTGCCAGGGAAGCAGGGATGCGGACCAAGATTGCGGTCTTTTCTTCTCAAGCCGGTGTTGATCCTGTAGGATCCTGCGTTGGGCAAAAAGGAGTCCGCGTTCAAGCAGTTATTAACGAACTCGGCAATAATGAGAAGGTAGATATCATCCAATGGAGTGAAAACACCAAGCAATTCATCACTGCTGCACTTGCTCCGGCAAAAGACGTAGAGGTTGTTCTTCTGGAAGATAAAAAAATAGCTGAAGTGTACGTGCCTGAAGATCAATTGTCTCTGGCGATTGGCCGGGATGGAGGCAATGTCCGATTGGCAGCTAAACTTACCGGTTGGAAAATTGATGTGAAGAAGAAAGCGAGCGCAGAGACAACAGAGATAACAGAGAAAGAAGAGATTATTGAGAAAACAGATAAAGTCGAGAAGGAAGAGAAAAAAGAGATGGAAGAAAATGAAAAGACAGAAGAAGTGCAACCCACTCAACCAGAAGCGAAATCAGAAGAAAATCCAAAAGAAGTACAAGAATCAGGTAAAACTGAATAACATTGTATGAAAGGATTGGGAATTTTTCTATCAATATATGACAGAGCCCCACATTTCAACCAGTTCTTCAATCAGACCTCCTATCGTAGCGGTACTCGGGCACGTTGACCACGGAAAGACAACGCTTCTTGATTTCATCAGAAAGACCAATGTCGCAGCAAAAGAACACGGCGGGATTACCCAGCGGATAGGAGCATATCAGATACATTTCAAATCCGAAATCCGAAATCCGAAATCCGAAACAAATCTCAAATCTCAAAAAAATAAAGGTGAAGAACATACGATTACATTTATTGATACGCCGGGGCATGAAGCGTTTATCAAAATGCGGGCACGAGGCGCTAAGGTCGCTGATATCGCACTCCTGGTTGTGGCTGCTGATGATTCCGTAAAACCGCAGACTAAAGAGTCCATCCGGATTATCAAAGAAGCAGATATCCCTATGATCGTCGTAGTCAATAAAATTGATTTACCTACGGGTAATGTCGAGAAGACGAAACAGGATTTAGCGCGGAATGAAGTCCAGGCACAGGGGTTTGGCGGTGATGTCCCTATAGTCCTTTTATCTGCTAAAACCGGCAATGGCGTGCCGGAATTGCTGGATACTATTATCAAACTTGCGAAAACTCTCAATACCGTCAATACTCCCCATGATCCATTTGAAGCAGTCGTGATTGAGACCCATGTAGATAAAGGAAAAGGAATGATCGCCTCAATTATTGTCAAAAAAGGCACGCTCTCCGGAGGTGTGCGGATTTTTGAGTTTGAACAGGAAGTTGCTAAGGTGCGGGCCATGTTTGATGAATATGGAGAATCAGTCAAGGAAGCGTTGCCCGGAAAGCCTGTCGAGGTGCTGGGATTTACGAAATTGCCTGAAATCGGAAGCGTACTTCGCGATATCGCTGTCGTAAAACAAGAGTTAATATCCATTCCGGAGAAAAAACCCATGGATATTACGGATTTTTTCGCCCCTGAATCCGAACAGAAAACCCTGAATATCATCCTCAAAGCAGATACCGCAGGGTCGCTGGAGGCGGTAATCACATCGCTGGAAAAAGGAGCGACTATCGTGAACTCCGGCGTGGGAGATGTGAGTGATGCTGACGTCCTGATGGCAAAATCGACCGGGGCGTTTATTATCGGATTTAATACCAAATGGAAAAATGAAGTGGCTAAACTTGCCGAAACCGAAGGAGTAGTGCTTCGTAATTATACGATTATTTACGAGCTTTTAGATGAGTTGAACGAAGCTATTTCCGGCATGAAGGAAGTGCTTACCAAGGAACGGGAATTAGGCAAGGGAATGATCATCGCAGAGTTTCCTTATGATGGGAAGCGGGTGGCTGGGGTACGGGTAACTGATGGCCGTCTTGCAAAAGGAGATCAGGTAAAGATACTCCGCAAAGACGCAGAAATAGGACGAAGCCGAGTAAAATCATTACGAAAGGGAAAAGAGGATGTCACGAAAGCGGAAGTTGGCGTGGAATGCGGAATTCTTTTTGATGGAAAAGTTGATTTTGAGCTATCAGATGCTATAATTGCCTTTATCAGAAGTTGACCTGCCTGTCACAACGAAGTTGTTGAAGCATATGGATGCACAGACAAATCTCGCAAAAATCAAAGAACAGATAGAAAAAGCAAAAAGTATCCTTATCCTCACACATAAAAATCCTACTGTAGATTCGTTAGGAAGTTCTCTTTCTCTCTATCTTGGGCTTCTCGGACTGGGAAAGACAGTGACGGTTGCCTGTCCGAATCCGATGACTGTTGAATTTTCTAATTTTGTCGGAGCAAATAAACTGGTAACAAAAATTGCAGGGAAACGAAACTTCGTCATTTCACTCGACTACCAGGAGGGTTCAATAGAAAAAGTCAGTTATAATATAGAAGGCAACAAGTTTAACCTCGTTATTGAACCCAGAAACGGGTTTGAAGATTTTTCCGCAGATAAAGTCACCTATACTCATGCAGGCGGTCAGGCAGATCTTATCATCACGGTCGATACGCTCAAATTAGAAGATTTAGGTGCTCTCTATGAAGAAAACAAAGATCTATTCGGAGCCAAACCCATTATCAATATTGATTATCATAAGGAAAATGCTTTGTATGGAGCGGTAAACCTCATAGATACAAATGTGTCTTCTATGACAGAGCTGATCGCTGTCGTCATGTCTTTCTCAGGCGTGAAGCTTTCCCAGGATATTGCAACCAATTTATTTAATGCTATTGAAGTAACGACGGATCATTTTCAATCCGATAGTGTGAATGCACGGACTCACGAAGTGGCATCCGTTTGCATGAAAGCAGGTGGAAAGCGATTTCCCAAAATAAAAAATGAAGACCCTATCCTCACTTCTTCCGCTTCTGTCCCACAAGGAGAAGTCAAGCAGGAGGAGCAAAATCAGGCTCAAGGAGAAGATTGGCTGAAGCCCAAAATTTTTAAAAATCCAAACGCAAATATTTAGTGTTGACAGGAGTGAGTCTTTTAATGAACAATAGAAGCATGGATACTGATTCTCAATCATATAAGGAAACGCCTCCTATTTCAAAGACTAACGATTTGGATCCCAACCTTTATCCTCCTCCGAAACCGCCGGAAAATAATTTTTCCGTTGTGACAGTAGTGGTCGTTTTTCTCATCCTTGCAGGCATCGGGTTTTGGTTTTCCGGATATTTCCGAACGTATTTTTCCAGCTTTTTTTCAACAAAACCCGCACAAACACAAAAGACTACGCTCACTCCGACTCCTCCATCTTTCTCTACAGAAGGAGCAACACCTGCAACGACAAGTGCAGCGACCCCAACTCAGGGAGCATGGAAAACTTATAAGGTGCTTAATGGAATAACGCGTGAGGGTTTTTCCGGACTTTCTTTCCAACTTCCACCGGAAGTGTTGGCGACTACCTGTGACGGCTCCCGCTGTATTTCCCAGGGGACATATTTACCGGGAAAAACCCGATTTACGGTTGCACTCCGTGGAGTTGGGCAAGCGCTTCCTGATTATCGGGGCAATATCATCAGTGAACTTGGGGGAGTTCCCATGGCAGTGAAGGATGTGACGCTTCTGGGGAGGACAGTGACGGAATATAGTGCGGATTTTACCGGTACGACAGTCAACGGGTATAAGTTCACCCAGATGCACGGGTATATGATGCCCCTCACTGATACAGCCGCATTTGAAATCAACCATTTTACTCCTAATGGTGCTGTAACGGATTTTGCCGGAGACGAAATAGTGTTTAAAAAGATCGTTGACTCGCTTGTCCTCCCACCATATACATCAACTCCGTCGGCAACCGGTTCTCCATCAGCAACCCCAATGATTGAAAAATAATATATTTTTTTGTCATCCCGAGAGTTCCCGAGGGAAGCCGGAATCTTGCATTTTTGTGTCTCATTGTCATTCCGACCAAGCGGAGCCGGGTACCGTGTGGTACCTGGCGTAGCGCGTAGAGGAATCTTCCTACCTTACTGTCATTCCGAGCGAACGAAGCGAAGTCGAGGAATCCTCCAATATTGAGTGTGGAAGATCCCTCGACAGGCTCGGGATGACATTACTCGCTCGGGATGACAGCTATTTTGGCCAGGGGGAAACAATAAGTGGCACTCCATCCCACCCGGGAATTTTCTGGTAGATTTCCTCAGTCACAAACGGCATGAACGGGTGAAGGAGCTTGAGAATCATAAACAATACGTGACGATATACTGCAAGTGCTTCTTTATTTCCAACTTTAATTCGTTCTTTATTTTCTTCCAGATATTTATCAGCAAATTCATGCCATGCAAATTCATAGATTTTTTGTGCCGCATCAGAAAAATGATACAAATTAAGATCATTTGTTAAATCAGCGATGATTAGATGTAACTTTTGAAGGATAACTCGATCTTTTTCATCTAATGCATGATCCATTGTATGGTCATACCAAGGGAGAGTCTGAGAGCTAAAAGCTGAAGACTGATAGCTCATAATAAAAAATCTTGCAATGTTCCAGAGTTTATTTCCAAAATTCCGCATTCCGCGGATTTTATCCTCAGACATGACGATATCGCTACCTGGGGCTGACCCAAAAATGAGTGCCATCCGAAGCGCATCTGCTCCATACTTTTCTACCATTTCTATCGGGTTGACGACATTGCCTTTGCTTTTGCTCATTTTTTGGCCTTTTTTATCAACGACTCTGCTATGGAGATGTACTACTTTAAATGGCACTTCACCAGTCAAATAAATTCCCATCATCATCATGCGTGCCACCCAGAAAAAGAGGATATCCCAGAGCGTATCAAGAACGGATGTTGGATAGAAATACTCAAAATCACTCATTGAGTTTGTTTCTGACTTCTGATTTCTGACTTCTGACTTCAACGTGTTGACCGGCCATTGACTTGAAAGGAACCAAGTGTCAAATGTATCTGTATCTTGAATGAGGTTGTGTCCGCCACATATTGGACATGCTGTTTGATCAAGAGTGTAGTGTGCCGAAAGCGGTGCATAGATAGATTGAAGACCTTGAATAATTGTCTCAAATGAATACGTATCTTTAATATCTCTATAGAGTCCTCTTATTTTTTCTTTTTTATCATTAATAAATGTTATTTCAATATCAGGGTGGCAATCTAAACAATACCATATAGGTATCCGCGGACCCCAGACGATTTGTCTGCTGATATTCCAATCCTTAATGTTCTCCATCCAGTCAAAATAGAGTTTTTCAAACCGTTCCAGGGGAACAATTTTTGTTGTTCCATGTTTGACAGCCTCAATAGCAGGTTTGGCAAGCGGTTTGGTTTTTACGTACCACTGCGGGATGAGCATAGGTTCAATAACTGTCTTACAGCGGTAACAGACGCTTACGGTATGAGTTAACGGTTCAATTTTTACCAGTTTGCCAGCTGTTTTCAAATCTTCGACAACCATTTCGCGGGCTGCTTTCACTTTTAATCCTTGGTATTTTTCAGGGACATTCATGAGTCGTCCGCTTCGGTCAATGCAGCTTTGCATGGGAAGTTTGTGAATCATTCCTATTTCATAATCAACAGCATCATGAGCGGGCGTTACTTTGAGAGCACCCGTCCCAAATTCAATCTGGATGTGGTCATCAGCAATGACCGGAATTTCTTTATCAATAAGGGGAATAACTGCCTTTTTCCCAATGATACTGGCATATCGTTTATCTTTTGGATTGACCGCGACAGCCACATCAACAAATATGGTTTCCGGTCTGGTTGTGGCAATGTGTATGGTTCCGTAATCAAGATAATAGAGCTGATCCTCACGCTCTTCATGATTAATCTCGAGGTCTGAGAACGCAGTTCCGCATTTCGTACAATAATTAACAAGACGTTCATCCCGGTAGACAAGGTTGTCTTTGTGGAGTTTCCGGAATGTTTCCAGTACTTTTCCAACAATTGCAGGTTCAAGGCTATAGTGGTATCGTGTCCAATCCAGCGAAAATCCAAGTCGTTTCATCTGATCTTTATTGATGTTTTTATTCTTATCCACAAATTCCATTATCATTTGATAGAGTGTTTCCCGGTCAAAATCAAATCTACTTTTCCCTTCCTTAGAGAGATGTTTTTCAAAGACAAATTGTGTTTCTATCCCTGCATGATCCCCTCCGGGGAGCCAGAGGGTTGGATCACCAATCATTCGATGGTAACGGATGAGAATATCCTGAACCGTAAAAAGTGCATGCCCCATGTGCATAGGGTCATTGGCATTTGGGAGAGGAAGGATGATGGTAAATGGGGTTTTCTTTGGGTCAATTTTGGGTGTAAAATATCCGCCAGTTTCCCACATCTGGTAGATTTTACCTTCAACGGATTTGGAATCGTACGCTTTGTCCATGAGGCTATTGTAGCACGGGATCAGAGGAAATTTCTAATTATACATTGTCATTGCGAGTCCCGCTTTGCGGGCGAAGTAATCTTTATCATAAAGATCGCCACGCTTGCGCTCGCGATGACAGTCTAGACAACTCTGTCTATAACTCTCCCAATTTGACGTTTTCCAGTTTTTGACCCTTGACCAGCTCTAAATATTTTTCCGTGGTTGAAGCACGTTTGTGACCGACGAGTTTGGAAAGCGCTTGGATTGACGTCCCTGCGAGTAAATGATGGGCAATAAACGTGTGACGGAGATCGTTGACTTTCGCTCCTTCGATACCAGCGAGACGGAAATACCGGTCAATAGCAGTACGGATATTGCGGATGAGGAGGGGATTACCGGTTTTTGTGATAAAAAGTGCGGAAATTTTTTCGTTGCCTTTCCGTGTCTGGAGGTAGATAGTGAGGGCGTCTTTCGCTGCTTTGTTAAGCGGAACGAGCCGTTCATCATGACCTTCCTGAGCTTTGATGAAAAGTTCGGTATCCCTGATATCATCGACAGCAAGGTTCGCCAGCTCGCCAATCCTGATACCCGTCTGGAGAAAGAGCTCCACAATCGCATACATCCGGATATCTCCCCTGCATGTATCCCGAAGCGCACGATATTCGAGTTTGGAAAGGATGCGTGGAGGTTTAGACTCGAATTTCGGATGCTCTAATTTTTCTGCCGGATCGACTGTCATGAGTGTTTCCGCTTTCAGGAATCGGAAAAACGTCTTGATGGAATTAATTTTCCGGGAGATAGATTTCGGTGTATAACTGTCACTATTGAGTTTTTTTAAAAAAGCCTCGACATGAGTGTTTGTGATGCCGTTTATGGTAGCTACGCCACTGGTTGCAACAAATTGGAGCATTTGGTCTATATCTTTTCCGTATGCTACGATAGTAGCACGGGCACGTTTTTTATTGGAAAGATGTGTGATAAATTGCTGTTTTGCTGTGTTGATATCAAGAGCCATATGCCGTATTTTTAAGCAGGTTTCCTGTGTCCGTGGGAGGCAGAATAGCCCGGTGCAACAATCTAGGATGAGAAACTAACCTATAATATATCACGTTCATTTTGAGTTTGCAAGAGGAAGAAACGCTATGAAAGGGAAAATTCCGTGGATTATCATATCTATAAGTCTTTTTATGATCATAAGCTTGTCCCGGTCAGTCGTGGATCTATGGGGAAGAAGGACTATTGTGCGGGAAGAACAGGAACGGTTGGCTCAGCTTCAAAAAAGGAATCAGGAATTGAAAGAAAAAAAACAATTTGTTGAAACCACGACGTTTATAGAGCAGGAAGCACGCGACCGCCTGGGTATGGCGCGCGAAGGAGAGACAGTGATTCTTATGGATACTGGAAATACTGTGGAATCAAAAGGGCATACCGTTATACACTCTCCTTCGGATCAGACATCAAATTGGAAACGCTGGTGGCAGATTTTTTTCTAATTTTGTACAATATGGGAGCGCCAGCGTACCTGCCGGCAGGCAGGGTTCAGTGGAAGAACAGTTTTATTCAGTGTCTGTCAACGTGCTGCCAGGGTAGCTCATCGGTAGAGCAGTGCTATCATAAAGCATTGGTAGTGGGTCCGACCCCCACCCCTGGCACCAACAGACCGTTGCAAAAACGGTCACCTGATTGAGGCTAAAAAGTATAGAATAGCGAAAGCCATATTTATAATTTCGTCTTGATTTAACAATTAAAATGCTATCTCAGTGCCTTAAAAGGTCGTAAATCATCACTGGGTTAAAATAGTGGCTTAGATTGATAGCTGAAGATAAAACAAAATAAAAAGTGACCGTTTTTGAACGGTCTCCACCAAACAGTATAATATTCGTCATGGGTATGGAAAACGAGAGCCTACTGAGATTCCCTTGATCCAGCCGTGGATTTTCCGAAGCAAATCAAGTATACTTATTCTGTACATTAACGTACCGCGGGGTAGTGTCACGTAATCCACCTTTGGTGGAAACGTGACTCTTTTGATCCTGCATGTTTCAGCTTTTGAACGGAACTGGAACGTTCATACGAAGTATTTTACGTTCCGCGGGGTAGTGTAAAGCAGCACAGAAGGCTCATAATCTTCTAGACCAGGTGCGATTCCTGGCCCCGCAACCCAGGCTATCAAACAAAAAATCCACTCACAACGAGTGGATTTTTTGTACCAGCCTGGTGGGGTTGGAGTCCGGCTTTGCCGGACTTAATAACCCCATTCTTTCAGCCTGGTGGGGTGGTGTCCCGCGAAGCGCACATAATGATCCGAACGGAATACTAAAATTAACATTAGAACGTATAGACGCTATATTTATACCATCCCCAAAAATCACGGAGATTCTGATATAATCAAAGGATATCCACCGCCTCTGGCGGTGAGATCTCATAACGGTTCTACCGTTGTAGTAAAATAAAAGACTCCACCTGAAAGGCGAGTTCCAGGAGGAGTCATGAATAAGTATAACCGATTA
>Ga0265297_10002805_pt1 | contig 33802 bp, 23 predicted proteins | sample Munlanlwell13791_FD_192502 | JGI IMG/M metagenome (GOLD analysis project Ga0265297, IMG submission 192502) | Leachate microbial communities from a municipal landfill in Southern Ontario, Canada - Leachate well 137-91 | ecosystem: Engineered > Solid waste > Landfill > Unclassified | place...
TTTTTGAAATCCAAAAACAAAGTGCGGTCGGCAATGCGGAAGTTCGAACCAATCTTTTTGAGAAAATCCCGAATCCTTTCGGGATTTTCTTGTTGAGCGTATTTTTCGGCCTGGTTGGCTTCTTTTATGAAGTTTATGGCAAGTTCGAACCGATTATTGCTCTTTCGCCCAAAAGCGGTGATTTTTTCTTCCAAATCTTTTTTAGCGAGAATGAGCTTGTGCTTTTTGGCGGAATATTCCGCTTGCGACAAATTGCCGTCCAGTTGCAAATCAAGCAAACGATCAAGTTTTGTTTCCATTTCTACAAGCTCATTTCTCGCTTTTTGGGCGAAAGAGCTTTCCGCTTGGGCAATTTTAATTTTTTCGTTTTCGAAAAAATTGATTGAGGCATTTGCCCAAGCGGAAGACAAAGAAACTTTTTTGATTTCTTCTTTTATTTGAGAAGTGATGATTTCTTCGCGAACATATTTTTGCTGGCAAGGATTTTTCCGTTTGGTGCAACGCAAATAGTTATGGCCTTTTTGTGTTTCGGTGGTGATGAAGCAATCACATTCTCCGCAACGGAAAAATCCTCTGTACACATACGGTTTCAATTTTGGCGATTTCGGTTTGGATTTTTTCATCATCACTTCTTGAACAGAATCAAAAAGTTTCTTTGTGATAATTGGTTCGTGCTTTCCGTCATACATTTCGCCATTATATTCAATCACGCCGTAATAGATTTTGTTTTTCAGCATATACTGATAATTTGAGACGGAAAGCATTTTGCCTTTCTTGCCAACCAAGCCCAAGGAATTGATAATCTTTCGGAGTTGAGCGAGAGGGTATTCGCCAGTCGCGTACATTTCAAAAGCCCGCTTGATATACTTTACCTTTTCTTTATCCACAGCGATACAGCGGGCATTTTTGTCGTTTGTATAGCCAAGTGGCACCCAAGCGGGCCATATTCCATTTCGCAATTTCTGGCGAATACCCCTTTTTATATTTTCCGAAAGATTATCAACATAGTATTTTGATTGCCCAAAAGCAATGGACAACATAAATTTTCCTTGCGGTGTCGGATCAAACCAAAAAGTCGGGAATTTTAGCGCGGATATTTTTCCAGTATCTACGAGATAAATTATCCGTCCGCCGTCTATGGAGTTGCGAGCGAGTCGGTCAGGGTGCCACGCTAAAATTCCTTCGGCTTCATTTTTATCTATGCTCGCTATCATTTCGTTAAAAATCTCTCGCCCTGGCTCTTTGGCGGTTTTGCTTTCCACAAATTCACGGACGATATTTAGCCCTTCTTTTTTGGCATATTCTCGCAATTCAAACATTTGCGCCTCAATACTCAAAACCTGCCTTTCGGGTTCGTCCGTAGATTTACGAGCATAGAGAAAAATCTTTTTGGTTTGCAAATTTATGTTGTCCATATTGTTTTAAATTTAGTTTTTGGGCAATCAAAGAAAAATACGCTCAACATTTCGTCCGCCCGCTGGCGGACGAAAGAAAAAAGATTCGTTCTGAAAACTTCGTTTTCTCTGTGCTTTCGCACAGGAACTTCCGCATTGCCGACCGCACTTTGTTTTTGGATTTCAAAAACGCCTTCAAAATTGCGGAAAAATACCATGCCGAGGCGCTTTGCGCCGAGGCTATTTCTTACGATTTCACAAAAAGTGAAACTTGGCGGAGAGGCAGGGATTCGAACCCTGGGAGCCCGTGAAGGCTCAACACCTTAGCAGGGTGCTGCTTTCAGCCACTCAGCCACCTCTCCGTGCCTAAAAATAAAAAAACAATAAAGCAGGCCTATAATCATCTAATTTCCGCTTTCTTGTTTTTGCGTTTCCGCATTTTATGCTATAATAAATATATAAGAAAAAAACAATGTTGTCAATCTTAAAATATGGATACAAAATCAGACAAAACTAACGGAGGAAATGAAAATATTTCTTGGCAAGTACCAGAATACGACAAACATGAAAAAACCAAAAATTGGTATATTTTTTATAGTATTGCCGCCTTTTTGTTTATTTTGTATGCCTTCTTCAGCGGTAATTTTCTCTTTGCCGTGATTATAATAATCGGCGCGATTGTAATTGTCTTGCGCGACGGCCAAAATCCAGATATGGTAAAAATATCGTTAGAGACAGAAGGAATAACTGTTGGAAAAAAATTTCACGATTTCGATGAATTTAAAAATTTTTCCATTGTTTACAAGCCTAAGCAAGAAATAAAAAATCTTTATTTTGAATATAAAAATTCCCTGAAGCCGCGGCTATCAATCCCTTTAAAAAATAACAACCCTTTACTAATCAGAAAAAATCTATTAAAGTATTTGCCAGAGGACTTAGACAGGACTGATCAGCCCCTTTCAGAAGCATTAGCCAAAATATTTAAATTATAGAAAATTTAAAAACTATATGGCAGGAAAAATCACCCGTATTGTTATCGGGATCATTCTTCTGGCGGCAGCTATCTGGCTATTCATAGCTAAAATGCCTTGGACAGGGGTCGTAGCTCTTGTTTTCGCCATTCTTGCTCTCTTTGGCGCTTTTGCCGCTAAAAAGAAAGAGGCTGGTCAAGAAGAAAAAATTGAAAAAAATCCAGAAGAGCAGGAAATGCAATAGAACGTTGAATGAAAAATTAAAAAACAAATTCGCCCGAGAAACGATATGTTTTTGGGGTTTTTATTTATAAAGCTAGAACATTCGCCCTCATAGTTTCCGCCAGAGGCGGATCAGCCCCTGGCTGACAGCTACCAGCTAATGCCTATGCCCTTATAGCTCAAATGGATAGAGCGTCAGCTTCCGGAGCTGAAGGCTAGAGGTTCAATTCCTCTTGAGGGCACTAAAACAAAAAAGCTTTCGTCGTTCAATGGATAGGACGCAAGATTGCGGATCTTGAAATGCAGGTTCGATTCCTGCCGAGAGCACAATTTCAAAAAATAGTCCCTAAATTTCAGGACTGTTTTTTGGTTTTAGCCCTTCTATGCTAAAATATACTCATGTTAACTGTAGATACAGACATTATAAATATCACTCGTGTGGGCAAAACCACGGCGAAATATTTAAACAATTTGGGTATAACCACCGTACGCGACCTGCTTTTTTATTTCCCTTGGCGTTATGATGATTTTACCAAGCTTACGCCTATTGATAAATTAGTTCCGGAAACCAGCGCTAATGTGGTTGGAAAAATTGAGATGATTCAAAGCAGAAGGAGCTACCACCGGCGAATGTCAATTACTGAAGCTTTAGTGACTGATAACACTGACACTTTAAAAGTAATTTGGTTTAACCAGCCATTTATCGCCCGTAATTTAAAAGTAGGAGATACGATTTCTTTGGCCGGAAAAGTGGAAGGAGAACCCGGAGAAATGATTATGAAATCGCCTGTCTATGAAAGAGTGGAAGAATCCCCCTGCCCCCTTTATCAAGGGGGAAATATCATCCACACCCAGGGCTTTGTGCCTAATTACCATTTAACCGCAAACCTTACTCAAAAACAATTGAGATTTTTAATAAAACAAACCTTAGTTTTAGCAAAGCAAATTCCAGATTGGCTGCCGGAACAGACGAGAAAGAACCAACACCTGATTGTCCTAGAAGAAGCAATAAAAAAAATTCATTTCCCCAAAAATAGAAACGAATCAGAAATTGCCCGGCGACGGCTAGCTTTTGATGAACTTTTTTTAATTCAGCTTGGGTCACAAATAATAAGAAAAAAAATAAGCACGAGTCTAGCTGAGCCGATCCCCTTTTCCGAAGAAAAGACAAAAAAATTTGTTAGCTCTCTTCCCTGGAAACTTACTGATGCTCAAAGAAAAACCGCCTGGGAAATACTAAAAGATATTTCAAAAAACAAACCCATGTCGCGCCTTCTTGAAGGTGATGTTGGCAGCGGCAAAACAATAGTAGCGGTTATAGCCATATTTAATACGATCCTCGCCGGCAAGCAGGCGGTCTTGATGGCGCCAACGGAAATTTTGGCTCGCCAGCATTTTCAAACAATCTCTGAATTGCTCTCTGGCTTTGGTATTCCAATCGGTTTAATCATCAGCTCGGAGAAAAAAATAAATCTAGAAAATAAAATAGAGACGGGAAAAATCAATACAAAATTTGTAATCGAAAATTCAAAATTGATTATAGGCACCCATGCTTTAATCCAGGAAAAAATAGAATTCAAGGACTTAGCCTTAACAATTATTGATGAACAGCATCGTTTTGGCGTTGAACAAAGAAAAACTCTAACCGAAAAATCTGGAAATAAAAAAACAACACCCCATCTTTTATCTATGACTGCCACTCCCATACCCCGTTCTTTAGCTCTCGCTCTATACGGGGATTTAGATGTTTCTATTATCGACAAAATGCCGGCCGATAGAAAAAAAATAATAACTAAAATTGTTCCTGAAGAAAAAAGAAACGAAGCTTATAAATTCATAAGAGAGCAAATAAAAAATGGCCGACAGATATTTGTCATTTGTCCCCTAATTGATCCTTCTGATAAATTGGGAATCAAATCTGTTAAGCAGGAATTCGAAAAGCTGGATAAAATAGTTTTTCCGGAATTAAAAATCGGCATTTTACACGGCCGAATGAAATCAAAAGAAAAAGAAAAAATAATGGAAGATTTTCTTGAAAATAAAATTAAAATTCTGGTTTCTACGTCTGTGGTGGAAGTTGGCGTTGATGTATCAAACGCAACCGTCATGATGATTGAAGGCGCGGATAGATTTGGGCTGGCCCAGCTTCATCAATTTCGAGGCCGAGTAGGCCGAGGAGAAAATCAGTCATATTGTTTTCTTTTTTCTGATAACGCTAATGAAAAAATTCTGAAAAGACTGCGAGCGCTGGTTGATTGTTATGACGGCTTTTCCTTGGCGAGAATGGATTTGAAATTAAGAGGGGCGGGAGAGATTTACGGCACAATGCAAAAAGGATTCCCTGATCTAAAAATCGCCTCATTGTTTGATTACGAGCTCATGAAGCAGGCGCAAGACGAGGCAATTAAGATTATCACTACTGATGAAAATCTTAAAAATCACCCAATTTTAAAGAAAAAACTGGAAAAACTTGAAAAAACAGCTCATTTAGAATAAAAAGTGTTATTGACAAAAGCATTTTTTTGATGTATGATAAGAAATAAAACAAACGATCTTTATATACGAAAAATCTCATGGGGGTGAGATAAAAAACAAAAAGAACTCTGGAAAGGAGGGGCAAAGAAAGAGTTCTTATAAAGGAAAATGGGCAAAGAACAAACAACATTTTTCCGAGGAAGGATTCAAAAATGAAAATCTCCGGAATCAGAATTTTAAATCAAGCAACACCCGTAACTACTGCTAATCAACCCTCGGGTGAACACAAATCGATCGCTTTTGTTGATCCTTTCGACAGCCAACCGATCGAATTGGACGTTGACCCGTCTGTTTGTGGACTGCCCAAACGTCTGATCATCGTTATTACACGGAACGGCGGAGATCCCCGAGAAGGATTTATCACGGATAGAGGAAAATTCAATGAATTATTCCTGAAAAAAACGGGCAATGGAGTAAACTTCGCCGGCAGAAATACGTTTAACTTGAGCGGAATTCTGCCAGTCGCTCTTGAAGAAAAAGATTCCAACTACAGGAGGGGCATCGTTAACATCGCCAGAACAGTGGGAATGACAATCCCCGGCGAAACCGACGTTCCTGCTGTCTGAACTGAATCACATTTTCCCGAGAAGGCCACAAACACTTGCAAACGCGTAGCGAGTATTGTGGCCTTTATTTTTTAGAAATAAATCGATTGCCCTTAATATAAAAACGCCAATTTTTATCTTTATATTTTCCGGCATATTCCACTCCGATTCGAGTGGTTTTTTTTACTTGAGAACTTTTAAGCTCTTCCTTTCGGTTTTCAACCCATAAGCCATATTTTTTTGTATAAACCGGCAACCCGTTAAAACACTTATCAATTTTTAAAATTTTGGTGAGGCGAGCTGGCCCGTTGGCGCCGTCAAATTCAACTGCCCGAATTAAAACCGCGGCCGGATATTCTTTCTTCTCCGTCACGATGTTCAACATATGGTGCATGCCATAAGTAAAATAAACATAGATAACCCCGGGCTTGCCGAACATCACTTTATTTCTCTCTGTTCGTCCCCGACTGGCGTGAGAAGCTAAATCTTCCGGACCATTATAAGCTTCTGTTTCCACAATTTTTAATTTTTTTATTTTACCGTTAGTCTTTCTGACTAAAAAACAACCCAAGAGGTCTTGGGCGATTTGCAAAGTTTTTCTATCGTAAAAATCTTTAGACAATATCATAAATTTTTCACAACCTCTTCTAAATTTTTAATTTTTATTAGCTTTATTTTTTTCTCCTTAGTCTCGCAATCAGGAATAATTACTTTTGAAAAACCTAATTTTTCCGCTTCAAGAAGCCGCTGTTCCAATCTGGAGATATTTCTGACTTCTCCGCCCAAACCAACTTCTCCCAAAACCAATGTTTTTCTATCAACAACTTGATTTAAAAGACTGGAAACAATAGCGAAACAAACAGCTAAATCCATACTGGGATCGTTTATCTTCAAACCGCCCACTACATTCAAAATAATATCCTGATTATTTAAATTTATTTTTGCTCTCTTTGTTAAAACCGCAGCTAAAACCTGCAGACGATTTAAATCAAAGCCAGAAGCTTTTCGCTGAGGATAGCCAAAAATAGTTTTTGTTACTAAAGCCTGAATTTCCACTAAAAAAGGCCTGGTTCCCTCCATGATGCAGCTCAGAACTGAGCCAGGAATTTTCTGATCGCCAGCTTCAATAAAAATCGCCGAGGGATTAGTAATTTCCTTAAAGCCGAAAGCAGTCATTTCAAAAATACCCAATTCATTTACTGAACCAAAGCGATTTTTTGTCGCTCGTAGAATCCGATAATTAGTAGATGCTTCTGCTTCCAAATAAATAACCGTATCAACAATATGTTCTAATGATTTCGGACCAGCGACCTGACCGTCTTTGGTAATATGACCGATTAAAATTACGGCGATATTTTTTTCTTTGGCCAGTTCTAAGAATTTAACAGCTGCCGCCCGAATTTGGTTTAATCCGCCCGCCTCAGCCGCAATATCAAAAGAATAAACAGCCTGAATGGAATCGACTATAACCAAAATCGGCTTTATATTTTCAATAGCCGCGATTGATTTCTCCGCGTTGGTTTCACTGATGAATTTAATCCCCTCCAAATCGCAATTCAATCTTTCCAGGCGCGATTTTATCTGAGAAGCGGATTCTTCTCCGCTAATATAGACTACTTCGCCAATTTTCTTTCGACTAATTGCATTAGCGGTCTGGGCAACGATAGTTGATTTCCCTATCCCCGGCTCGCCGGCCAAAAGAGTTAAAGATCCTGGCATAATTCCACCGCCCAATACCCGATCCAGTTCAGAAATATCCGTTTTTATTCTTTCTAATTTCCCTGATTTTATTTTCGCTAAACTTATGATTTCAGCTGGGCTGGCGGCGGGAGTTTGCTTGGAATTAATTTCTTTTTCATCAAGAGTCTGCATTTGAAGAGTACCCCAGGATCCGCACTCTAAACAACGCCCACTCCATTTAGAGAATTGGGCGTCGCAATTTGAACAAACAAAAATATTTTTTATTTTACTCGGCATATGGAGTTTTATTTAACTCAGATTCTATTATTTTCTCTAAATCCATCATCTCGGTTTCTCCCATAATCTCCTGATTATTAATAAAAATAAATGGAACCCCCTTAATATCAAGAGCTCTGGCTTCTATAATATTATCTTTTACCAGTTTATAAATTTCGGCATCTTGCAAACAATCTGAAAACGAACTCTTCCTTAGACCAAGTTTTTCGGCTAAAGAAACAGCCAAATCTTGGCTAAAATTATTTTCATTGTCATAGATAGAATCTTGATAAGACCAAAATTTGCCCTGCTCTTCGGCGCAGCGGCCGGCAACAGCGGCTAAATAGGATTTTGAATCTGAATTGCTTTCTGGATAATCCTTCCAAACTAAACGCACTTTATCCCTATATTTTTCCAATAATTTTTTCAGAGATAGCTCTTGCTGCTGGCAATAATGGCATTCATAATCGGCAAAATAAGTTATAGTAACAGGCGCCTTAGCCGATCCAAGACTGGGGTCGATTTCATTCATGATTGGTCCTTTAAGAACCGCTTCCAAATTAGGATTTTTAGTTATAAAAGGATCACCGGTTTTTTGCCAGCCAATTGAATGCCTATTGCCTGCTGAAAAATTAATTTGAGAATATTTAAGGCTTAAAGACGAAAGAAAAAAAAATAATAAAATAAAACTTCCCAAAGAAATGGCGACGAAAACTTTTGTTGAAAATTTTTTATTTTTTAATATTTTCATGGTTTTAAAAAACTGCAAATTTATTTTTCCTGCCATTCTGCTTTATTGACTTTCCAGGAACCGCCCTCCTGGATGAAGGAAATTAAAATATCCTGATAAGAAATAGAGGCATTGCCAATTTCGCCGGTACTTTCCCGACGCTGGGTTTTCACTAAAATGTCGGCTTGGCCAGCATCATCGTCATATTTCTGAATTTCTGCCAAAATCGCTTTTGTGGTTATTCCATAATAGATAGCACTATATTCTTTTTTAGATGTTGCTTCTTCTACAAAATTATCCGCCCAAATCTGCATGCTTTTTGTCATAAAAATTTTTAAATCAAGCACATTGCTATAGCCAGAATGATTAGAGTAGCTTCCAAAGCGTTCAGCAAAAGAAAAAGCAATTCTTTTTAAACTTTCCGCGCCGATTTCATTGGCCGACACCCCTGTTTGAACAGGTTCTTGAATATTGTTCTCTACAACAGGCGTAGTTACTACCTCTTCCACATTTTCTGCTTCTTGTTGGACAATATCATCTTTATTGTTCCCAAAAAATATATTACCGCCGGTAAAATCATAGAAAAAAACCATATAAAAAATTCCGCCTAAAAGCGCTAAAGCCGCGATTCCTGCTAAAAATTTTAAAAAGATATTTGACATAATAAACTAAATACGAAAATTAAATTTTCATATCTTCCGCGCTGGTCTTGCCGGCTTCTTCGCCGCTTTCCCCTTCTTCTTGGCTTGCCTCGAATTCTTTTTTCGCCTCTTCAATTTCCAATAGCTGCCTCGGATCAGAAGTAATAAGCTGATCTTCCGCATAAGATGCAACAATTTTTATAGCGGCATGTTTTCTGCCGGCAAAAAATATTCCCTCCCCCACTCCGCCTTCTAAAAGCAAAAACTTCTCTCCCTCTGTCAGAGCAAAAGTTTTTTGGATCAGATCAATAGCTGCCGGAGATTGTTTCAAAAGAAGTTGCAAAGAAGAATTTGTTACAATCGCCTGCCCATAGGGAGATGTCAAAAAATCGTTAACATCCTGAGTAATTGTGGTCACTCCTAAATAATATTTTCGACAACGCTTAACTAAAGCAAAAATAAATTTGGCGCTATCTTCATGTTGCATTAGCCACCAAGCTTCATCAATCACTAAAACTCTTTTTTTGCTTTCCGATCTGACGATATTCCAAATATAATTAACTATCGTATAAATAGTCATCGGTCTTAATTCGTCCTCCAAATCCCGCACAGAGAAACAAACTAATTGGTTATTCATTTCTACGTTCGTCAAATTATTAAGAAGTCCAGCAAAAGTTCCTTCCGTATACTTGCGAAGACGAAGAGCTAAATCAGCGCCGCCCTCCATGCCATCCAAAATTTCCTGAAAATCCTGCATAATCGGCGGTTCTATATGAGAAAGATCGGATTCTGGCGTAATATCTTTTTTAGCGTAGGTTTCCAAAAGCGCCCGGTCAATAATAGAATCTTCTTCATGATTAAGCCCCCCCAACATCAATCTCACCAATCCTTTAATAGTAATAACTGCGCTTCTAATAATATCTTCAGGCTTGGAATCACCGCCAATGCCCCGAGGCAGATCAAAAGGATTTATTTTGTTTTCGCTAGACAAGGAAATATTGATGTAAGTGCCGCCAACGGCGTCTGACAAATGTTTGTATTCATATTCCGGATCGATAATTATAACATCGGTTCCTAACATCAAAGAACGCAAAACTTCAAGTTTAATAGCATAGCTCTTGCCAGCTCCAGAGGTGGCGAAAACCACCGTATTAGCATTCTGCAGACTAAAACGATCGAATAAAATCAAACTGTTATTATGCCTATTGATGCCGTAAAGAATTCCGTTATCAGAAGTTAATTCGGAAGAAATAAAAGGGAAAGATGAAGCGACCGGAGATGAATTCATATTAAAGGTAATATATAATTCGTCATTTGCTAAGGGCAGAGTGGAATTAAATCCCTGCTCGGCTTGATAGAAAACTTTTTTGGAATAAACCAGCCGCGAACCGAATATATTTTCTATTCTATCCGAAAGCTGGCTTAGCTCTTCCTTGGAATCGGTGTAAATTGTCACATACAAAGAAAATTGAAAAAATTTTTCTACTCCCTGTGTTAAAGCATCGCGAAGAGCTTCAATATCCCTCAAAGCGGTTTCCCGTAAAGGATCGCGAGCTGCGCCCTTCTCTGCATCAGAGACAATTTGCGCTTCCAGGGAACCAACTTTATTCTTTAACTGTTTTAAAATTAAAGAGCTTTCAACAGGATAGAAAAACATTGAAACATCAAAAGTGGAATTTAAATTGATTATCGGCGCAAACCAGCCAACCGTAATATAACGCGGATAGCTAATAACAAAAATTGTTCTTACATATTTTTCTCCAAGCCTAAGATAATCCGGCGTTATTTCCATGCTCGCCGGAGCAATTAAATCATTTATAGACAAAACGCCTCGTCGAAAAGCCTTCTCTTCTTCTATAACTTCTTTGGCAACCTGCGGATTATTCTCAATTACCGGGATTCTTTCCTGATCTTGCGGATTGTTCAATTCTTTTTCATTAAAATTTTGCATATTTTATCTTTTTTATTTTATGACTCTGTTACCCGCAAATCTTTCATTTCTGTTAATCTCTGATTTTTTGACGTTCTGGGATTATAAGTAGTATAAAATAATTCTATTAAACTCTGCGTATCTAATTGGACGGCGTTCAATCCCATAGACCCCAGTCCAGCTATAACATTTTCAACTCGACGATTGAGCTCTGTGCGATATTTTAAAAATCTTTCTTCTTTCATTGTAATAAGAGTGGCTGGCCGCAAAACTTCCCAAAGAGAAGAAAAAAAACTCTTTTTCTTATCAGAAACAGGATTATAAGAAATTGTCAGATAAAAACGTTTATTCATAATCTTCGCCATGGAAACTAGCTCTTCAATATATTGAATATATTCCGTAGTCTGAATTTTTAATAACTCGTTAGTCTGTTCTTTCTCTTTTTGCTTCAACTGGACTAAATAATTATTTATATCCAGCTCTCGCGATTGAATTACTATTTGAATAGGAAAATCAATATTATTTAAAAAACCAACATAAGAAGAAATAATGGCCTCTTGCTCTTCTTCACTTTTCAGGGCAAAATTAACGCTGGAGATAAGCAAAACTGACCGCAAGGTACCGTCTTTCATAATCACTGTATCTTCTTTTATCTCTCCAATATCCAAAAAACTCTGAACAGCGGAAAATTTATTTTTTGATGCTTTATTTTTGGCCATAGTTTTATTTATTGATAGCGGTCAAATTTATATCTTTATCCTTTTCTCCCCCGTATTCCCCCTTAGTATCAACTATCAGAGAAAGCTCCGTTAAGCGCGATAGCGACGGCTGATTTTTTTCTTCCAAAGCGGGGACTTTTTTTATTATTTCTTTTTCATTTACCGCATAACTATCTCCATATTGCTTATTGCCGTTAGTCCATACCCTAATTTTGGGGCGTTTTAGGGTTTGAATTATATTTAAAATAAAAAGGTGGAACGGACGGCCATTTATTTTTGCGAATGAAAAAACTGCGCTTAACCCGAATATAATAACCGTAACTGTAACAAATAAAGAAAAATCGAATAATTTATAGCTGATGGCTATTAAAAGAAATCCGGACAACATTATAATAAATTGCCGAACGGTTATCGGTCCGATTATTTTGTCTTCAACATCAATAAATTGTGGAATAGTAAATTGTTGCACAGCTTTTAATGATTAACTAAAATTAAAATCTTAATTCTTTATTCAAATCCATAATCGATTTTAGTTCATCTAGCGTTAAATAATCTTCTCCGCTGTTCTTTTTTTCTTCTATTATAACATCAATTGGCTTATTTTCACTAATACTTTTTTGGCCGATAGCCAAATAAAGGCGATTTATCGGACTTTGGCGCCAAGCGCTTATTGCCTCTGCTCTTTTGCTGTATTTTTCTTCCTCCAACAAATTAATTTTCTCTTTTATTTTCATAACCTGCTTTAAGGGATCAGGCGCAAGTCTTCGAAAATTGACTAGGTCCATATAGCGCAATTCATCAATTGAACTCATGATTTTTGGCGGAACGTATTTCACATCTTCCATCTTTTTTTTGCCAGTCGCTTCACTCGGCCTCCGGAAAGACATCTTCCCTCCTGCGCTTCGCTTAATTTCAAATCTCTCCATGGGCATCATGCTCGGTTTTTTGACAGCCGGTTTTGTTTTTGGTTTTTCCACTTCAATTTTTTTCAGAGGTTGATTTTTTGATTGGCTAGCCGGAGAAAAAATACTGGGAGGCGGTGGAGCTAATTCATGCGAAATATCTAATTTTTCCGCCGGCTTCATGGTAGAAATTTCTTCGGAAAAACCAATTTTCTTTTCTGATTTTTTAGCTATGGCGGAAGAAAAATCATAATCAACATCGCGTACTCCGATATTTTTTAAATCAGAAACATTTTTATCTCCGGTTTTTTTCGCAATTTCATCTTCTGGCAATCTTATTTTTAATGGCGCCTTTCCGGAAATATCTTCTCCGCCTTTCACGCCGTCTGTTATTTCCATTACCTTGTCAACCGAATCACTGTCAAAGCCCAAACCTCCGCCGGCAAATGGCTTTTTTAAAGTTTGTTTAGTTTCTATTCTGTCTCTAACGCCGCGAAGATAAACTCTTAAAATACTCCTAAATCTATCTTGCAGTTCTTGGCTGCCGAAATTTATTTGTGCTAAAGACATAATGCTATCAAGCTTGCCTTCTATGCCATCGCCTACTATCTTTCCTTTTGCGCTCTCGCCGATTTTTCTAGTCAATTCTCTTATCTCTTCTTCATCTTCAGAAGAAAAGAAAAAATTCGCTCCCTCAACTGCGGGAGCCTCATCCTGTTTAACTACTGCCGGTTTTTCTGTTGCTAAAATTTTTGGATAATCTTCCGTTGTCTCTATCCCTAAATAATCAACTACATCTTTAAAAACTTTAGATTTTAAAGCTTCAATAATTTTAACCGTTTTAGCCGCATCAAAATTTTCTTCTTCCAAAAAATATTTATTTAAGCCGGCAATCGTTATTTCCTTAGCCATTACTTTCATTACTACGGATGCTAAAGTAATACCATATTCCTTTTCTAAATCATTAATAGCCGCCATTACGGCCGGAGAAGAAACCTTATCCCGCAAATCTTTTGGCAATTTATTGAATTTTTGCAAATAATCAAACATTCTTTTGTTTTTAAGTCTATCTATGATTATTTTAACACGCTTTTGTTATTTTCCCTAAACAAAAAATTATTTCTGCGCCATTTTTGAAGATTTATAAATTTTTTCTTTATAGGGTTTTAACCTGATTATCCTTCCTAAAAAATATTTTCGCAAAGCCGGCTCATCAACCTGCTGATCATATCCCAAACAAATTATGTCCGGCTGGTATTTTTTTACTACCGCAAATTTATCACGCAATTGTCCCAGCTCAACCTTTTCAGCGCAACCACTTCGTTTTACCGCCAATCTTCTAGCAATTTCATTTTGCTGGGGGCGCCTACCTTTCACTTTTAAAACTGTTTTATCGCGGGCAATTATAACAATCAGCTGATCGCCATACTTTCTCGCCTGTTTTAAATATGAAAGATGCCCCGGATGAAAGCGGTCAAAAACACCAAAACACATTACTGTTTTCATAAAATTGCTACTCTAGTATTCTATAGCCCCGCTTCTTGCTTTAATAACTCTGCTTTATCAGTTTTTTCCCAAGTAAAATCCGCATCTTCTGCCCCAAAATGCCCATAAGCAGCGGTCTTTCTATAAATCGGCCGTTTTAAATCAAGGCTTTCTATTATTCCTTTTGGTCGAAAATCAAAATTCTTTTTTACCAATTCCAAAATCTTTTCTTCTTCTACTTTGTTGGTGCCAAAAGTATCAATATAAATACCAACCGGCTCAGCAACGCCAATAGCATAAGCTACTTGCACTTGGCACCTATCTGCCAATCCGGCCGCAACTACATTTTTAGCAACATATCGCGCCATATAAGCGCCGCTGCGATCCACTTTTGTAACATCTTTTCCGGAAAAACATCCTCCGCCATGCGCTACTGCTCCTCCATAAGTATCCACTATTATTTTTCTCCCTGTTAAACCGGTATCAGCCGGCGGTCCGCCGAAGACAAATTTTCCGGTCGAATTGATGAAAAATTTTGTTTTCTCATCTATTAAATTTCCTAAAATCGGCTCTATCACATCTTTTTTTATATCAGCTCTTAATTGTTCCATCTCGACTTTATCGCTATGATGAGCAGCGATAACTACTGTTTCTACTCTCATTGCTTTTCCGTTTTCGTATTCAACCGTCACTTGGCTTTTGCCATCCGGACGCAAATAAGGCAAGGTTCCTTCTTTTCTTACTTTTGCCAACTGTCTTGTAAGTTTGTGAGCCAAAACTATCGGTAATGGCATCAATTCTTTTGTTTCGTTTATGGCGTAGCCGATCATTAAGCCCTGATCGCCCGCTCCTTGTTCTTTATGCTCGCCTGCTCCCTCATCAACCCCTTGGGCAATGTCAGGACTTTGTTCATGAATTGAAGACAAGATTCCTACGTCGTCGCAACAAAAACCGTATTCCTGTTTGTCATAACCAATATCTCGCAAAACTTTTCTTACCACCTTATCAATATTTATATAACCCTTAGTGGTAACTTCCCCGCCGACAATGACCAAGCCGGTAGTGCAAAAAGATTCTACTGCCGAACGGCAGTCTGGATCCTGTTTTAGCATTTCATCATAAATGCCATCGCTAATCTGGTCGCAAACTTTATCCGGATGTCCCTCTGTAACGGACTCCGAGGTTACAAGCCTAATATTTTTTTCTAACATAACCCTTTGTTCGACAAGATAATTTTCATTTTACGCTTTACCGTTCTACCCGCCCTCCAGCGAGACGAGAAACTGCTAATTTCCCGCAAAGCTTAATAAGAGAAATATTTAAGCCCGAAAACAGTAAAAAATAAAATTTAATTTAACTTGTCAAATTAATTATAAAAATTTATTAACTACACTTAACTATGTGCCCATATTCCAGGATGCCAGATATTTCTTCTGTTCCGCGGTAAGCTGATCAATAGTTATACCCATTGATTTTAATTTCAATTTGGAAACTTTTATTTCTATTTCTTCTGAGACATTATAAACTTTTTTCTCCAGATGCTTGGAATTATTTACCACATATTCGCTCGCCAAAGCTTGAGTGGCAAAACTCATATCCATTACTGAAGCCGGGTGGCCCTCGGCGGCAGCCAGATTTATCAATCTTCCCTCGGCTAATACATAAACTGATTTTCCTCCTTTCAATATATATTCGTCTACATAATTTCTGATATTTTTATTAACTTTTGCCGCTAATTTTTTCAAAGCCAACAAATCTATTTCCACATCGAAATGACCAGAATTGCAAACTACCGCTCCATTTTTCATCACCTTAAAATGCTCAGCCCGCAAAATATGAATATTGCCGGTCAAAGTACAAAACAAATCGCCAATTTTTGCCGCTTCTTTCATCGACATAACTTGAAAGCCATCCATAGCCGCTTCCAAGGCTTTTATTTCATCAATTTCCGTAACAATTACTTTGGCGCCTAAGCCGCGAGCGCGAGTTGCCATCCCTCTTCCGCACCAGCCATAGCCGGCAATAACCACATTTTTCCCGGCAATCAGCATATCTGTCGCCCTGATTATGCCATCAATTGTAGATTGGCCGGTGCCGTAGCGGTTATCAAACATATTTTTTGTTTTGGCATCATTAACAGCAACAACAGGAAGTAATAATTTTCCTGTTTTTTCTAAAGCTCTGAGCCTGATAACTCCCGTTGTAGTTTCTTCCATGCTGCCCAAAATATTTGGCGCCCAATCTTTATATTCGTTATGCAAAAGTGAAATTAAATCTGCTCCATCATCCATAGTAATTTCCGGTTTATGGTCCAAGGCTGCCCGCAAATGTTTATAATAGCTATCTCTGCCCTCTCCCTTTATTGCCAAAACGGAAATGCCATAATCTTTCACTAAAGAAGCAGCCACATCATCTTGAGTTGATAATGGATTTGAAGCGCACAATAATAAATCAGCCCCGCCCGCTTTCAGAGTTCTGGCAAGATTGGCGGTTTCAGCAGTGACATGCAAACAAGCTGACATTTTTTTGCCAGCGAATGGTTTTCTTTTTTCAAATTCTTCTTTTATTTGATTAAGGACCGGCATATCCAATGCGGCCCATTCAATTCTTTTTTTTCCTCCTCCAGCCAATTTAAGATCTTTTACATCATGCTTCATAAACTATAATTTTTTATTTTTATTAATTATAAATCTTCTTTAAAATTTTCCTTGTATCTCCTGGCCAATTCTTTCATATTAAAGTTATGCGTTTGCGTCCCATATTTTTCAACTGTATAAACTGCGACCAAACTGGCGAGTTTTCCGATTTTTTCAAACGGCCAATTATTGACAAGGCCTTTGATAAAACCAGCTCGATAGGCATCCCCCGCTCCCGTCGGATCACTCGTATTTTTTGGCTTAGCTGAGGGAATTTTTATCTTTTTCCCCTGGTTATAAATTTCTGAACCATCAGCTCCTTTAGTAATAACAACTATCTTAACAAGTTTTCTTATTTTTTCCAAATCCAGTTTTAGCCTCTTCAGAATAAACTCAATTTCGTAATCATTTCCAATTAAAACACGTGCCAAATTTATCGCGAATAAAAGCTCTTTAGCAGAAAAACTAGTAATCTGCTGGCCCGGATCAAAAATATAAGGAACTTTATTTACTTTGAAAATTTTAATAAATTCCAGCATTCTCTCTTTGCAGTCTGGGGATATTATGGCCAAATCAATATTTTTTATTTTTTTCAATGCCTGGCAACAGGAAATATCTTTTGAACCGGGATAAAAACCGGTTATCTGGTTGTCGCTTTGATCTGTAATTATATAAGCGCTCGCAGTTAATTCTTTCCCGTCTAATTTAATTTTTTTTGTATCAATTTTATTTTTTTTTAGCCACTCCCTATATTTAAAAAAATCCGCTCCGACTGAAGTAGCTAAAATCGGCTTTTCTCCCAGAAGCGATAAATTATAACTGATATTTCCGGCTGTCCCGCCAAAACTTTCTTTCAATTTATTTATTGTGAAGCTTACATTCAATATATGAATTTTTTCCGGCAAAATCTGATCTTCAAATTTCCCTGGGAAATCCATGATGCGGTCATAAGCGAGAGAGCCGCAAACAACAATTTTTTTATTTTTCATGTTTGATTTTTTAATTCTTACTTTATTTTTTTATTTTTTCCATTTCTTCCTCAATCGCTTTTCTCTCCAAAGAACCTACCGGATATTGATCCAAAAGATTTTGCCATTCATCCGGTTTTTCTTTTGTATTTTCGGATTTTTTTATTTTTCCTTCCATCGGCTCCAACTCTCCTTGTTTGAAAATATAAAGCTTTCCTTTGACAATCACGGGAATCTCTTCTTCAAAACCTTGCGGAGTCAAAGATGATAGCTTCAAACCTTCATAAAAGCTAAATAAAATCTTTAATTTTTTTACATCAAAATCATCTACCCCTTTATGGCTCTTCAGATTAGTAATATACTGGGTTTTTTTTAAATTATCAACCGGCCCTATGCCTAATTTTGAGTTATAATCTCTGAGCCACTCGGCTATGGTTTTTAAATCTCCCTGGCTGGTAATTATTTCTTTATTTTCTAATAAAACTTTTTTTATCTTATTTTTCAAAAGATCTCTATCTTCCAGCATCTCAGTATTAATAAGCTTGGAATGAAATTTTCCTAAAAAATCATAATCCGGCAACCTAAATTGCCAGGTGAAATAATTTCCTACTAAATCAACCGCATCTTCATCATCAAGAAGAGGCAAGCCGATAAAACCAAACTTTATTATAATTTTGTTATAAAAATCATAAATTTCTTTATACTTTTTCAGTTCATCTTTATTTTCCCGCAAGGCTTTTTTAAACAACTTAAAAAGCTCAAAAGCTTTATTTTGGATATTATCAAAAATAATCTTCTGAGAAACATTTTTAACTGTTTCCAGATATTCCCCATTTATCATTTTTTCTAATTTTATTTTGTCTTCGCCAGCCATATTTTAAAAATTAAGCAAGATTTTTAACCCTTTCATATTGCAGTTTAAAATTTTCACCCTTTACTTTGCCAAGCCTAATTTGCAGAGCCTGAACCAATTCATTACTAAGTTGTCCCTTGAATTTATCCTTTAAATTGCCGGATTCATCGGTAATAGCATTAAACACATGCTGTGCAGCGCTTTCGTCCATTCTGTCTTTAATATTTTTGATACCACCATCATTATCTAGTTTTCGCAGAAGAATCAAACCGCCGGCATCAATATGAAAATTACCCTCCTTATCATGATAACCATAGCCCAGCCTGTTGATATTTCGCACAATCGCCTGAGGTTCCATCTTACCGCTTTCTATTGATCTAATTTCATTATGTTCTCTATCATCTGTTTCTCTCCACTGACCATTTTCCATTAAATAAGAAGAAGTAGCTGCCCAATGATTTGTGCTTTTATTTGTTTCTGCTATTTCACTTCCTAAAGCAAAAGCTTCCTGCTCGCCAAAACCAGCATAATTCTTACTATTTTTATCTGAAAGCTCTCTCATCATTTGTTTCAAGCCATGATGGCCCGTATTCCCAACCAAGGGCTGTAAAAATTCATTATCATTTCCTTCTTTCGTCATCTTTTTCATGATAGCCTTGACCATTGTTTTATCTTTGCTCTTTATGGCCCCCTCTAATATTCCTAATAGTTCTGTGGCATCAGAGATGTCTTTAACTTTTGAAGTTTTTTCTGAAACTGCTTTATTTTCCGCCGCCCTGGCTTCAAAATTATACATAGGAATATTTTTTTCCATAAGTGGACGATTTTTTTCCACCTCAGCTTTCTTAGTAGCAATCCGACTATCCAGATCCCTAGCCTCATCATCTTTTACCATCTTCTCCATAACGCCTATTTGTTCCGTTTTCGCGATTTTTTCTGCCTCCAAATCACTGATTTTTACCCTGATTTTTTCAACATCTTCAGATTTTCCGCTAGCCATGGCTTTGGTTAACTCATTATTTTTAGCAGCTAATTCACTATCAATACTCGTTATTCTAGTTTCTCTAGTTGCTTTTTCTTTATCAAATTCACTTTGAGATAAAATACCATCTCTTTGCGCTTTCAATTCTGTCAATTCTCTTGCTGGCGCGCCCCATTTTTCTCTTTCTTTCGCCATATATCTCCCACCCTTCATTCTTTGCCTTATTCCTTTCAGGGTAGTAATTTGATCCCAGGCATCACCCGGAGAACCGGTCATAGCTAACATACCATGTAAACTACTCCCTTCTTTCATAACCTGTCCGGCCTTTATCATGCCTTCAGAATATCTCTCCGATCTTCTTTCGGCTCTTCTTTCCTGTACGCCTTTCCACACTCTCGGTAAATTCAAATCGACGCCAGTTTTTTGATGTAGCTTATCAATACCATATCCGGCTAAGGCGCTAGTTCCCTCTTTAGCTCCTTTAAGAGGCGCCATGCCAGTTTTCTTAGCCCAATCCAATCCCTTGCCCGCGATGCTGCCGGCTGCACTGCCCATCTGTTGCGTGACTATCAATCCCCCCATCAAAAGCCCGATGACAATAATAAATTTTTGTAAATTATCATTACAGAAAAAAGCGCCGACGCCTATACATATTGGATTAGTGCTACTGGTTGTCGATAACCCATAAAGCGCAGAAGAACTTTCGCTGGCAGTAGTAAGCGCCAGCCAAATAAAAAATGCTAAAACCGGACCGACTACTAATTGCTTGATAAAGTCTTCCCAAATCTGGCCGGTATATTTTTGTAAAGGCGGAAAAGCAAATCCCAAAAAAACAAGCGGCGAAAAAATTGTATAAATCCAAAGCATTACTATTCTCATTACCAATATTGCCAACATCACAGCCACAACAATTAAAGTAATAATAGCCGCAACGACTCCTGATATAACTGCTAAAGCCACGCCCCAGGTATCAGCCCCCCAATTTTCTGCATCTTTCATAAGCGAAACATCCGCCACCTTTCCCCAGACATCAATTCTAAACATATTAACAAACCAACCGCCTCCCTCTTTGAAAGAACTTACAAAAGTGAGCATTACAACTTGAGAAAAATCTATCATTAATCCGAAAATAGTTCTGGAAAAATTTATCAGAACTGCCATTATTAAAAGTTTAGGCAATATTTTTTTAACATCATAGCTCTCCACTCGCAAAATTGTAGCAAAAGAAATAAGCAATAATATTAAAATGAAAGCCATGTTGCATAAATCCCTAATTATAATCCAACCATTAACAACCGTGGGGACATTAATAATATCGCTAAATTGCGCGACTTGTATTAACAGGTTAATAAATGCAGTTGTCATCATCCCGATCAGCGCTGTTATTAGATATGCTATCCAGGACAGTATTATCGCCACAGCGCCCCCAACCGTTCCGCTGACTACGCCCACAGCTGCCTTTATTTCTTCGGCGGCAAATGCGAAATTAACTCCTAAAAATAAAAAAACAAAAAATGGAACTACAAAGAATATAATTCTCTTCTTTTCTTTTATTTTTCCAAAAATTTCTCTCATTTTTTATAAACCTTTAAATAAATCAAATAAAGCTTTAATTCCAGACCACCCTAATTTCGTTAAGCCACCCACTAATATTTTTGTCTTTTCTAGCCAGTTTGCTTCCATGAAGTCGACGATCATAACTATAAAAGTAAAAAATATTCCCAAAACAATAAAAGCAATTATATCCAAAAAAAGCAACCCCATTATTTCAAAAATACCAAACGCCTTACCGCCTTTGTTTCCTGCTTCGCCAAGTGCCATCTTCATTTCTTTGGGAATCCATTCATCTCCTAATCTGCAGAATAATTTATCTCCCAGAACTAGATGCAAAAAAACATGAATATTAATATAAATCAGAGACATTCCAAAACTTGGTATTAAACTCTCCCAAGCCGCGCGCAATAACTGATTTGTTCCCTGTTTAGCGGGAGAAGTTATCGCCTCCTCTATTTTTTTCTTGGCTTTATCCTTTAAATTCACTTTCTCTTTCAATTGATTGATCCTATCTCTCACTCCTCCCTTTTTTTCTCCAGTCTTTTCATCTTCCGCGCCCTTTTCCGTTTCTGCTTGTTTATTTTTCTCTCGTCCTTTATTTTTTTCTTCTCTCAATTTTCCAGCCAGCAACCGGCTGTCTACGCCGGATTGATTACCCGCTATTGGCTGGCTATTGCCGGAAAGTTGCACTCCGGGCATAATTGGACGGCCAAGATTATCCTTACTTATCCCGTCTTTCATTTTTCTTTCTCCTACCGCTCCTCCCATTCCTCCGGCCACACTCATCAAACCATCAAGCGAATTATTTTCTATCGGCGGTTCTCCCACCCTATCTTCCCGCAATTGCCCAGCTGCCATATTTTCTTCCCCTGAATTATCCAATCTGCTCTTATCCAGCAAGTCATTGATTGTACCAGTTTGCGCCATACAATTTAAATAAACTGTGCATTATACAACTTATATATAAATTTATCTTTCCCTTACAGAAATAGCCCCACTGAAATTAACAAAACCGTTGCAAACTGTTCCATCATTGCACCATCCCCAATTATCTTTAATTTTTACTTTTGGCGTTATACGGCAATAATTGCCATTAGCATCGGCTCCGCAAGTTATCCCGGATATTCCTCTATCATATTTATTTTTCAGATCTCCATAACTATACAAATGAAAAACTTCGTGCGGATTAGCAGGATCTGGACGATGATTCATTTCTGCGCCGGCAACAACTGTTTCTTCTCCATCTCCCCAATCAACAGTATATTCTACAAGCGGTAATTGTTCTTGATCAACTGTCGTATTAAAAGACAAATTAACAAAACCATTCTTTATCACCGTAGCAGTAAAATTATCATTGGCTTTTATGTTCGATATAATCGGCGAGATGCCGCAATATTCATCTGCGCCGCGCAAACCGGAGCAAGAAACGGTTGGCGGTATCCAATTTGCAAAACGATTTGCAGGGATAGGAGTATAACGGCCTTCATTTCCAGAATTGCTTCCTTGGCCTTCCTCCCTTGCTGAACAAGGCACACCCGGGTTAGAGCCATCAACACACCCATACATATTCTCGGAATATGAAACACAACCCGGACTGCCATTAGTGCTTGGTAGATAATAACAGCATCTCTTGTTATCAATTTTCCTATAAACCGGAACACATAAATCTCCTCCTGCGCAGCCCTTCCCGTTTCCACCAAAATTACACCACTCCCCATCATTTGGCCCTCCTTGGCACTCTGATAAAGTACAGGTTCCATAATCAGAAAGGTTGCAAAAACCAGTTGAAGATTGACAAGTTCCATCACTTCCTAAACAATCACTGTTGTCATCGCATGAAGAGCCATAGCGAGAACCACCTACGCAGAGATCTCCGATACATGAGCCATCATCACCAGCACAACTCGAATTATCGTAACAAGAACTCCCACTTTTATCTCCTCCAACACAAGTTCTGACATTGCAATCAATGTCATTACTGCAAATTCTTCCATTGTTAGTGCATCTATAAGATTTGCAATCCACATCGCTGTTGCAGACAGCTTCTACATTATCTGAATCGCTACACACTCTCTCGCAACTTCCTCCGAAACAACAATCTTGGCCGCTTCCTGGTATAAAAGTCGTAGTTAAATCACATTTATATTCCTCTTTGAATTTACAAAATTCTACCGTGTTTCCATCTTGTGCGTCACAACTGCTATTTTTATTTTCTCCCGCTAAACATTTTCCTTCATCACTGCAAGCATCAATAACGGCGCAACAGGGCGCTCCATCATCTGCTCCACCACAAGTATACTTAGTACCATCTTTAGTCAACACACATCCTTCCAGACAAGTATCTGTTGAACATTCTTGATTTGGATTCTCAGAATTTAAATCACAATAACTAATTGTTTCTGTACCTGTTTGCCGGCAAACTCCTCCGCCTAAACAAGTTAGTTCTGGTGTTAACTCATAAGCTCCATAGCTTTTGGCAAAAATTTTCTTAAGCTCACTCAACGAATTATTATATAACTGCCCCAATCTTGGAGAAGTTTTATCTTGATTATAATAAATCGGTTGAATACCATCATCCGATCTGGTATCCCATTCATAGGGATTAGAGGCCGGCTTTGGATAAACGATTGTGCCATAAGGTATAGCATCGGTACCATAATAAGCCTGTTGATTATATCCGAGGCCAGCATTAACATTAGTGAAGAAATCATTATTACCTCCGCTAATTCTAGCCTGAAAAACTTTATTGCTGCCAGAAGAAGAAACGGTTTGAATAAATTCTTGACAAACTGGCGCAATATTAATAATCGTGCGACAAGCAATCCATGTCTTATTTAATTTATCTTCACTCGGCCAAATATTATCAGCTCCCATAATTCGATTTGAACTACTCATAAATGTCGGCCTTGTCCAAGCCAAACCACTACTATTATAAGAATAATCTATTGAATGGAAATCCGCGTTATATGCACTGACCGTGCAAAACCAACCATATTTTTCGTCAATAGATGTAACCATTGGCGTCATATAAGCGGAATTGACACTCTCTATGCTGGCGGAAACATAACCACCGCCGCTCTTTCCATTGTATCCATATAAAACAACTACGTGCTTGCCAGGACCATATACGCCGTCGTTATAAACACCGCCGCTGCTTGTAACTTTTTCTTTATATTGGCCATTCTTTTTCCCTGAAGCCACGTTTGTATTATCTATATATAAATTGAAGGCATCATCGGCCACCCCTTTCACTTTTAATTTCGTGCCGGTGGTCGCTTTAGTACAATAATAAAGCGGAAATTTGCCTTTATAACCCGCGCTTTCCTCCACGCCTTCTCCCTTTACTTTATCAATTGGATACCACATTAAGCAGGCATCGGTTGATCCAGGATAACGGTCATATTGGAGACAGTAGCCAGTTAGTCCTTTTTGACCAACCCCCGCGCTATCAAAATAACTGCAAGATAAAGAATCTTCTTTGGGATAAAGACGGCAAGATTGATGTACATATTTGCTATCTTCTATCTTTAAGACTGGTTTTATTTTTATGTCATCAAAATAAACCACTCCACCCGAAGCATCTGAGGTAAGAGAAATTTTTATCGTAGATTGGTTTAAAAGATTAAACCCGAAAATTATATATTCCTTGCGACCAGAACTGAGACTGGCGCTTCCGCCGCCAGCAGAAATTATAGCGCTACCGGCTAAATTTTTAGTGTTAGCATAAGCGCTTACTTCATAATCTCCGGCTGATAAATTTATCTCCTCGCTCTCAATCGTTAATCTTGAAGCAATTTTAAGAATACTAGCGCCTTCTGGAGGATAAATATTTTTCCCAAGTTCATTAGAAATTTCATCGGCATTCGACATTACTTTAAATTTACTGTCATCCCAGGTGCCTGTGCCAACGCCACTCCAACCGACCGGGTAGCCATTCCCGCCGGACATCTCGAAACCGCCGTTGGAAAGCTCAACTACTTCACCAACTTGATCCATTTTATCTATATAATATTGACCATTTTTAATTTTAGAATAACCGGAATAATTATTATAGGCCATGGCTTGAGCAGTATTGCCATAGGTAAAATTCATGTTATTCTGGTTAGAAGAAATAAAATTATCGCAGTTGCCGATATCATCCAAGCTATTGCAAAGCCCAACATCGAAACAAACTGGTTCATTGTTAGAATTTTTTATATAACTTCGACAAGCAAGCCATTCATCGCAAACTCTGTCAGGCATTACTTTTATTAACTTATTGGCATTATTTTCTCCCTCAACTTTTGTTGGAGAAACGCCGTTGCCGTCATCCGCGTCAAGAGCTTTCCAGCCCAAAGATGCTAAACCGCTTCCCGCGTTCTGCGTACGCTCATTAAATAAAACACATCCTTTTTCAAAATCAACCAAGCCATTGCAGACCTGAGAATCTAATTCATCTTTCAATCTATATTCAACCATGGCTTTTTTTATCTGGCCGCTGCCGCTGGCCGTGCATTCACTTCGGCTTAAGCCGTTGAAAAAGACCGAGCTCTTTCCCGAAGCCACGCTAATTGAAGTTGCTTTGCTTTCCAGTTCATTTGTATCTTCTGACAATTTATAAATATTAGAACAACTGCCTAACCCTGTTACTGCGCCACTCGCTTTTAATATATAGAGAGTATTAGGCTCAAGAGCTACTTTATCTCCGTCTTTATAACTTAATACCGAAGATGGCTTACTCACTGGATCAATAAACTCAGTACAACTAGCCTGAGCTGCCGGACAAATTCCGGCCCAGCCTTCAATCGGTTGATAAACAAATTTCCCTTCTCCGCCATAGCCAAACGTCTTTAAATTACTATCTTCACATTTACTATCACCTGTTTCCAAAACACAATCTCCGCTTGAACAATTACCATTGGTCAAACAAACCGAACCAGTTCCGCCGCATCTTTTTACTTTCTTTTTATACCACCCCCAACCCGCTTCTCCTGTTCCTGATGCTTGCCGCCATTCGCAAACCGTATCTCCAGGATCTTTAAAATAAGAAGTGCTGTTTTCCGAAGCCCAAGCAGCGCAACCAGACGCATTTTCTTCGCACAAAATCTCCCGATATCGGTCCGGATCATTTTTCAAATAAATATCACTGTAAATTATTTCATCTCCATATTTATAGGGCGAACCAAAACGTCCGCATCCTTTATCAACTTTATTACATTCCTTATTTTTATCATAAACAGCGTAAACAAGATTATCTGCCGGTGTAACCACGCCATTCAAAGTGAATCCATTTGTTTCGCTGGAATTATGAGTATCTATCATTAGCTCACAGCCTACGGCCGATTCTTGACATAATTGATCAAAATTATGTAAATAACTTATTTTGTTGTCTTGATTCTGATATTGATCGCAACCGAGCATGTATAGAGGGAAAGAATTGCCATTGATATCTTGATTGCAAGAATCCGGCGTCTGCCAAGAATTTTTTATCAAATAATAACGGCTGACGACCTCGGTAAGTCTAATATCATCGATATAAAAATTACCATTAGCTGTAATTTCTAATTTTTCCTCGTCATCAACGTCATATCCAAGACTGGCTAAATTAAATCTATAAAGCTTCCATTCATTTCCCAAATCTTTATTGGAAACAGAAAATTCTTGCCTATCAGCATCTTTATTGATAAGAGCTATGGAATTAAATTCAGTCGCTGCGCCTTTAGCCATAAAACTTAAAACATAAGATTTGCCTTTTACGACCGAAAAGCCGACAGTTTTATTAGTTGTTCTTATCGCCTCCAGAGAATTGCCGCCAACCGCCAAAGATTCATTTGACATATTGCCCAGCCATCCCTGTTTATCTCCTTCAAAATCATTATTCAAAACAATTCTCATATTGCTTCCCTTATTGCCACTATATTCTCGACAACCGGCCTGGGCCGCAGAACAACTTTTACCTTCACCCGGGATAGCCATGTAAGCGCAAGTCTGTTGACTGGTGTTCCATTCTCCCCCATGATTCTCACAATTCTCTTGTGTCTCATCGGCAGCTGTTCGGCGATATGAATGGCAATTATCGCTGCAAGAAATCGTCTTTGTATAAGAATGATAAGAAGTCCCGCCGGCGCGATTGTAAAATTGACGGCAGTCTGAATTATATCCAGGATCAGTAGCTGGTAAATTATAAATTGCTTCCGAACAATTATCGGGAGATGTGACATCTGGCTCGTTGCCAGATGATTGCAAATTAAAAACTCTTAATTGATAACCGCTTTCATCGCTTCCCTCCCAAGTATAATACTCTCTACAGTCTGCTAACGCATTATCCGGCTTGATGCATTGCCTTAAATAACTATAATATTCTTTGCTTTCCCCGCCACTGGCAACGGCATCAAGATTGGTAAACTCATCACAGCCGACAGCGCTGGCGCTGCAGGTACGGGCCGTTTTTGGAATAAAATATTGGGCAGTTAATGAATCAAATCCCGTTTCTAATTGAATATAATTATCAAAGCCTACGCATTCAGCCGGGCAAAAATCGTTAACAGTAGTTTTGGCAGGAATGCTGATACCGTCTGAAGCTGAAGTATAAAATTCACAACCAACATCAGCGGGCTGGCAAATTTTTATAAACTGCCCGCATTTAGCTGGCGGATTTGCTCCCCCACAATCAAGATAAGAAGGCGCTAATTTTTCATACACTTTATTGGCTGCTCCATAATCTTTATAATTTGTAGCTGAACTTCCAATTTCTAATTGAAGATTATCAATATAAAATTCTCCCGCTCCATTTCCATAAATATACAATTCATTAGCGGCTAGATTATTATCATTATTTACAGTTAATATTATTCGCTTCCAAATACCGGGTTCGCTCAAGCTGGCTGTTTTAAATTCGGTGTCATTATTACCAACGCCAATTTCTAAACTGCTTCCGCTCGCCATATAGACATAAGCGCTTAAAGTATAAGCGAAGCCTGTCTGAAAAACGAAATCTTTTGGCATTATTGATTCTCTGCTCCAAATAGTTGAAGAAGAATCATAAGCATACAGGCCGCCCCGGCCGCTTCCGATTGTAACCCGCAAAATCTTCCCAGATCTGTCCGCGGCGCCATCGACAATTTCTGTCTGCAAATTAGTTCCTTCCAAATGCAAGGGCCAATAATCATTTAATCTGGCTTCACCTCTTGAAGCCAAGGAAGCGCTGTCGCCGACATTATTATTTTCAAATCCAGAATTAATAATCAGATTAGTGCCTAAGCCCGATTTTGTCCTAATATATTCATGACAGCCTTCACTTTCTTCACTGCATTTTCCCGCATCAGCGTCAAAATAAATAGAGTTGGTCCCAGTCCAATTTACAACATTTCTCGCCTCATCATAACCAGAAGAAGATATTGTATAATCTTTGCAACCGACATTATCAACCCCGCAATTCCCATAATCCAAAGTATTCTCTAAATAAGAAAAAGTTTTCCCGTTCTCTCCCCTGAACGTCTGGCAGGTATTATATTTAGGATCACAGGCATCAACTTCAAATTTCCAAGATCGTCTCTCTTTTGTGCAGTATCCATAAGCCTCGCAAGAACCATCGTTTTTTTCTTTTATACAACTTTGTTCATCCGCGCAATACTGATCATTTCTATAAACAATTCTTGACTTCTTTCCATTTTCATCTTCAGTGATCTCATTAGACATAATTTCCGGTCCATAACCTTGTTTGGCGCAAAAACCCTGAGGCGCTTTCAAAACCCAATTAGGATCAACCAGTCCCTGGCACCAATTTTTGCTACCATTGTCATTGTAACCGCGATAGTTATCATTTGGATCAAAGCACGCCACCATTTTTGCCAAAGTAGCATTGCCTAACTCTTCTGAATGAGTACTGATATATTCAGCCGCCAATTCCCAGCCCACTGGAATTATTCTATATTTTCTCAGAATTAACATGGAGCGGTAAGGATATCCTTGATTGTAATTAGGCTCAATCGCGCTTGAACCAATAGACTTAAAACCAAACGGCCAATCCTTTAAATAACCAAGATTTATCGCCTCGCCAACTGTTTTTCTCTCTTCTATGGCCTGACGGAAGCCTTCATCAATAACGCAATTTGTCGGTCCGGCTTTAGTCGCGTCCGGGCACATAGCCAATTCTCCTAAAATATTATAATCAGCTCTAGTGTCAAATCTCGGTTCTAATAATTGACGCAACGAATTATTAGCTTCGGAAACTCCCGGGCCCGCGTTATAATCAGCCAATCCTCCATAATTCCCACTATAAGGAGAAGATGCAGGCGCAGATTTTTGCCCCAATTTCATCATTTTATTATTGAAAGTAGAAATCGCCAATTGATTTAAAAATATCTTTGAAGCATCAACTAAAGCGTTCCCGGTGAACCGGCCTATGTTGCTATAAAGATTATCACCGGTCATACCCAAAGTCTTCTCTACCCAGCCTGGAACGCTTTTTAGATTTCCGGCAATATCAGTAGGATCAAGCCAGCCGCCTTTTGCTTGCAACTTCAATCCCTCTTCATCATAAGTAGTATTAACACTTTCAGTCATCCCTGTTTGCAAGCTCAAAGCTAATCCTAAATCATTGCCCCTAGGCTCAAAAGAATTCTGAAAAATCTTTAAAAAATCCGGCTGGCTCATAGCAGCTAATCTTTCGTATTCATTTTTCCAATTATTTTTCATTTCACTCCAAGTACAATCAGGCGCTTGCGGTTTATTCATTTCCACCATGCCCAAACCAATTCTCATTTTCACATCAAGGCTGGGTTCGCATAAATCAAATTTCAAAAAGCTATTTTTCTGCCCTAATTGCTCTATAAATTTACCAGCCGCATTGTCACCCATATTCTTCAGATATTGATTCCAATTTTCTTTTATAAACAAAGATCCCTGCCCTTTATTTCCGGTCGCCACCTGATTGGCGGCATCATAGGCCAATTTATTCAATGTGGCCGTAATGCTGTCTTGCAAAATAGAAGAACCTATTTTATCAGAAGTCCATTGAAATCCTTCCCAAACTTTTTGAAAAATATCCGTCACGGGTATTAAAGCCTGAGCCGACTTAACTTTAAAGGAAAAAGAAGAAATTATAATTAAAAATAAAAACAGAACAACAAAAATAGACGGCATCTTATTTTTTCTGTTGTTTTGAGGACTTATAATTTTCCCTTTATCAAAATCGCTAGAGGCCATATTATTTATCTTATTAAATAATTTTACTCGCCCTGTAAAGTTTTCTGATAGCTAGCCATTAAGTCTTCATCACTGATTTCGCTAAGCATTTCTTCATCCATGCCGGCTTCTATCAACATTTTTCTCAAAGCTGAAACATCGCTGCCGCCAGAAAGCATTTTTTGCAGATCTTCTTCTTGGGTCGGACTTGAATTATTAATAGCTTTATCAAGATCTAAATTCAAATTAGTTGAGGTTGAAGTTGCCGAATTATTTTCTATTGAACTGGTGGTGCTGGTATTATCAGACGAACACGTTCTGCCAGCCGGACAATTCGGATCCGTACCCTTATTAATTTCTTCGCCATCGGTAAAACCGTCGCTATCGCTATCCTCAAGATAAGGCGAAGTCTGATAAGTATTTAATTCATCCCAATCTGTTAAGCCATCATTATCCGTATCTTTTGTTTGTAAAACTTCCGCGCTATTTGCGTCTAAAGCAGAGGAACCGTTTGTGCTGGAATTTTGAAGATTGTAGCTAAAGGGACTATTTATGCTATTTTTAAGCTGAGCCGTCCATAAAATTATCACCAGAATAGCCGAAACAGCCAAAACTCCTACGGCAATTTTTTGATTCTTGCCTAAATTTTGGCCCAAATCCTGATTTTGATTTAAATTTTCTTCCTCTTTGAAGTCGTTATCGTTGTATCCATCCATAAAATAATAAACAAGGATTTTAATTTATGAAATCTTATTATTATTATAACACAAATTAAATAAATTCTCCAAACAATTTAACCCAATCGTCAACAGATAATTCTTGCGCTCTAATTTTTGCATTAAAACCGCATTTTTTTATCTTTTTTTCTGCTTCTTCCTGGGAAATATGATAACCTGCCGCCAAATTATTTTTGAGCATTTTTCTTCTGGCGCTAAAACCAATTTTTACCAAACGGAAAAAATCCTTTTCGTTTTGCACAGGTAGAAGGCTGTCTGTTCTTAAAATTAATTTAATAATGGCACTATCCACTTCCGGCTGAGGCCAGAAACAAGTTGCCGGCACGATTCTTTTAATTTCCGCCTGAGCATAAAACTGGACAGAAACTGCCAGTAAGCTCATTTTAGGAGAAGAAGCAACAATTCTCTCTGCCACTTCTTTCTGTAACATCAAAACCATCAGTTTCGGCTTGCTTTTAATTGATAAAAATTTCCGCAAAAAAATTGAGGTGATATTGTAGGGTAAATTCGCAACGATTTTATACTCCCCCTTGATAAAGGGGGTTGGGGAGATTTGCAATATATCATTATTCACCACTTCCGCATTTTTTATTTTTTGCGAAAGCAAACCTGTTTTTAAAAATTCTGCCAACTTATCGTCTAATTCAACCGCTATTACTTTTTTTGCGCTTTTGGCCAATTTTGCCGTTAAAAACCCCAACCCTGGACCAACCTCCAGAACCTCATCATTTTCTTTTAATTCCGCCGTTTCTGTCATTTGGTCATAGATTTCTTCTTCAATTAAAAAATTCTGCCCCTTTGATCTAGAAGGCTTTATTTCATATAACTGACAAAGTTGTTTTGTTTCTTTTAATAAATCCATAAATTAATCTATAATGCTTTCTCTTTTCACCACTTCTTCATCAGCCAAAAAATTCATAAGTAAAGAAGCGAGAGCGGCAAAAACAAAAGTTAATTGAACATTAAAAAAGGGAATAAGGAATAAAATAAAAATCAACATCAAACTTTTTCCGAATTGAACAGCCATTTCATGAATAACCGTATATTCATCAATATAATGGCCTTGATCGGCTGCCTTTTCATAATTCAAAGTATCAAAAGGAGTCCTGGCAAAAATTCTTGCCAAATTATGATAGGTAGAAGTAATAAAAATCTGAAAAGCAGTTGCAATAAAAATCTTTATAATCCAGCCAATCGCGTAAAAAATACTTCCATATTTAAGCATTTTTTTCTTGTTGCTTAAATCAGTAAATCGTCCGACAAATAATTGCAGACCGACCGTTACGACAACAATTAAAGAAGAGAGAACGCCGACTATAAAATAATTCCCAGCTAATAATTCCCAAATAAAAATCGGCCAGACAATAGCTCCCACCGCATTTTCCGCTCCATCACCGGCATAGGCCAGCACTTCTCTTCTCCGCCGGCGGGAAAAAAATTCTTTCCAAGTCTGGAGATAGCCCCATGAAAAAATTTCCTTGGTTTTCGGCAAAGTCGCGAAAGGTATCATGGAAGCAAAAAATATCAAAATAGTAATTAAAAAAAGAATATCGTAATTGTAATGAGTCAAAATCCAACCGGCTAGTAGCGGTGTTACCGCTCCCAGAGCAACGGCTGTGGCTTCCATCAGGCCTAATTGTTTGGCACGGTTGCTTTTACTGGTAAATTTCGCCAAATCAGTATGCATTGGCACCCAATACATCATACGGTGGATGGTGAGAAAAAATATAGACAAAGCTAAAAGGAAAATTATTTGTTGATAATTCCATCCTTGGGAAACACTGTTCATGCCCCGGTCTAAAATGAAAAAAATGAAATAAAAAATTGCTCCCCAAATTATACTTATCCGCAAAGAACGGCGCAGTCCGACTTTGTCTAAATATTTAGCGCCCCAAGCTACGACAAGACCATACAAAAGATTTCCGATCAAATAATACCAAATAACTTTTTTCAAATCATGATCCAATAATTGATACAAAAAAATGGGCAAAAATAAGCCCAATAAACCATCGGTGATGCGCAAAACCATTCTCCCAGAATACAAAGAAACAAAGCCCTGGGAAATTCTTCCCTTGAAATATTTAAGCATGGATTAAATTTTTAATAATTATATTATTTAACGACAATATTTATCAATTTTCCTTTGACGAAAATTACCTTTACAATTTCTTGCTCCTCCAGCCATTTTTTAACTTTTTCACTCGCCAAGGCTTCTTTCTTGGCTTCTTCTTCTGAAATATCAGCCGGCACGGCAATAGTATCGCGCAACTTGCCATTGATCTGCACGACTAAATTTATAGTTTCATCTATAATAAATTTCTTGTTATACTCCGGCCATTTTTCTAAAAAAATGCTTTTCTTGTATCCTAATTCATGCCACAATTCTTCTGCCAGATGCGGAGCGAAAGGAGATAGGATCTTTAAAAAAGCCTGATATGAATCCAAACTTATTTTTTCACTTTCTTCCATCTTGTTTGCTAAAATCATCATCGTACTTACAGCTGTATTAAGTTTAAAGCTTTCAATATCCTCCCCCACTTTTTTGATGGTTTTGTGAAGTAAATTTTCTAATCCATCATTGCCTTTTTTTATTTTAATTTTTAACTTTATTATTTTTTCTAAAAATTTTCTCGCTCCCACCAGGCCATTAGTGCTCCAGGCGCAAGACTGACTGAAGGATCCCATAAACATTTCATAAATGCGAAGGGAATCGGCTCCGTATTTTTCCACTATCTCATCCGGGTTGATGACATTGCCCCAGCGCTTGCTCATTTTTCTTCCGTCTTCGGCTAAAATCAAGCCAACATGCTGCAGGCGCGTAAATGGCTCCGGATAATTTACCACGCCTGAATCAAATAAAAATTTATGCCAAAAACG
>Ga0265297_10002807_pt1 | contig 33793 bp, 30 predicted proteins | sample Munlanlwell13791_FD_192502 | JGI IMG/M metagenome (GOLD analysis project Ga0265297, IMG submission 192502) | Leachate microbial communities from a municipal landfill in Southern Ontario, Canada - Leachate well 137-91 | ecosystem: Engineered > Solid waste > Landfill > Unclassified | place...
TAAATGAAGCACTTATTGCTTTTGAATATTACTACTTGATTAAATATTATTATGTTTTCTTTGCAACAATATCGCCACAAGTTGTTATACAAAATATAAGACAATATTTTGCTGTTATCAGTCTTAGTCAACTATTTTTTGCAAACATTTATTGTGACGAATATGAAGAACACGAAGTATATATGATACGAGATGCAAGATTTTGTAACAAATTTATTAATAATGCTGTTTCAATAGATATTTCTGACGAGTCGCGCAGTATAAGTTATTATGCTTCAAAAGTAGTAAATAGAAATTTAAAATGTAACTTCTATAATGGTCAACTAAGAAAGAAAATAAGTGGCACTGCACAAAAGGATGCTATTTCAATATTAAGTGGAAGTGATTATGCAATGTCGAATTTATTCGAAAGACCAACTTTATACAACGTTGAAAAATGTTCACGAATGATTGAAAATAATCTCAACAAGATCTGGTTTTTTCAATCAGAACTATTTCCTTATTTTGTTCCATAAAATGGTGAATTTATGGGTTTTATAAACAAAAAACAGAATATAATTGATTTGGCTCTAACAAGTTATGGAAGAGAACTGTTGTCTAAAGGTATCATTTCGTTTGATTATTTTAAACTAATAGACAACGATTCTTTATATTTATCGTCTTCAAATGACTTCAGCATTGAGTCTTTACCAGTCTTAGAAGCAATATCTGATGCTGACGTTTATGAAAATCAAATATTTGATGGTGAAATTTTTATCTCGAATTATGCTAATGTTTCAATAGTAAATAATATATCTTCATGTTCTATAAAGAGATCTACTGATGATACATTTGATACAGATTCAATTCTTTCGCTTGCAATTGGAAGTGACAATCTAGAAAGTACAGTTTCAAGAATAGAATCACTAAAGAATAGAAGAGCAGTAGTAGATTTTTCTTCGAGTATATCATTTAATAGAAGTTGGACAAATAAAGATCCGTTGTATTTAATTCAATTAGAAATATCATCGTCTGATCAGAAAACTAAGTTATTCAGTTCTGGTTCTTCATTTTATCTTTCTGAAGATAATAATAGTCTTATGAGTCAATCAAGTGAGATAAATGAAGCTAACACATTATATGAAATAGTGAAAATACTATGACATTAATAAAGAGCGCTCGAAAGATAATCAAAACCGATATTGAAGTCTCTATTACGAGAATAAAGTTTGATTCTCAAAAAATGCAGAATAAAATAGAGTGGGAAGTAACAAAGAATCCATCAAGTGAAAAAATAATATCGTTTGATCTCGTGTTATTCGAAAATGATACTAGTTCTCAAGATGGTAAAATTAAGAAAACAATTGAGTTTAGCCCAAGCGTATTTTCTTATGTTCATAAAAATTTGGAAATTGTTTCGAATGTAAATTATTTCAAAACGTATTCATATCAAATTATTGCATATACAGATGTATCATCTAAAGCATCTGAAATTGAAAAATTTGATCCGAGAGAAATTTATGAAATAGAACCACCAAAACAGATAACATTTTCAATGAGGAATGGAGCTATTTATTTTGACATTAGTTGTAATAAAAGCAAGTTTACGACAAACATCTTTGTATTCAAAAAACACTTTGATGACGACGTTTTTGAAAGAATAGCAGTTCTGAAATATGGAGATCAGTTGTATGTAGACAAAAACATATCTCTCGGTCATTTTTATGAATACAGGTTTATTTCATACGATTTGTTCGGGCATTTTTCTCAGAACATTATCAAGATTGACGTTTTTGTATGGAATAAAAACTATGCTAAGTCGAAAACAAACACATTGTTTGATCCAATACCATTTGCACAGTTTGCGAAAGAATCTTCTAGAGAAAAATATACTAAACTAAAAATATCAAACATTGATCCACGCTGTTTATGGTATAGAATAGAGAGAAAAGATATTTCAGAAAAAAGAACAAAGTTTGAAGAAGTTGAACAATGGCAATCTGGTTCATTAATAAAAAATAATGGTAAGCAAGAAATTGAGTTTCTCGATCCTATTGTTAGAGACGATATGTTTTATCAATATTCTGTATATGGAATAGATAAATTCTCAAACAGAACTGATGAACGACAGTCAAATATTGTTTATTGTGGTTTGTTATCGAGCGAAATGCCTGCAACACCTATTAATATTGACGGTGAAATCTTAAATGAATATCCAACAGGCGTAAAAATTGTTTGGAGCGACGATAACTTAAATCAAAAGCTAAGTGATGTTGTAAGTGGATCAAGCGAGCTGTTTCCGAAAAGCAATCTGTATTATTTCAAAGTTTTCAGAAGAAAGTATGATGAATTAAATTATCAATCATTTCCAGAACAATCAGAAAGCTTTTTCATAGATATGTGCAGCAACGACGGTGTTGTTCTCGATTCAGAATATCCATATTATCAACCAACACCGCCAATGAGAGATACAAAATATTATTACTATGTATCAACATATGATGCTGAGACAAATCAGATATCAAATAAAAGCGCAGAATTGCTTATAGATCTTACAGTTCCACCGAATCCAGTGACTGACGTCGAGGCATACTTCAATGATGTATTTGAACCGATGAAGTGTGTGATAACTTGGAAAATAGATGAAAACGAAAAAACGCTTGATACGTTCATAATAGATAGAATAGATGAAAATAAAATTTGGACTAGAGTAGGTAAAAGCTACTTTAATACACAATTTATAGACACAACCATACAAAGAAACAACAAATATATTTATCGTATACAAGCAGCTGACTTTAATGGAAACACTGGTAAATATTCGTTCATAGCTGTCTGCACTTGATAAGTACTACTATAGCTATATATATTTGTCCTGACGGACAGCTCATTTTATCATATTTATTTTTAGATTGTTTCTTTTGTTAAACATAAATTGAGCAAAAATATAATTAAGAAGTAGAAATGGCAACATTAAGAACAAGTCAGCTTTCATCAACAGTTCTTCGGTCTGGTACTGCAACAATAAACACATCGGCGGCTCTTTCTGCAGTTGAAAGAGCAACACAAACTTCAGCTCAACAGATACAAGCAAGTTCGGCAAGAGATGATCAAACAAGAGTGACATCAAGTTTAACTACTACGCAAGTTATTAGTTCTGTCGCCACCACGGCAAGAGCAAGAAGTTCTACCACAACAACCGTTTCTGTTTCTAGTTCAAAATCGGCTGATTTGCAGTCTTCAGCTGAAGCAAATAAGATACTGAAAGATATTACTGTTGCAACAGTTGCAGTCGCATCGAAGACACAAGCATCAATTGCTACACAAAGTTCTGGTGGGGGAGGAATAACCATTTCTGTGCCAACTGTGCCAAGTGGTGGAACAGAAGACGGAAAATTCTCTATTACCTCAAGAGACAAATCAACAGACGTATTTGGAACAAGTGACGGTAGTAGCTCAGATGGTTTTTCGCTTACATCAAGAGATAGAGCGACAGATGTTGTTGGAACAAGCAGTAAAAGCACATCAATGACTCGACCAGTTGGTTCTTCTGATTCTGATGATTTACATTCCAAATCTATTGATTTAACATTTCGAGTCATTGATGTTGAAACTTCTGATTCAAAATCAACGTTAGCTACAAGAGATACAGATAAAAAAACTGTTAATAACGATCTAAAAGATGCTCTATCAACAACAAATAAAACTCTAGGTTTATTACCATCTTCTAGTAAAGGCATTGGTGACAAAGAGTTAAAAAGCATCAGAGAAAGAGTTGCAGCAAAAACAAATTTTAAACAAACTGACAACTTAGTCATTCGAACAAGAGTACAAAACAAGGACTTCACACCAGTCGCTCGTCCAACTCCAGTAATAGATTCTGTTATTAAAAAAGATGAAACAGCGAAGACGCAAACTAAAACTGTAACATCTACACTTTTAGATCGAGAAACAAAAACAGATATCCGTTCAGAAGAAAAAGAAGTTGTTTCGTCTTTTTCTGATCCGGTATTATTCTCTGGTTCGTTTGCTATAGGTTCTGATTCATATAATCTTGATACACCAAATAAAGACTTAAGAAGTTACTCACAAGAGCTATTAAGCTCTTTTGATCAGCTTGGTTCTACGTTTCCAGAATGTGAAATAATTGCTATGATTAAAGATGAAAGAGGAAAAGTAATAATAGTTTTTCGTCTATCTGATTTTAATAACTTTCTCATTAAAATATTCGATACATTTTATGATCGTAAAGTTTTCTATAATGGATACTCAACAATAGAAACAGCAAATACTTTCTTAGTTTCAGATTTTGTTAGTTCTATGCCGAGAACTGAATCACCAAACGATATATTGTCTTTTACAAGAAATCAAGCTAAAGAAGCTGTTACAAGAAACAAAGATACTATTAAAAAATACGGTATAAACGTAGATTTGAACTATTCAATATTTGGTACAGATGAAGATTGCATAAAAGCTAAAAAACTTCTTGAAATTGGTGCATTCGATTATAACTATAATCCAAATATTCAAGATGATACGATATTCGTTCATAAAATATATGGATCTGATATGGTGTCAGCAACAGGACCTATTTCTACGTCTTCATCTACCGTTGCTGCAAGCAGTACTTCATCTGGTGCGACAATTACGACTTCGATTGGTTCTGTCCCAACAACATCAACCGGTCCCATATCGACATCAAGTGGAGCTTCTGGAATTGGGGCTAGAGTGTCTTCTGGCGGTACTTTAACAACATCAACAAGTTCTGGAACGAGATTTTCTCCTGTAGGAACATGATATGCCAACAATAATGCCAGATTCAGTAATTTCTACAATTCCAGAATTTATTTCTGCTCCGTTTGCTGAAAAAATTGTTTCTTTGCACGTTGACTTGTGGAAGAAAGAACCTCAAATTCCTAGCAATTATACAAATGAAGGATTACGTGGAGTATTATCAGATCGAATGTATAATCTACTTGTTAATGATTTGTATATAGCTATTGGAACATCTGGCCGTCCATCTTATTTTAACATCGATATTGAGATGAACCTTCTTGATTTAGTGGCTGGTGGCAACACTCAAGCATACATTGATTCACAAATATTATTCATAATCGCAAAACATTGTTTCTTAAAAAAGAGAGGGACTTACACAAAAATTGATCTGATTGCAGACTTCAATGATTTTTATGTTTTTATATCATCGATGGAGTATCTCAATTATTCTACAGCGTGGTTTGGTTCATACACAACGCAAAGAATGTTATATGCTGATCAACTTGATCAATTAATAAACAATCATTATGAACGAATATGTACATTGCTGACAACATATGACACCTTCGACGAAGTTGACGATATATATTTATTTCTTTCAAGCAAGAACAGCGATGTAAATTCTCTCAACTATATTTATGCTCTTTCACTAGGGTCAGATCCATTCAATAGTGATGATGAAGAACTCGTATTTAAAGCGGAAGAAATTATAGATGACTTTCAGTTTACAACAAAAAACTTATCTTCATATGGAGTTCTAAACGGTCTTAAGAAAGTTACAAATTTGAGAACAACGTCCTTTTATAATTTTTACACTTCAGATGAATCAACTCGTGGTGAGGGTGATGCGGCTGTAAATTCTTCAAACTATTATGATGCGGCTGCAGCATTTAAATGTATGCCACGATATATAAAATTAACTTGGAATCCAATTCAGGGTGGTTCTGGTATAGATACTGTAATCGTGCCAATTAGTGGCAACATATCAAACGTTTCAGAAATACAAGTTCTTAATGAATATTATTTTTCTCAAGTGTTTAGAAAAGATTCAAACGTCATTTCATCAGTATCTCCAAGCGTATCATCAATGCCAACTTTTGTTTCTTCTCCCGGAACATTTTCAACATCTACATCATCTCCGTCTTTTGCTTCATCTGGTGGAACATTGATGACTAGTATATCAACTACTCCTAGTTCAATGACACCCTCAACGTTCACAGCGATGCCGAGGGATACCTATATAACAATTTGTAGTTCTTCAATCAACAAATTTGCAAACTCTTCTTTTTGGAACAAAATCGTGCATGAATTTAACAATAGAGAAACAAAAGACATTGTTGATAATATGATATTCATTACAGATCATAATCTACTTAGAAAACGTAGCGATGCACCACCAAGATTACAATATGTTGGTTATCTAATTCACAAATACGAATGGTACGAAAACAAGTGGAAACTAAAAGAAGTTGTAATGCTTGACGATTGTCACACTTCTTGCTACTATGATTTTAATATTTTGTATAATAGACGATATCGATACAAAATGTCATCTCTAATAAAGTGGATATACAGTACGTCACTTATTGAAGTTGAATCATTTTATAGTTCGGCGACATATTCTGATACATTTATGCCAGAAGTAAGTTCGGAATCAACAATATTATCAACTGATTTATCAGAAGAAGAGATTCAAACAATTGATCCTGCTATAATGGGCAGTGTAACAAGTGAACCAATATATACTTCAACTGTTAGAGAAACTGGTCTCAAAGTTATGGGTTCTGCTACAGCTTTTCAGTCACGCATAGACATTCTAAGTGGTGAAGCTGCAAGAGAAGATGAAGCAACAAGAACTGAAAGTATAGACACACTAGAATCAACAACTGAAATAGTTTCAAGAAGAATAATTGATACTCTAAGTACGCCCGCTTCATTGAGGAGAAGAAGGTTATAAATGGCAATTCCGACTTCACCACTGTGGTCAATTTTAGCTTTCACAGAAGGTCTCGATATATCTGGATGGTTTGATGCTGCTACAGAAGGAGTTGATTGGAGTGCATTCCCAGTAGGTGCGTGGGGTGTAAATTATCTACGAGATGTTACAAACAAACGAATAGAAATTCACGATGGCGTAGCGTTTACTCAAATATATCCTGTCATAACTGCTGGTAGTATTGGAACAGGTAGTTGGAAAACGCAAATAAAATTTGTCCCAGACGTTTCTGTTGCATCTAATCGTATTTTTACTTTCAATGGTGGGTCTCCTGATTCTGGCCTTGGAAATGCTCTTGCTTTATATTGGGATCGTGGATTTAGTTTATGGAATATTCAAAGAGAGCTAGATATTTTTGGGCTTGGCGACATTGCAACTGGTGTCGACTTAACACCAGTACCTGGAACGACACTTGATATTCTGATGGAGTATGATTCTACTTCTGGTTTAGTATCAGTAACAATTAATGGTACTCTTTATGGTGCGCTTCCAACATTTGCTGCTGGAGCTGTTGCGCACGATCAGTCATTAAGTTTTTCGCTTCCAAGACCAGCAGGATTAGAAGTACAATTTATTGATGAGTGGCTCATAGGTGTTCCAGTACCAACTCCTCCACCGGCACCAGTAATAATAAGTAGTGGTGGCGTATCATTAGCTGACAGACCAAGACGCACTCTCGAAAGTGTTCCATCATTTGAATCAGAAGCTGCTCCTGCAATTTTTGGTGGAAACTTCGAAGAGTTATTTCATAGTGAATTTACTGAATTTGTTGAAGCAATGCCGATCATGGATGTTGTTGCTCCAGGTTGTCCAACAAATCTATCGTGTATAGTAAACACTTTAAATAGAACGATGTTCTTCACATGGTATTGGCCATCTACATATAGCTCAGATGGTTCAATTCAAAACGATGTTAAAGAGTTTGAATTTTTTAGATTCAAAGATGGAGAGTTTTCTCTTATTACAAAAACTAGAATTCCGAAATATAATTTTTATGTTACTGATGATTTACTACAAGAATCAAAAGATGAAGGTTTAGCATTTGCCGTTCGAGCTGTTGATTTTCATGATCTCGTTTCAAAAACATCAAAAACAATATTGGTGAAACTAAATAAAAATTATGGTTGTAAAGAAAGAGAAATAGATCCAGTTTTCATTTCAGGTGAATGTGGAAATCAATTAAATAAAAAATACTCACTTAACAATAAAATAATACTTAACAAAGATCAAATCAATCTATTTGTTGGAACTCATATAGGAATAAAGGAACCATTTAAGAATAGAGACAACACGTTACTTTTGACAATAAAAGATTTGAATACTGGAAAAATATTTACAATCAACTTAACAATACAACACAATAAACTAACTGTTCATGATGTTGTTTATGGAGTTGCAAATAAGACATCAGATATTTTGTCTTCAATAAGACGTGGGACAGGTAGATTTTAACGTATCAAAAAAATATATTGTGTTTATAATTAACCATGATGATTTGTGATTGTAAAATTTGTAACAAAAGCTTCAAAAATATTGTTTCTTTGAATACTCACATAGGGCAGAAACATAAAGACATTGATAAAAAAACATACGCTGAAAAATATAAAACCGAAGAATTAATTGAGTGTAGCTGTGGGAAAGCTTTTTATAGGTCAATGGCTCAACAGCGAAAAAGAAAACAGCAGATGTGCAGAGAGTGTTCCAAAAAGAATTCAGTAAAAAAAATGATAGAAAATGGTTCATTTTTAAGATCGGGCGCTTTATTAAATAAGCGGCTCGACGAATTAAAGATTAGAAATGAAATAGCTACAAAGTCTGCTAAAACTAGAAAAGCAAGAGGTATAAACTCGGCTCTCAAAACTGCTATGACAAGAAAGAAAAATGACATTGATTCTTTTAAAAAATCTGGCGTTAAAGCCCACCTAACAAGAGTTAATAAGGGTGTCTACGATAGATGTAGAAGTGATGGCACCTATGATCGAATGATTTTAAAAAGACACCAGACTTTAAAAAACAATAAATCATACGGTAAAAGCAAGGCTGAAGACTTTTTCTATAATTTATTGAAAGACAAATTTACTAAAGTGAATAGACAAGTTTCAACACTGAATGAGAAAAAAGAAGGCTTATTTAAGTTCATGAAAGGTTATCACAATTTTGACTTTGTTGTAGACGATATGTATTTCGTATGTTTTGATGGAATTTATTATCATGGTCTTGATCGGCCGATTACTGAAATAGCAAAATGTAGAACACTCACAGACAAAACTATATTTGATACTTATTATAGAGACAGAAATTTGGAAGACTTTTGTCAAAAAAATGATATCAACTTATTAAGATTCAATGATATCAACTTTAAAATGTTTTTATCAAAAAAAGAAAAACTGATTCCGTACTATGTCTGCGGAAAAAGCAATGATATAGATAGATTTTTAAATTCGCTAAAGGAGAAGAACTATGGGCTTTCTTAACAGTGATTTTCCGACATCGACTGTAATAATTGATGCCGTTCTTACTGACCTGGGCCGTCAATTTATTTCGAGAGGTGATGGCTCGTTTGCAATTACACGTTGGACTGCTTCAGATGATGAGATTGATTACAACCTTTGGAATCCAGCAAACCCAGGAGCTGAAGATGCGGCTATTCTCGTCTCTCCTGTTTTTGAGGGTTTCATTAACGAATCGTTTGCATTAAAATATCCTGCTATGTCTTGCGATATTCCAAATCTTAAATATCTTCCCAAAATAGTTACAGAACCTACAACTGTAACAAAGTATTATAGAGATGCAATAAAAAACTCATTCGTTGTTACTGTTTCACAAAAAATGATTACAAATGATGTCGCGTCAATTCCGTCTCAAATATGGGATCCGTCATTCATCGTTCAAGTTGATGACGATTTACTTATCTGTGATAAAGTTGATCTCGTTAATATTTCCGCATATAACATCGGTAGTTATATTGCACCAACAAATTCAACACAGATTACAAACGTAAATAGCTGCAATGTTTATTTTAGAAGCAGAGAAGTAACATCAGAACAGTGGTCATCATATGCAAATTCTGGAACGGTTGCTCCTAATAGACAAATTACAACTCTTGCTAAATTTACAGGAACAACAAGTGGTCTTCACACAACTATTGCTATAACACTAACTGAAAGCAGTTCTTAAAAATATGAATTTCTTTTGTCAAGCTTGTGGAAAAGAATGTGACTCTGTATGGTCTCTTGCTAGTCACATTAGATGGACGCATAAGCTAACAAAAGAGAAATATGCTGAAACCTATAAAACTGAAGAATGGTTTATTTGTCCTGTTTGTGGTGATGGGTTTTTTATAGCGAAAAAGTGGTGGAAAAATCTAAAATATAAAGCTTGTAAGAAGTGTCGACATGAATATAAAGTTAAACAAATGAATTTAGATGGCTCATATGATAAAGCTAGACAAAAACAGTTCAGTACTATGAGAAAAAACGGAACTATAGAAGAGAGATCGAAAAAACGAAGAAATACAATGTTGAAGAATGGTTCTGATATCATATTTGCTGAAAAAATCAGAATCGATCACGCAAAAAATCCAGAGAAGTATTTTGGTGCTGCTAAAAAGTGGACTGAAAATAGAAAAGAGCGCGATCCCGGTTTCTTTTCAAGAAAAAATAAAAAGATGTGGAAAAACAGATCTAAAGAAAATGTTAACTCTTGGGTTCAAAAAGTTCATGATACTAGAAAAAGAAATGGGACATATCGATGTGTTTCAAATGCTGAACTTGCTTTTTCTTGGCTTGCTCATTTAATTTTTAGTGACAAAAATATATTTCAACAAGTAAAGATGAATTCTGAAGAAGGAAAAGTTTTCTTAAACGAAAAATTAGACAGTTCATTTACAAGCGACATAATATTAAAACTCGAAAATAAAATTTACATTGTCCCGTTCGATGGTTTATATTATCATGGCTTGAAAAAAAATCTTAAAGATATCAACAATACTCCACAAAAGAAAACTATAATAAAAACTATCGAGCGCGATATTTTATTTGAAAAACACTGTATGAAAAATAATATAAACTTAATCCGTTTTAATGATATTAATTTTGAGTCTTTTATAAATGGTAAAGAAAATTTAATTCCGCATTTTGTTTGTGGAAAAAGTGATGACATAGACTTTCTTTTTGATAAACTGAATACTTATTTCAAAAGTCATAATCTAAGAAAAATAGGAGCATTTTAGATGTTTAAATCTTTCGATCTTAAAAATGATATTGGGCAAAGAGAAAACACGCTCTTTGAAAATGTTTACATTTATTCAAATTCGTTCACTGATGATAACTACTGCAGAAAATACAACAACAGTTCATATTATCATTTGTCAAATTCACTAACTGGGTATCTCGGTTATTTTCAAACCATATACGACCAAACTCCGATAACTCTTGCTTCAACAAATGCTCTTTGTGACATCACTTACGGAATGTCAACCGGATCAACTTGGTATGCGTCAACAGTTGTTCAAAGAGATGAAAAAGCAAATATCTATAAGATTATGGCTTCAACTCTGCTCGGTTCAACAACAAAACAGTTTTCATGGGCAGGAACTACATATACTGATTTATTCTTTATCACTCTCAAGAGAAACGTCTTTAAAGATTATATTCGCGACAGATATGTAACAATGTGGATATCCGCTTCAACAGAAGGACCAGTTTCAACATTAACCGCCTCTGATACATGTGGAACAACAATTGCAGAAGAATATGCTGGAAATTATGGACCAATTTACTCGTGCTCAAATGGTGCTGTTGTAGGTCTTGCGTTTTATAATGCTGGTGTTATAGCTCTTACTACTGCCTCGATGTATGGACCATATTTCTCTGGTTCGTGGCATATGAATGATCTACTTACAGGAAGCACGATAGATCATGTTACAGATGGAGCAAAGAATCACGTTCAGCTTATGAATATTCATCCAGCAACAAGAATTCATTCGACTGCTTATAAATGTATATTACTAGATAAAGATTTCAACTATTCGAGCAACCCAACATTTACAGATAATAATGGACTAATTCGAGTAATGAGTGGTTCTCTTGCTCTCACAAATGTTCAGAGTAGGACATACTTAACTACGATAGGCTTATTCGACGACTTATCGAATCTTCTTGCAGTTGCAAAAACATCGATTCCCATACTTAAAACTCCAGAAGTGAGTTTGATTTTTACGGTTCGAATCGATTTTTAATCATTTTTAAAACAATCAGATGAAAACAATCTGTCAGATTTGCAATAAAGAAGTTGCTCATTTTAATGCTCATTTAGAAAAAGAGCACAAATTAACAAGAGAACAGTATGCTTTCATGTTTCATACAGACGAAATAGTTGTTTGTAAATATTGTAATAAAGAATTTTATCGTAAATTATCATCACGAAAAACTAGGAAAATTTGTTATAACAAAGAATGTGTTAAAAAATCGTTTCAAGATCGCGGAAAGAAAATTGGAAAAACAAATAGAGAAAATGGTCATTATAATCGATTAAAAGGAAATAAAGATTTTGCGAAGAGCATTTCAGAAGGAACTAAAAAGTGGCACGAAGACAATCCCAGTGTTCGTTTTGAAATTGCTGAAAAAAAGAGACAAGATGGTTTTTACGACAGCGTCAAATCAAAAGAGAGAGCTAAAAAATCGATAGAAACAAAAAAAGACAATGGATATTTTGAGTCAGAGCAATTTAAAAATATTGTAAAAACTTGGAGCGATGCTGGTGTTTTGTTTAGAAAAACGCCATCACAAAAAAGAGACGAAGCGATAAGAAAAGCAGAAGAAAAAAAGTGGGAAAACGGATTTTATGATTCAGATAGAGCGAAGGAACGAATTGCAAAAGGAATGCCACAGCGTATAGAAACAAATAATGATAGATATGGTGGAAATGCTCCAGCTTGTTCAGAAGATGTTGTAAAGAAAATGGAAGATACTTATTTTGAAAAAACTGGTTATAAGAATGCGATGCAAAATCCTGAAGTTAAAAAACAGATACAACAAGATTGTTTATTAGAATATGGTGTTGAATGTCATGGTCAAAGAGAAGATGTAAAAGAAAAAATAAAAGAAACGTTTATTAAAAACTATGGTGTTGATAATATATTAAAGACTGAAAAAGTTCGAGATAAATGCAACTCTCCTGAAGCTCAAGCAAAAAGAAAATTGCATATGTTAGAAAGAGGTTCTTATAAAAAAGCGGCAATTATAAGACATCAGACAATGAAACGAAATGGAACATATGGAAAGAGTGCTTCTGAAGATTTTCTCTATCAACTTATGTGTAGAAAGTTTCCTCTTGACTGGACTATTCTTCGTCAACAAAATGTACCGTTTGGAGAGGATCAAAATCTCTGTGTTGATTTTCTTGTGAAGACTGACAAAAATGAAGAAGTAATCATTCTCGTTGATTCATACTGGCATGGTCTTGGTAGAGATGAAGAAGAAATTAAACAATTTAAGACACCGAGAGATAGAACTATTTATAAGACGTTACTAAAAGATAGATCGTTTAACGAATGGGTTTTAAACAATGGCCAACATGTGCTTAGATTCAGTGACATAGACATTAAATGTTGCACTAAAAATAAACAACTCCTCAACAGTTTCTTTAGTTGCTGTGACGATAAATTGAACTCAGAAATAATTAATAAGCTAAACAATATTGATTATGACTTATTTTAAGAAAGGAATAAATATATGAAAGAGAAAATAAAAGAACTGAGCTATTGCCGACCGGGTTCTTGCTGTCCTATTTTTTCTTTGTTCAGAGATGAAGAGTCTTTGTGGTTAGAGATTAAAGACGATTTCGGTGGGGCGATCAAAATAATAGGTGACAAAAAAGAATTAATAAAGACAATAGAAAAACTCTTTGAATAAGAAGTTCGATGTTGAGAAATGACATACTATCGCCTCAATAAGAATAGAGACACCTTTGTAACTCAAATTGAGGCATTTCCAGAATACAGAATAACAAATACAAGTTCTCAATATCTATCATTTAGAGACTATTACAACGATAGTCATTCATATTACTACATAACAACTGATGAACCTTTAAGAAGAACAACATCTTCTCTAAATATTTATAATGACGTAGATATAGCTTCGAGTAGAGGTCGGACAGTAAATCAGTTACAAAATTATTTCGGAGGTTATTGGGCAGATTATGAATCTCTGGCTCAATATACTGGAAGTATGAGCGTTGCTGATATTCCAAAAGCATTCTTCGGAAAAGAAATCGTAAGAAGCAAGTTTCGAGTAACAGAAATTTCTAGTTCTGGACAAAAAAGATATGTATGGGACGATGGCTATGGTTCTCTTTATTCAAATTGTTATTTTAATTCTAGTAGCTTAAACGTTACCCGTTTTGATGGCATCGATGATAGAGTAGTCTCAACAGCTCCGGTTGTAACAAGTTCATTTACAATTGCTTGTTGGTTGAAACTAACTGGAATAAATGGAATAGGATATTCTCATATTGCTCTTGCTGGTGGCGGGTATAATACTGGGTTTGATACTGTTGTTTTTGGTGTTTTTGCCGAAAGCGGTTCTTTTGGAAATGCAGACGTTCTCGGTTGGCCGCCACACGAAGAACAATGGGTTCCTGACTGGCCTTCTCAAATATATATGTCGCCATATTGGCCAACTTGGGAAAAAGGTTGGGGACCACAATGGTTTACTGAACCGCCAGAAATGGTTGAACCAATCTTGTATTTTGGTGGTGGCAACTCAACTGTAACTCCATTATCAACAAAAGAAGTTTCGATAGGAACATGGTATCGAACTGTAATGATTTATAATTCTTCATCGAACGAAGTTACATATTACGTAGACGGTGCAAATCACGGAACGAGAACAGTTGGTTCTATGTCAATCGATGCTGGAAACATGTTTATAGGTGTTTACAACGACACACCATCAATTTTACATCCATTTCCTGGTTGTCTATATGATATGAGAATTTATTCTCGTTCTTGGACTGCAGGTGAAATCACTGATGATTACAGTGGAACAATTGTAAGCACAGAGTCGCTTGTTAAACATTGGTGGCTTGATGAAATTTTTGCAGGACCAACCGTTCATGAAGAAATAGGTTCAACATATGATACTGTGATTGGAGCTACTACGTCTTCTGTAATAGGTTATCCACCACCAACATGCTTGCATAACTGTCTAACTGCAAACTGTGATTCGAAAATAGGAAATATTTTCTATTCTGAAGGTATTGCATTTTTAACAAATTCACTATTTACTGGATCGTGGCCAATAACATCTTCTGATATAACATATGAAATTTCATTTACGGGATCAAACAACATATACGTTCAAAACGTTTTTTGTCACATCAAAGATCATGAAGCTAATTTTTCAAATAATGAGTCGGCTTATACTCTTGCAGAAAATAATGAGAAGATAAAAATATATACAGGTTCTGAAGATAAGACATGGATAACTGGTATTGGTTTATATGACAAAGAATATAAACTTGTTGGTGCTACAAAATTTGCTTCTCCAATTAGAAAGCTTCCAAACGACAAACTGCTCTTTAAATTGAGAATAGATCTGTGATTATCCTAACATTCGACGTTAGCAGTTCTTGTATAGGTTATTGTCTAACTGATAATGGAAACATTACTCGATATGGATTCGTCGATATATCAAAAATAGATTCAGAGTTTTTACTAAATAAGATTGTTGCATTCAAAGATATTTTTGAATTCCCGCAAAATGTAGATAAAGTTGTAATAGAAGAAAGTCTCAAAAGTTTCTCTTATGGTTTATCTTCTATTAATACAATAATAACTTTAGCAAAGATGAATGCTTCATTTTCGTTCTTTCTATTTGAGAAGTATAAACTATATCCAGAATATATAAACGCTTCATCTGTTAGAAAAATAATCGGAATAAAAATTGATAAAAATTCTAGTGTTGATAAAAAGCAGCAAATATTTGATTTTATTGACAAAAGTAATAATCTATTTGTTCTTCTCAATAGAAACGATAACATCGATAAAAGAAATTGGGACGTTTCAGATGCGATAGCTATTAATCTCGCTATTGTTAAAAAAACAAAACAAACCTCATAACATATAATAACCCTGTGGATCTCGTAGATATTTTAAGAAGAGCGTTCAACGAAGAAGGTTACATTAAGGGTGATGAAATTGCGTTTTTCTGTCCTAAGCATGACCATCATAAAAGAAAGCTCTGTATCAACTTAATCACGCAAAAGTGTCACTGTTGGATTTGTGATCTATCTGCGCGTTCTATTCACTCTCTTTTCAAAAAACTTAAGTTCGATACGTCGCTTCTAAAAAACACTCATTATCATGTCGAGGAAATCTTCGAGGAAAACAAACAACAAGCTCAGATCGTAAAACTTCCAGACGAATTTCTTCCGCTTTGTTACAAACAAAAATCAATTTTTTACAATCAAGCTCTAGCATATCTTAGGAGTAGAAACGTAGAAGACTTACAGATTCTAAGAAACAAAATCGGTTATTGTGAATCTGGCGAATATAGGGGCAGAATAATATTTCCATCATTCGATTCTAATGGGAAACTAAACTACTTTGTAACACGATTATTCTTGAGTTCAGAAAGCCGACAAAAACATAAAAACCCTACAGCTGAAAGACAGAACATAATCTTTAATGAACAAAATATAGATTTCTCGAAGCCGATTACAATTTGTGAAGGAATCTTTGATTCGTTTGTTTGTGGAAGAAACTCTATTCCTCTTCTTGGATCTTCTGTATATGAAAACTTAATAGAAAAGTGCGTGAAACAAAAATGTCCAGAAATATTTCTTGTTCTCGATCCTGATACATACAAATTTGAAGATAACAATTCGAAACTAGTTAGAATTTGTAAGAAGCTATTACAATATGATCTTACAGTTAAGTTCATAGATGTAAGACCATATAAAGATGTTGGAGAAATGTCGAAAGACGAATTTATTTCAAGAAGAAGTAGTGCAATGACTGTTGATGATCGGTTCTTATTCAATATAAAAATGGGAGAGATGAATGATTATAGTACACCTTGCTGATGTGCATATTCACAATGCAATTCGTCACGAACAATATAGAGAAGTTTTTTCTGAGTTTTACAAAAGACTCGAAGTTATTAAACCAGATGCAGTTGTTATTGTTGGGGATCTAGCACATAATAAGACAGAGCTTTCTCCAGAATTCGTAGACTTATGTTCTGAATTTTTAATTAATGTTTCTCGTCTCACAAAACGTCTTGATCTAGTTGTAGGAAACCACGACTGTAACCTTAAAAATCGTAATCGGCAAAATGCTATTTCACCAATTGTGTCCCTTATAAAAAGGACAAACATAGAAAACCTAACTCTATTTAAAAAATCTGGAATTTATGATATAAATGATAAGTTTCGCTATGTTGTTTATTCAATTCTTGATGACGAAAAACCAGTTGTCGACAATTCAGACAAAGTTACGATTGCTCTGTTTCATGATATAGTTGATTCTGCTATTACTGATCTTGATTTTTCTTTATCATCAAACTATAAACTTGATTACTTCGATGGATGTGATATTGGGATGTTCGGTGATATACATAAAGGACAGTCTCTTGACAAAGAAGGGCGCTTTCGTTATGCTGGTTCATTCATTCAGCAAAACGCTGGCGAGTCTCTCGATAAAGGCTTTTTGGTTTGGGATATCGAGGACAAGAATAAGTTTAGTGTAAAGAAAGAATTTATTTATCCGAAAGGTCTATATTGCTCTCTGACTATTGATGAGAACTTCAACATCACTGAATCAACGAAACTGCTCAATAATAGCAATATAAAAGTATATTATCCAGCGTCGATTGACAAAAAGAAACTCCATGAATTTGTAAGCTCTCTATATACGAAGTATGATGCGAATGAAGTTACTCCAATAAAGAACAATAACATCAGTATAAATTCTCAAAAACAAAACAGCAAAATATCTTTTTCTCTTGAGAAATATCTTGAAAACAAAAACATAGATCTAAAAGAACAGATTGTTGCACTTGATAGAGACATAGAAACAAAAATAGATGTTGGTTTATTTGCAAATAGAGGTCTTATTTGGGAAATCAAAGAACTTTCTTGGTCTAATATTCTAGCTTATGGTGAAGATAATAAAATCGATTTCACAAAACTAAATGGAGTTACTGGTGTTATTGCTGAAAACAGAATGGGAAAATCGTCTCTCATTGATATCATTCTTTGGACACTATTTAATGAGACCTCTAAAAAGAGTAAGAAATCAAGTTGGATAATTCACCATGGAAAAAAAGATGCTATCAGCAAAATGCTTATCTCTACGAATACAGGAGATGAGTATGTTATTGAGAGAAAAATAACAAGAAAAAAAGATAGTGCATCAACATCTGTAGATTTCAAAAAAATATCAGGCGGAATTGAAATATCTCTTAATGGAATAGATAGAAACGAAACTGATAGAAACATAAGACAGATATTTGGTACTTTTGATTCTTTTATTATGACATCTCTTGCTCCGTCTGGAATGATGAACAACTTTGTGAAAAATATTGAATCTGAACGACTTAATGTTCTTTCAACGTTCCTTGGTCTTGATGTATACAAAGCAAAATACAAGATTGCAAAAGAAGAATCTGACGACTTAAAATCGGCAATAAAAGCATATAAAGACGTTGATTTCGATAAGCAAATTTTTGAAGCAACAAGTGAAGTTGCGATTCAAGAAACACAATATGACGTTATTAGTAGAGAGCTTGAAAATAAAAAAGAGAAACTTAGTAATGTTGTTTCTAAAATATTTGAACTAAAAAGCTCATTGAATAATGGAATAGATGTTAAAGAATCTATAGATTTGCTAACCGAAAAGAAAAACGAACTCGATGTTAAAGTAAACAACTGTAATATTTCTCTCGATGAAGAAAACAAAAATGTAGGAGAATATCTCGGAAAAATATTTTTCTTATCTGAAGCTTGTTCACAAATAAATGTTGATTCTTCTATTGAACAGAGCTATTCTCTCAATCAAAAGATAATCGATAAAATAGAAAACGCACTTATTATAGTAAGCAAACAAAAAGAGAATATAGTAAAAGCTACATCGATTCTTGATAAGGTAAATTGTGATAGAGCCGATTGTATTTTTATAAAGGATGCAATAGAAAAGAAAACCGAATTATTAAAAGTCGATAATGAAATTGAGAACCTAACAAATGAACTGAAAAGTTCAAGTGAAAGAAAAATAGAGATAGAAAACGAATACAATAAATACAAAATAAATAAAGCTAAAAAAGAAAGTATTCAGAAAGAAATATCGTCATTAAATAGTAAAGTAAATAAGAGCAACTCAAACATAAATTCAGTTCAACAACAACTAAATAATATCTTAAACACACTGAAGACAATACAAGAAAAAATAGACAAAGTAAATAAAAATAAAGAGCTGATAGAACAAAATAATAGAATAAACACAGAAATCAGCACTATAACAAGTGAACAAAAAGAAATTGAAAACAGTGTGGTGCAAGTAGAGAAAAAACACAATCTTATTGTACAATCAATAGGAGCTGCCAAAGCGAAGCTGCAACAGTCAACTGACAGCAAATTCAAGTTCTTTGAAACGAAGAAGAAATATGATGCATATGAAAAATATCTTGAACTAACATCGAGAACTGGAATTCAACTTGAAGCTATAGTTGAAAACCTAGAAATAATAAACACAGAGATTCATAACGTCCTAGTTGAAAATGGTTTTTCGTTTGATGTTCTCTTAGAAGAAAATGAAGAAAAGTCTGGTATTGAACTTTTTATAAAAGATGGTGATCAGAAAGTACACTTAGAACTAGAATCTGGTGCTGAAGAAGCTATTTCATCTATGGCAATAAGACTCGCTCTCATAAACATTTGTACGCTTCCAAAGATGAGTGGTTTCATTATTGATGAAGCTTTTGGTGCTTTTGACTCAAAACTTCTTCCAAAGTTCACATCAATTTTCGACTATATAAGAAAATACTTCAAAAACGTAATAGTAATAACACATATTTCAGCAATTAAGGACATCGTTGATTCAAGAATAGAAATACAGCGCACAGATAAAGAGTCAAAAATATTTGTGTGAATCAATAATTATTGATGGAGATGTAAAATGCAATTTTGGAAATCTGGTTGGTTCTATATCATAGCACTTTTAATTCTCGTTATAGCTGCAGGATCAATATGGCATAAATGCTCTATAGACTCTTTGCGAGAAAACAATAATCAACTTCTTAGTCAATTACTCGAAGATAGTAACTATCAAACAAAAAAACTCGATGATACAATTTATGGAATCAAGACTATACAAAATAGTCAGTTGTCTGAAGATCTTCTCACAAAGAAACTGAAAGAGATTCTTGACAAATATGATCTTTCTCAAGTTTATGGTGCTCAAATTCAAATTCAGGCATCAATAAAAAAGATTCTCGAAGGTCAGTCTGGAGCAACAGCAATAATTCCAAGGCCAGCAACAACGACTCAACCGTCTACGACGACAATAATAGTAAGGGAGACAGGAAATAATGGTAGTGTCAACAATAACGCTAGTGGTGACAATTGCTCTGTTCATAGCAACGATCAACCTTCGACCGAAAATATAAATGTTTGTAATGAATGTCTTGCAACAAATATTGTTCGGGTACCATTCGAAGATCATAGCGATCCTTTGTTGACAATAACCGGATTTACTGAGAGTGGTATTAGTGTAAACGAATTGGGAACGTATCATTTAGAATTAAAATGGCTTCAAGACATCCTTTTAAGTATCGTTCTTGCGCAAGACGAATCTGGTACTTGGACAACGCTGATAGATTCTAACTCACCAAATATTGATATTTCAAGAATAAGATCAGAAATCACAATTGAGCCATTTGAACAAAAATGGTGGCAGAAGCTCCAACTTGGTGGCGGCATTGCTGCTGGTGGAGGCGGAATGTTAGCAAGCGGAATGCTCGGTTACAAAATCACAGACCACTTAAATTTACTTGGTGCTTTCTATTATGATATGGCATTCGACGGAACAATTGAAAACTATAATGACCACGCCTATTATGGCTTAACGCTAATCGGCAATTTGTAAGAAGGAAGGAAAAATAATGGCCCTCGATAAAGTACCGTATTTCTGTCCAAATCTTAAAAATGGTGAGAAATGTGGAAAGATTCTCCGTCCATTTGATGTATTCATGTGGGAACGTCTTGGTATATGCCTCGATTGTGCTTCTGATCTCGAAACTCATATAGTTGCATCTGGAGCTCCAGAACTCAGTGAAGAATATAAAAAGAAGGTTCTTTGTGCATTCGAAGAGATTCGTAAAGAAAATGAAGGAAAAGGCTTTCAAATCTATAAGTGATGATATATTTATTATAAGGGAATAACAATAATGTCAGAAAAAAAAGAAGAATCAAATCATCTCGAAAACGTTCTAAATATATGGGACAAAATCTCTCGATCTTTCAACAGTATAGAAAAGACTTCTCCATCTATCGGTTTCGGAATAAAGTTTAATGAAGATAAACAATTTTGTATCTATTGTTCGTCATATGAAAATCATCTTCAAGATCCAGATAGAAAAAACAATGCTCTCAAAGAAGCATCGGCGAATGTTGATGGTCTTCTCAAGAAACTGAAGGAAAATCTGAAGAAAGACTTTGATGAGACACTCAAGGCAAAAATTGTTGCTGAGAGTTCAGACGTTGAATGTATATCACTCAATGGACGCTTTAAGCTCACATTTAAAAAGCTCTATGAAATGGATCAGAAAGAAGGGAAGGAATAACATGAACTTAAGAAAGACGATCAGAGAAGTTATGTCAAAAGACGAAGAGATTCCTGGATTTGGAAAAGATTATTCTAAAGAAGAACAATTTGAAGCACTACGTGAACTAGAAAAAACAATAGGTCGGCGCAGTCCTGGGGGCAGTGGCAGTGGCCTTTGGGCTTCTATAAAATTTTCAAATTCTTCGTACAATAAACTTCCTAGAAATGTAAAAGACGCTTGGGATAATTTTGAAGAAGCATTTATGAATCTTAATAGTATAACAAATGAAACAGAAGGCGATATAGGAGAAGAACTCGGAATTAAAGGATACGAGAGAAGATGAACCTAAGAAAAGAAATAAGAAAGGTTATTAGAGAATAGAGAGATAGCGATAGTGAGAAGACTGAGCTTGAAAGACTTCGTTCCAATAAATTTCAAAAAATAAACACAATCTTAGAACATGATCTTCCTCTAGCCATTCAGGCTGAACTCGATGCTCTCGACAGTCCCAGTGATAAGAAAAAATTTCTTGAACAACTTAAGAAAATAGAAATAAAACTAAATGTAAAAATATCGATTCCGTCTGAAGATAAAGCTACTAGTCCAAGACTAAAAATATATTAAGACCTACTAAAAGTTCCACAAAATCATAATTAATGTATGGCTGATCCAAAACATGACTCTTCTGGTCTCACAAAAGAGTTTATTGACTGTAAAGATATCAAAATATTAGACAGCAAGTTTAGTATTTTATGTAGATGTTGTAATACATATATAGGTTCACAAGGTTTTTCTGGTCATCTATTAGCTCAACATAATATCTCTAGAATTGAATACGCTTGGAAGCATCATACTGATGAAATATGTAATTGCGCTGTCTGTAACAAAAATTATTTTAGAAGTTATGGTTACATTAGGTTACGTCTTAAAAATACTTGTAATAACAAAAAATGCATGAATCAATTTAGAAAAATGTCTATTGAAAAAAGTTTTTTAAAAAAATATGGATTTAAAAATTCTTTTGTGACTCCTCATATACAAAAAAAAGTTATTGAAAATTCAAAAAAGACGTTAAAAAGTAAAAACATTTATCATATTTGCGCTTTGAAGAGAGCAGAGAATTTAAGAAAAAAAGGTCTTTTATCTGTTATAGGTAAAAAAACTCTTTTAAAAAAGAGACAAAACGGTTATTACACTGAAAAATTTCTCGTTAAAAGAAGTGAGTCAGCTATTAAGGGAGTAAATACAAGAAAATCAAAAGGAGCTATTTTTAATAGACTTGTTTCTTTGAAAATTTCTGAAACAAGAAAGAAAAATGGGACGTATAACAAATCAAATCCAGAAAGCAAGTTTGGGTCATTTTTGAGTTCAAAATTTAATTGCGTTCATAATCAAATAAGTATAAACTCAAATGAATTTATAAAACTGTTTGGCTTAAGACTAGAAGATTACAAAAAATCTTTCACTTTTGATTTTGCTGTTGTAGAAGATGGTCGAATTATTTTTATATGTATTGATGGTATCTATTATCACGGTCTTGATAGACCAATAGTTGAAATAGCAAATTTAAGAACAAAGACAGACAAAACGATATTTGAAACATATTATAGAGATAGATATCTTGAAGACTATATTTCTAGCAAGAATATGTGTATAAACGTAGTAAAATTTTCTGATGTTTCTATTACTAATTTTCTTAAAAACAAAACTGAGAAAATGTTACCATATTATTGTAATGGCGAATCAAATCAATTAGATTCATTTTGGAGAAAGTTTTATGGCTGATCCAAAACACGATTCGTCTGGTCTCACAAAAGAGTTTATAAAGTCTGAATTTTTGAAATGTGCTGATAGTGTAGAGTACTTCCTCGATCAATATGGCTATATAAGAACAGAAGAATTTGGCATAAAAAGATTTGAGCTCTTTGACTACCAAAGAGAAATATTACAAGAACTTCAAGAAAATCGCTACCTCGCAGTTCTAAAATCAAGACAGCTCGGTGTTTCAACGATAATTGCTGGCTTCATTGCTTGGTATATTCTCTTTCGAAAAGCTCGTCACGTTTTCATTATGGCAACAAAGAGAGAAAAAGCTGGAATCTCTTTTGAGATGGTAAAAACCTTTGTTACTGAATGTCCACAATGGCTTAGATTATATTCTGTTGTTAAGAACAATTCGATGCGCTTTGAGTTATCAAATGGATCATGGGTAAAGAGTCAAGCTACTTCTATGGACGCCGGTGTTGGTGAAGCAGCATCTCTGTTCTTTATTGACGAAGCTGCTCTTATTGAGAAACTGAGAGAACATTGGGTAGGGCTCTTCCCGACTATTTCTTGTGTAACTGGCAACACAATGATACTCACAGAGAGTGGTTTCAAAAGAATTGATGACATCTGTAAAGACATTAATGAAGGAGAATATAGTAATAAAGTCAATGGTTTAAAAATATATGGAAGAAAAGGTATCGAAGAAGTTTCTCATGCATATGTTTCTCCAAAAAGTAAGACGAAGATAATAACAACTAGACATGGTCTCCAACTTGAAACAACTCTTATACATCCATTATTGAAGCTCACTGAAAACGGATCTGAAATGACTGCAATGGAAAATCTCAAGATTGGAGACTGTCTCCGCGTTGATGTTGATATGAATGTATGGGGAAATAATAACTTCGTTGGTCATAAACAGCTCAAATATCTCACAAAAAATTTCGCATATATTTTAGGTGGATATGTTGCTGAAGGTTGGATAACTGGTTCTAAAGATATTAACGATATAGGAAATGGAGTTTTAATTAGTAACGAAGACGATGAATTTAGAAAAGTGTTCTTAAAAAATAAAGTTATAAAAGAGTTTCATAGTCAAAAGCCAGACTACGAAGGAAGTAAAGGAAAACTTATTTGCTGTTCGAAAGAGATGGTTAGACTTTTTAAAGCTATTGGCATAAACAGGGTTAATAAAAGTCATACAAAACACATTCCAGAAAAAATATTTGAATGCTCAAAAGAAATCATTGGTTCTTTTTTGTCAGGGCTGTTCGATGGTGATGGTTGTATAGGAGAAAAAGGAGACATTGTTTTAGTAAGTTCGAGTCACAAGTTATTAATACAAACTCAGTTATTATTGTTAAATTTTGGAATCGTTTCTTATATACGATTGATGCATGATGATGACTTACAAAAACTTTTAGATAAGGGATGCGTATTACCTAGAGGTAAGTTACCAAAGAGTGCACATAATTGTTGGAAGCTATCTATTTCAAGAAGCTATTTAACTGTCTTTAAACAAAATATTGGATTCAGAATAAAACGTAAAAACGACAGACTTAGAAAACAATCAAAAGAACGAATTCAGATTTGGAAACGCGAAACAATTCCAAAACATGTTGTCGTTGAACAGTTCAAAGACATAATCAAGAATTCAGGTAAGTCCAAAAGTTTCTTTAGAAGAAATAAAGTTAGAACAGATCTTTTATATGTTGATAAGTATAAGAAAATAACTTTCAATTGGATCTGTAAGTTTGTAAATATAATAAGAGAGCAAAATATAAAAATAACTGAAAGTCAAGATAGACTATTTAACGATCTGATTGAACATAGATGTTTTTGGGACGAGATCGTTGATATAAAAGATTCTGAGAATATCACTTATGACTTTACAGTACCAAAGACACATTCATTCCTACAGAACGGAATAATAGGTAGTAATACAGGCGGAAGATGCGTCATGGCTTCCACGCCGAGAGGTGTTGGAAACAAGTTTTGGGAAATAGTTACTGGTGCTCAAAACGGAGAAAACGAATTTAAAGTAAAAGAATATCCATGGAGCAGAAGATTCTCGAGGGAATGGTTTGAAAAAGAGAGAATAGGAAAAACAACAAGAGAAATTGCGCAAGAATATGAATGTAAGTTCCTCGAATCTGGTAATACATTTCTTGACACTAATATCTTTGAAAAAATCAATGAAACAATTTGCGAACCAATTCAAAAAAGAGGAGATCTTTGGATTTGGAAGAGTTCTGAATTTGATCAAAGATACTTGATTGGAGCTGATGTCGCAAGAGGAGATGGTGGTGATTTTTCTGCGTTTTGTGTCATGAATGTTGCTACAGGAGAAGTTGTTGCTGAATATAGAGGTAAGATCAAAACAAATGATTTTTCAGAGTTTCTTGTGAACATTGGACGAGAATATAATAATGCATTAATAATTCCAGAATCGAACTCTTATGGTGATGCTGTAATTCAAAAAATTCTTGAACTCGAATATGAAGATCTTTATTTTTCTACGAGGTCGCTTGGTGGAATGCCATTTGGTGTTCTCACTTGTTGGGAATCAACTGGAAACAAATCAGCGAAAGCTGGTCTTCATACAACGTCTACATCAAGACCAAGTATGCTTCAGAAACTTGAGGAGCTCCTTCGACTTGGAGCTATTACTATTCGCTCAAAGAGATGTTATGATGAATTTACAACATTCATTTGGAAGGGACAGAGACCAGAAGCAACAAGAGGGAGTACTGACGATATTATAATGTCTCTCGCAATTTGTGCAGTTATAAAAGATAGACACTTCAAAGAAATTGAAAAAACGATACAAAAAATAGATACTCTTGTTTCAGGCTTCATTTCATCGAGAGAAGCATTTGATATAGGAAAAAAACCTAATAACAATAATGAAGCTGAACACCTTGCACTATTGATAGCAAAGATTTAGTTTTGTGATAAAATAGGATTGAAAAATGTTTTTCTGTAAAATATGTAATAAGAAATGCGAAAATAGAAAAAGACTAAAACAGCACATTTTTTCTTCTCATAAAATAACAATCAAAAACTATTCAGAGCGCTTTCTAACAGATGAATGGATAGAATGTCATAATTGTAAAAAATATTTCTATAAACGATTTTGTGCACAAAAAGAACGAAATTTTTGCTGTAAAGGTTGCGCAACGAGTTGCCGAAACATAGAAAACGGCATCAGCGGAAAAGCAAAAGAATATAGTGATAAAAGAATAGCAAGAATGAAGAGTGATGGTTCTTATGAGCAAATGATAAATAAACTTAAAATGAGCCTAACAAATAGTGAAAAACTAAAACAGAGCCAAAGAGAAAGAGTAAGAAAATTAAAAGAGTCTGGAAAATTTGATCAAACAATTAAAAAAATGGTTGAAACAAGAAGAAAAGAAAATTCTTTTTCGACTGGTCAGATAAAAGCTAAAGAAACGAGAAAAGAGAATCATACTACATATAATGAGGTAGTCGAAAGAATAAGAAAAAAAGATCCAGATTTTTATCACAAAAATGCAGCTAAAACTCAAGCCACAATGAAAGCTAATGGAAATAGCGCTGGAGTAATAACAGCAAAGTCAAAAGAAAAAGTGAGACTATCAAGAATAAATAACGATACGACTCATAAACAAGTTATCGACAGACTAAAGAAAGAAAATCCAAGTTTTTTCGTAGAGAATGCTAAAAAAGCAAGTAATACTATGAAATTGAATTGTTCGTATGGAAAATCGAAACCAGAAGAAGAAAAATACAAATCACTGTGTTGTTTTTTTAACGACGTCGAAAGACAACATAACGTTGAATTTATTGATTCAAACAACAAAAAAAGACTTTCAATAATTGATTTTGTTGTTTCTGTAAATGAACAAAGATTTTTTATAATGCAAGACTCTTCTTATTGGCACGGTCTAAACAAGACTGTAGAAGAGTTAAAAGAATCAAAGAACAAAAGAGATCACAAAATATATGAAACGCATTTTAAAGATGTAGAAGTGAATAAATATTTTCAGGACAATAACATAAACTTTATTCGATATAGTGATTATGACGAAGAGCCGTATTTTGTTTGTGGTAACAGTTCGCAACTTGATTTATTTTTCAGCAAATTAAGGAAACAAGAAAATGGATAATAAAAACGATGGACCGAAGTTCGGAAACGTAAGTACGTTTCGTAATCTTTGGCGTTTGATGAAGCGCGGTTCGCTCGTTTCGTCAAGAATAAAGCCGTCTCTCGATACGAAAGAAGAAGTCACTTCTTTCATGCGAGATTTTGGACTTCAAAGAAGCAATCTTGGAGCGTCACAATGGTTTGGTGATGGGTCAAATGCAAACTATGATACGAATAGGCTTGCAAGGTACACTGAGTTTTGCCTTATGGAGTCCGTACCAGAAATAGCCAGCGCTCTTAACCTCGTAGCTGATGAAGCTACTTCGCGTTCTGAAGATGGAAAAGTTTTATTCGTAGAATCTGAGAATGAGTCAATAAAGCAAATTCTTGAATCGTTATTCTTCGATATTCTTGACATTGATTTTTATATTTGGGGGTGGGCGAGAACACTCTGTAAATATGGCGACTTCACTCAGTATATCGACGTTCATCCAAAAAATGGCATTGAACGTCTCATAACAATTCCAGTTAATGACTTTGAACGACTCGAAGGTTCAAAGGAAGATCCTCAAGAAATAAGATTCAAGTGGTTAACAACAAACCGCTTACTAGAAAACTGGCAGGTTGCTCACTTCCGTCTTCTCGGTCAAGATAAATTTCTTCCATATGGAACATCGTTCATTGAGGGAGCTCGATCTTTCTGGCGGAAACTCGTTCTCATGGAAGACGCAATGCTTGTTTATCGTGTTCTTCGAGCTCCAGAAAGAAGAGTTTTTTATATCGACGTTTCAGGTGTTCAACCACAAAACGTTGAAGAGTTCATGCAAAAAATTAAGGCGAAACTTAGAAATGCAAACGTTGTGAACAAGCTTTATGGTAAAGTTGATCAAAGATTCGACCCACTCGATGTTTCTGAAGACTACTTTATTCCTCAAAGAGGTGACAAAACAAATAGAATTGAATCACTTCCAGGTGGTCAACATGTCAATGATATTGAAGACGTAGAATATCTTCTCAAGAAACTGATTGCTGCTCTTGGAATACCGAGAGCATATTTGACGTATGAAGAAGATCTTGCAAATAAATCAACTCTCGCATCTCTCGATATTCGTTTTTCAAGAACAATAGAAAGAATACAGAGAGCTATAGTTTCTGAACTCACAAAGATTGCTATGGTCCACTTGATTTCTCAAGGATATTCAGGAAAAGATCTTCTTGGTTTCGATTTGAAGCTAACGAATCCATCGAACCTCGCTTCAATGCAGAAACTTGACCTTCTCGAAAGAAGAGTTCAGGTTGTCTCTGGTCTCAATAATGAAAAGTTATTCGATCGTTCCTATGTTCTAAAACGCTTCTTCAATCTCAAAGATGATGACATTAAGCAAATAAATATTGGAAGAATGAAAGATGCTTATGTTGATGGGCAAATTGCATTCGTTGAACAAAAGGCTGGTGAACAAGGTTCTGCTGAAGGTGGGGGTGAGATGATGGGTGGAGGCGGTGGTGGAGGAATGATGGGTGGTGGAGGTGCTGAACCTCCTGTTGAAGGAGAAGAACTCGGTGGTGAGGAACTCGGTGGAGAAGAAGCAGAGCTTGGTGGTGCTGAAGAAGGTGGAGCAGAAGCTGAAGTTGGTGGCGGTGAAGGTGAACTCGTGACTGCTGCAAATGATGCATTTGATAAAGCAAGGGCAAAGAAAAAAGAAACAGATTATGAAAGAAAAAGAAGGCAGTCGAAGAACAGAAATCAAAGTGGTCTTGTTGATTTAAGCAATGATGTTACACATGATGACGATGATACAATGCATGATCCATATGGAAAAAAGACATTTTCTCGCCTTGCTCACGGCATCGAATCTGAAATGGTTTCACTAAATCTCGGTGGGAAAAATAGACTTCTAACAGAAATCATCACTAGTGGAATAAATAAAGTGAAATTTGAAGACAAAGAAGAGCTCGATGTTTCTATTGAAAATGACGATAAAATCACTTCAGAATAATAATTAAATAGTAGAAAACTATCTTTTTAGGGAGATTCAATGAATCACCACAATAAAAAAACAAACATTGGTCTTATTTATGAGTTTTTGTCTCATGAAGTCGCTTCGAGAATGTTGAAAAACAAAGAAACTAAATCTGTTTTTGATGTTATTGAAAAATATTTTAAGAATAGCGTTTTAAAAGAAGAGCTCGAGATATTCAAAGCAATTTCGTCACTGAAGGGAAAAGAAGAAGTTGTTGTCAAGAAGTCTTTAAAGGAAATAGCAAAGTTCGCTCAAAAAATAAATAGGGACAGATCTCTAAAATTAAAGACAGATCTCATAAAAGAAATAAAAGAAAAGTTGTCAGATAAAGTTTTTGATTACAAAATAGACAATTATAGGTTATATGCTTCCATTCAAATGTTTATCAATTCCGCACAAAAGGGAACTTTGAAAGAATCAATTGACAATGTGAACTTTGAAAACGAAGTAATAAAGATCCTAGCAGAAAACCTCAAAGAAGATAAAAAGTGCTCAAAGACGAAAGTCGATAACTTCTTATTCATATCAGCAATTGATAATATCACAGAATCAATGAAGTCACTTAACGAGTCGCAGAAGTCTCTAATGCTTCGTTATCTCGACTCAATATCGACATCTAGTACAAAGAAGTTCTTCGGAGACATTCTCAATGAAAATAAGAACAACTTTGGTTTCAAGACACTTAATGAAGAGATCTCAAAGAAACTAATTGTTGCAAAGAAAAAATTTGAGAATTGTCTATCTGATGATCATCTCGAAGAAGATCAAAAATTGAGAATTGCTCTCGAATATGTAGAGCTCTTTGATGAAATAAGAGGAAATAAATGAACAATATAAAACTCATTGAACAAGTGAGAGAGCTCTTCAGTGAACAAGAAGAAAAAGGAATCATTGAAGGAAAAATTGAAGAATCCTTCAAAGCAACGTTCGCTCAATTTGATCTCGAATCGAATAGCATAAAAGTAGAAAAGATCGATTCAGTGAAAGATATTGTTACAGGAACACTGAAATACACAGCTATCGGTCTTAATATCAACACAAAGTTTGTCTTTAAACAAAAAGAATCACTGCTTGCTCTTGGTGAGCTATAAGAGAGGGAGAAACAGAAAATGAATCTCAGAAAAGAAATAAAAGAGACAATTCGAGAGCAAGTTGAAATGGACTCTATAGATGCAACTGAAGAAATAGACGAAATTAGAAATATTACTAATGTTTTTTTTGACAATGTAAGTAAAAAAATAAAGAGAATGCATTCATATTTTGTTCTAACAGATAAAAATTATGGAACAGAGTGTACTTATTATTCTGTTGAGGCTCTTGTTAAACTTGAAGATATTTACTATGCTATCAAGAATTTAAGAGACGAATTGTATAAAGCTCAATAAATGAGGAGTTAAACATGAAAAAAATAAAGTTGAGTGAACTCAAGAGAATGATTAGAGAAGAAACGAAACCCACAAGAGTTTGGATTGATTTTAAAGATCGAGTCGATATGATAAAGGCGAATCTCGATCGCTTCGTCGGTCTTCTTCCTTATAACATTGGAAAAGATTCAACGTTCGATCCAGATGCTGATTGGAAAGTTGTTGAGCGTTTTCTTGGAAAAATGAAGCTCATGTCAATCGAACTAAATGAAATAGTTGAAAAGGATTAAAAATATGTCGACACTTAAAAAACAAATCATAAAGCTGTTCGAAGATTCGTCAGAAGAAGACAAGAATAAGAATAAAGTTGATGATGATCTCGAACTTCTGCTTGATGGCGATTCAACAGAAGAGTCAGACGATGCTTTCGATAAATGTCAAAAAGCTTGCGATGACTCTTATGAGAAATGCGATGCTTCTTGTGAAGGTGACACTTCGTGCGAAGACAGTTGCATGGAAAAATATAATGCTTGTGGAGAAAAATGTGAGGATCTCGATGAAGAAGGCCTCAATGAAGCACGAAGAGATCCAAAAGCTCCACGTGTGACGAATATCAAGTGGCGAAGAGGTGGTGTTCTCGGTCCTCGTACATCAAAGATTCCAGAAGATACATTTAAGGAGTTCATTGATCAGGGAAGAGATGATTCAATTATTCTCTCATGGTTATCACATAAGTTTCGAGGAATTCCTCTTTCTTTCGAATGGACAACGTTTGCGGGAGCTCCGATAAAAGAAGATAATGATAAAACAGTACCTCTCCAACGTCGTAAAATGATATTAACTGGAGATAAAGAAATAGACGACTTCATGAAACAAAACGATATTTTGATGGATGAATACGAACTTGTTTGTGATATCATTGAGCGAACAGTTCAAGACGATGGAACTTTTGATAGCGTTATCGATCAACTCCACGATGATCTCCCGGTTCTCACAAATGGCCGCGTTCCAATGAAGATAAAAGAACTAGCTAAGAAACTTTTTATTGAATATGGTGGTACTGTTCCTCTCGACGAAGCGAACGATGAAGGTGAACATGATATCGATGAACTCGATTCGAGAGAGGAACGAGAGAAACTCGAAGATGACGAGAAACATCGAGATGAGTATCATGACGATATTGATAAAGAGGAAGATGAGAAGATGGATGAAAATAAGAAGCTCAAAGAGCAAGTGAAGAAACTGTTCAAAGAAGATGTTGAAGTGAACATTCCACAAAGAGGCGACTTTGCTGTTGCTGAACTTTCTCCACAAGATAAACAAGAAGCTGTCTGGCAATGGTGTGGTGAAGCTGCTGATGTCATTGAGAAAATGGTTGAATCAAGTGTTTCTCTTCGAGGCGTTTACGGTTTCGAAGTGCCGAGGAAAGCAGAAGTTCTCCATGCGAAGCTTTTCGATTATCTTCTCCAAGAACTTCCGAAGGCGTAAAAGGAGAATAAATGAGACCAGAAAGCTATAAAGAACTTGATCATTATTTACAAAACTTAAACGGTTCAATTCAAAGAAAGATAGCTAAAAGTTCAAATAAAATTAATGTTTTAAAAACAAATGCAGAAATAAAAAACGATATAGATCTTTGGAGTGATGAAGAGCTAAAAGATTATTTTAGTACAAGAGACTTTGATTATGACGAAGCACGTGGCCGTTTTATAATTAGTCAACATTATGGTAAGTTCGCTGATGATCCAAGAAACCTCAAAGAACAGGTGAAGAAACTATTCGAACAATCGAAAGAATATTCTGACGAAGAGGAAGATAAAGCACAAGAAGCTGAGAAAAAAAGCGAAGACGATCTCCGTTATGAGACAGAAGAGATTCTCGAAAGCATCGACGACGACTTAAGAGAACTAATTGATAAAGTTCAAATTTTTATTGATACTGCAAAGAAATTCGACCGTCGCCTCGCTGGAGAAGCAGAATCATATATTCTCGGCCACTTGAAAGCATTCAAGAACAATGAGAACCAACCAGGTTCTATTAAATCTCTTTATAATGGGTTGACGAAATAGGAGAAAAATTAATGGTGAACTTAGAATCAATACAAAATAGTCTTGATGCATTTCTTTCGCCACTTGGTTATTCTCTCGACGAAGCTGACTATTTACAACCGCTTGTTTCTAAAATTATTTTTACTTATTCTGATCCAAGCGGTGGAGAAGATCCCGCTTTCGACGATCTCAAAAGAGTTCAACAAAATGCAATCACTGCAATACAGAAAAGAGGTTGGAAACTTACTAGTAATAAAAAAGCAGCGCGAGTTTTTACAAAAAGAAACATGACGCTAACGTTTACTAATCTAAGAAAAATAACACTTATAGTTGATGAGCGTAAAATGAATCTTAGAAAAGAAATAAGAAGAGTGATCAAAGAAGTAAGAGTCGAGCAAAATGTAAATGTTGAAATTAAGTTTCGACCAAATGATGACGGAGATGATGGTAAGTTCTTTATTGAAGATGAAAATTTTCAGGGAATAGATGGAGCAACATTCGATGAAGCTCTTAAATATTTTAGGGACTTATTGATTGATATGAAATCAAATAGTTTATAGAAGAGAGATAAAAATGAACAAACAATTTCTTGTTGAGACTTCTTTGTTTGAATATAAGTCCGAAAAAAGAAATGATGGCAAAATAATATTACGAGGAATTGTCCAACGCTGTGATACTCGTAATCAAAATGGTCGAGTTTATCCAAAAGAAGTTCTTGTTAAAGAATTAAAAAATTATGATGTACTCGTAAAAGAGCGGCGTGCCTGTGGGGAACTCGATCACACTGATGAAAGTTTAATACTATTAAAGAACGTTTCGCATCTCTTTACAAAAATTTGGTTTGAAGGAAATGATGTTTGGGGTGAAGCAGAAATTCTTGACACTCCA
>Ga0265297_10002808_pt1 | contig 33769 bp, 25 predicted proteins | sample Munlanlwell13791_FD_192502 | JGI IMG/M metagenome (GOLD analysis project Ga0265297, IMG submission 192502) | Leachate microbial communities from a municipal landfill in Southern Ontario, Canada - Leachate well 137-91 | ecosystem: Engineered > Solid waste > Landfill > Unclassified | place...
CTTATCTTTAAAAAATGTTGAATTGACTATTTTTCAGAATGGCAAAAAGAAAGACAGCTGTTTTGGAGAACTGCTTTTTACTCATTTTGGCTTAAGCGGCCCTGTGGTTTTGGATTTAAGTGGAGAGATTGGAGAGCTTTTAGAAAGAGGCGAAGTAAAACTATCGCTTGATTTAAAGCCAGCTTTAAACTTTCAAGTTTTAGACAAGAGGATCCAATCGGATTTTTTCAAATACAAGAACAAATTTTTTAAAAATTGCTTATCGGATTTATTTCCCCAAAAAATGATTCCTGTTATCATTGAGATGTCAGGTATTAATCCTTTGAAAAGAGTGAATAAAATTAACCGGCAAGAAAGACAAAAATTGGTTAGACTGTCAAAGGGGATGGGAATGACGGTTTCTTCGCTTTTGGGTTTTAATCTGGCAATAATTACTTTAGGGGGCGTTTCTTTGAAGGAGATAGATTCAAAAACAATGAAATCAAAACTGGTTGAAAACTTGTTTTTTGCCGGGGAAATTATAAATCTTCATGGCCCGACTGGCGGTTATAACCTCCAGCTTTGCTGGAGTACAGGATATTTAGCCGGACAAACAGCAGCGAAATCAAATACGAGTAAATAAAAAAGTCGGTCAAAATCCGGCCGACTATTTTTTTAGCTTCCTTATAGCCACTGGCTTGCAGATATAGGATTTATAAGGAGCGCATTTGGGGCAATGATTAGAGAATTTAATTTTTCCTGCCACTGCCCCTTCTTTTAATATTTTTTCTTCCAATTTTTCCCATTCTTCAGAGAGCAAAAAATGCTGGAAACTTTTTTTGGAAACTGTGTAAAACCCGCATTTTGGACAGTCAAAAAAGAATAGAATTCTTTTTTTATGGTTTTTTATCAAGCAATCGCCTCCTTTAGAATAACGGGCTTTTTTGAAAAAAGGATTTCTGATATTTTTTTGGACGTTTTTTCCATTGCTGTTTTTTCAAAAATATCTTCGTCGCGGATAACGAGGTCAGCTTTAGCCCTTTCTTTTTTGCTTATGGTTAAATCAAGGGTGCAAAGAGTTTTGTTGATTATAAAAAAAGCATCAACGCCATGGAAAATATCAAAGCTTGATCCTCTAGCCGAGAATAAATTTAGCAAAGACCAATCATCAAGGTTTAAATTAATAGCAACCAAAGCATGAAGATCGTTGGCGATTCTCGTTGGCGGGTCTGAAGGATTCCAATTCCTTGGCTGGTTTTTTATAACTTCAGCCAAAGCCTGAGAATAAGGTAAATATCCTTGGCAAACTATTCTCCAAGGCCCAAGAATTTCCTCTTCAAAAAGCTCTCCGGTGTAACCTCCTCCTAAGTGATAATATCTTTTTTTCAAAAAAATTCCTCCTTGGGAAAATGATGTTTTAAAGGTACTTGCAGCTTATATAAATAATAACAAATATTTTTATATTTGTCAATAGAAAGGCAAATGGTTTTTAAGATAAAACCGGAATTAGTTTTAATATAAAAACCAATAAAAAAGGGAGCAAAAGCTCCCTTGATAATTTTATTTTTATCAGGAAATTGTGATTGGAGAAAGGTCTTCTTGGCTTAGGGTTTCCTTGAGGAACTTGATAATCAGGCAATTTTTTTGGTTTTTTGCGCGCGCCGGCAGAGTATTAAAAATTATTGATAATTTCCGGCGATTTATCTTTTTGAAATAAATTTTTCCTTCACAGGGATAAAAACAGCTTTTTATTACATTTTTTGCTTCCTGAGGAATTTCAAACCAAGGGTGGTTCCCGTTGCTTTGATTTTTACAATAAATTTCAAATGGACAAGAAATACACACTTTTAACTCCTCCTTAATCTTAAATTTTAGTCTTAATTTTTTAGCTAAAAAACCATTTTTTCTTTTACCCCTCCTTTCTGTCTTTATAATTATCAAGGTGCCAAGGTTTTATTTATTATAATAACAAAAAATAATAAATTGTCAAGCGCATTCATTGTTTTTCTTGACAATTTTTTTTCTTATTTTATAATAGTTTGGATTTTAGCCAAGGTCGACTAAATTTTAATTTTTGAGAAAAAGTAAATCATAATTTTATGGATAGCTGCGATTTTTGCGACAATAATTCTTGTTGTCCCAAGGGAGGTTATGAAGAAGAAATTGATGGCGAATTAAATAGCGAAGAAAAAAAAGATGATAGCGAAGAGGAAAAAAACTACGACGGCGATTTAGACGACGAAGAAGAGGATTCTGAAGATTCTAAAGAAGAGGAAGGGTGGGATGATAACGAGAACGAAGAAGATGAAAATATTTAATTAAAAATTAGAATAACTCCGCCAAAAGCGGAGTTATTCTAATCATAAAGCAGACAAAGTTTCTTATTGACAAAATCCGGATTATCCTGCTAAAATAGATAATTAAATAGCAATAAAAGGTGCCCTTAAGGGCATTTTTAAAAAGTGATGAACAAATATTTTTTAAAAATAAAAAGTTATTTTTCTTCTGCTTGGCAGGAATTAAAAAAAGCCAACTGGCCTACCAAAAAAGACACCATTCATTATACTATTGGAGTATTAAGTCTTTCTTTTTTTGTGGCGATAGTGCTGGGTTTTTTTGATTATGGATTGATTCAACTTCTTAAGATAGTTATAGGAAAATAAACAAGTTTGATTGTATTTTTTAAAGAAAAATACAAATAAATAATCTTTGATTCTAATTTTTTTCAGAAAATTAGAAAGAAACAAGTTTGATCTCAATTTTTTTCATAAAATTGAAAAGAAAAAATAGGAACAATTAAGCGTTTTAAAGTTTGAATTGAGCTTATGCCCAAACAACAAATAAATTTAGGAAGGAATTGGTATGTCATTCATACCTATTCCGGATACGAAGATGCGGTAGCTCGTAGCCTGAAACAAAGGGTAGAAGCTTTGGGAATGCAGGATAAAATTTTTAATGTTTTGGTTCCCAAAGAAAAAAAGATAAAAATTAAAAGCGGCAAAAGAACGATAGTAGAAGAAAAGATCTATCCGGGCTATATTTTTGTTGATATGATTGTAACCGACGATTCTTGGTATGTAGTTAGAAATACCCCCATGGTAACAGGATTTATCGGTGCCGGCACCACTCCCAGACCGGTTCAGGAGACTGAGATGAGGGATATTTTAAAAAAGACGGGAGAAGAAGAGCCAAAATATAAGATTGATTTTTCTCTTGGAGATTTAGTTAAAATTATGGACGGGCCTTTTAAGGGCAAAGAGGGTAAAGTAGGGGAAATTGATCAGGCAAGAGGCCGGGTAAAGATTTTGGTTTCTTTGTTTGGTCGGGATACGCCGATAGATTTGGATTTTTTGCAGGTGAAAAAATCTTAAATTAAGCAGATAAATTAAATTGTAAAAATCAATTAAAAATATTTTTGAAATAATTTTGAAAATCAATGGCAAAATTAATAAAAACAATTATCAAACTTCAAATTCCTGCTGGTCAAGCTAACCCGGCTCCGCCAGTAGGGCCGGCTTTGGGTCAGCATGGTTTGAATATTCAGGAATTTTGTTCAAAGTTCAATGAAGCAACAAAGGAAACGCCGGGGGATATCATTCCGGTAGAAATTACTGTTTATCAGGACAGGAGTTTTGATTTGAATTTTAAACAACCCCCGGTTTTCGATTTATTAAGAAAAGCCGCTGGCATAGAAAAAGGTTCGGACAACCCATTAAAAAATAAGGTTGGGAAAATTACCAAAAATCAAGCAGAAGAAATCGCCAAAAGGAAAATGCCTGATTTGAATGCCAATAGTTTAGAAGCGGCAATTAAAATGGTTGAGGGAACCGCAAGAAGTATGGGGATAGAGATAGAAGAATAATTTAGAAACAGCCAGATTTTATCCTCATTTATTTGAGCTCGTTCCTTGTTATGTTAATGGCAGACTTTTAAATCAAGAAGAAATTGGGCAAATAGTCCGGAAAAAGATAGATAGGTTCTTTAAATAAGGCCTTTTATTAAAAGAAAACCCCGAAAAAAATCGGGGTTTTTGAAGCAAACTTTAAAATAGATTTTAAAGAGCGGCTTTGATTTTTTGAGCGACAAAGGGATAGGGTGATTGATGATTATTTTCAATAGCAAAATCACTAAAAATTATCGGCAGTTTTTCTTTAAAACATTTAAGGATAGGAATGAAAGTTTCTCTGGTTTGAGGATGAGCGAAAGAGGAACACCTTAAAGAAAAAATATGGCGCCACTCTCTTAAGTTGCAGGTCATCGCGATTTCGGTTTTTAAAGAATTGGGTAAAATTGTTCTGGCTTCTTCGGGTTTTCTACCCAAACTAATAAGTTTTTGATACTCCCAAGCAGCTGTTTCGCAAACTTTTTTCCAAATATCGTATTCTGGCGAACCTTTTTTGAAAAAGACTGGTTTAATAAAAATAATTTCGTCGACGTAATTGCAATAACGGGTTGATTCTTGAGTATAGGAAGCCAAACGGTGTCTGACTATTTCATGGGAAACGCCTCTGTCGCAAATTATTGTTACAGTAATACTGAAATGTTCTAAGACGCTTTCGTGGCCCAAATTTATAATTTTTTTTACAAATTCTTTAGCGCTGCCTTCTTTAATTTTCGCTTCGCTCTTGTGGGATATTCTTCCTATTTTTTCCAGCATTTTTAATACCGTTTCTTCGTCAAAAATTGTCTCTAAACGGAAGCTTGGCTTAATAATTTTAATTTTCATTTTTAAGCCCCCTTTTTTGAATTTTAAGGAACTTTTTGAAACTACCAGTAATTTTTGTTTATGTCAATTTGGCAGAAAATCAAAAAAAGCATAAAATAGAAGAAAAAATAATTATAAAGAAGATTCAAAATTATATTATGGAATTTGAACCGGTAATTGGTTTAGAAGTTCATGCGGAATTAAAAACTCAAACAAAAATGTTTTGCCGCTGTTTGAATAATTCTTTAGAGACGATTCCCAATAAAAATATTTGCGAAGTTTGTCTTGGCTACCCCGGCGCTTTGCCGACAATAAATAAAAAGGCGATGGAAGGAGTTTTAATGGTGGGATTGGCTTTAAACGGAAAGATTCCAGAATATTCTAAATTTGACAGGAAAAATTATTTTTATCCCGATTTGCCAAAAGGTTATCAGATATCGCAATACGATATGCCTTTTATAAAAGGCGGAGCCCTGCCTTTATTTTTAAGCTCAGATCAGGAAGAAAAAAAAGTGACAATAATGAGAATCCATTTGGAAGAAGATACAGGGAAACTGATTCACGGTTTAGTTCAGGGGAAAGCTGTTTCTTTAATTGATTTTAATCGGGCAGGAGTGCCTTTGATGGAGCTTGTTACTGAGCCGGTAATTAGTTCTGGCAAGGAAGCTCGTTTATTTTCTCAGGGGTTGCAGGTGCTTTTAAGGGCTTTAGAAGTTTCTGAAGCCGATATGGAGAAAGGTCAGATGAGGTGTGAAGTGAATATCAGTTTAAGGCCGAGAGGCGAGAAGAATTTTGGCACTAAAGTAGAGATAAAAAATTTAAATTCTTTTCGGGCAGTGGAAAAATCAATTGACTTTGAAATTAAAAGGCAGACCGGAATTTTATCAAAAGGAGAAAAGGTTGTTCAGGAAACTCGCGGCTGGGATGACGCTAAAGAAATAACTTTTTCTCAGAGAATCAAAGAAGAAGCCGAAGATTATCGTTATTTTCCCGAACCAGACCTGCCGCCAATTCATCTTTATTCCGAAGAAGAAGGCGGCGGCCTTTTTGATTTAGAAGAGTTAAAAAAGCGTTTGCCAGAATTGCCGTGGGAAAAGAAAAAGAGATTAATAAAAGAATATAAAATTCCCAGCGAAGGCGCCAATTTGTTGGTTCAGGAAGAAAAAATTTTAAAGTTTTTTGAAGAAACGATAAGTTGTTTTGAAGCTTTTGACTTAAACGCAAAAGAAAAAGCTGTAAGCTTAACTTATAATTATTTAATTTCCGATATTTTAGGCATAAAAGAAAAAGAAGGTTTTTTATGGGAGAATTTGAAGATTACTCCTTTATATTTTTCACGTTTAATCAATTATTTGGTTCAGGATAAAATTTCTTCGCGAGCGGCAAAAGATATTCTGTTAGAAATTGTAAAAAATGGTGGAGACCCGGAAAGAATAATTAAAGAAAGAAATTTAGAAAAGGTTAGCGACCAGAGCGTTTTACTGCCTATGATTGAAGAAGTGGTTAAAAACAATCCTAAAGCGTTAGAGGATTATAAAAAAGGCAAAGCTGGCGCTATACAATTTTTGGTTGGTCAGGTAATGGGAAAAACCCGGGGAGCGGCTGACCCAAAAGTTTTGGAAGAAATAATTAAGAACAAGCTAAAGGATTAAAATAAAGCTTAAAATAATTTAAATCAGCTGAAAATTAATGCAAAAAAGAAATTCTTTGTTAATAATAAACGCCTTGCTTTTAATTTTGATAATAATGTTAGCCAATGGCAGCCGGTTTTTTAAGGAAGAAGAAAAAAAAGAAAGCGGAGTGATTAATACCGACCCTCTGTGTTATAATAAAAAGAATTGTTTTTTTACCCAAGAAGAAGAGCAGGCAGGAAAAATTAATAATAATCAGCAGGAAGAAGGCAAGGAATGTTTAATCCGCGAAGAAACAAGAATTGTCAGAGGCGTTTCAATGGAGCCATTGATAAAAAACGGCGAAGCAGTAAAATTGTTGATTAATTATTATAAATGTAATCCTGTTCAGAGGGGAGATATTATTATCCATCAGTTTAGCAAAGACGAAAGCCCTATCATTAAAGCTGTTAAAGGTATTTCCGGAGACAAACTTTATTTGGAAGAATTTGAAAAAGGCAAATGGCGTATTTTTATTAACGGCCAAGTGGCAGTAAATTCAACAGGCGAACCTTATGAAATAGGCGAAGTTGGCAAAAAGATGCTTGATTTATATATCAGGGATTATAAAGGAATTATTCCCAAAGACGCTTATTTAATTTTAGGTGATAAAATCAATGGGTCTTTTGACAGCACCGCCATTGGGTTAGTCAGCAGAAATGATTTTTTAGGAAAAGTTGTTGATAGTTTTTAGATTTTTAGTATAATAGTAAGAAGACATTAAAAATTAAAAATTTTAAAAATAGGAATATGGAAGAAGGAAAAAATACAGTGGTTAATAAAATAAATTTCTTTTTAATAATTTTAACGATTTTTCTTCTTTTGCTTTTAATTTATACTTTAGTCGCGAAGAAGAATCTTTTTGAAAAACCTTATTATGTGGTTTATTTGGAAACCGGAGATTTATATTTTGGCAAGCTTTCCCGTTTTCCAAAATTCACCCTTTCTGACGTCTGGCTGCTTCAAAGGGTGCAAGGGGAATACCAACAAGACCTCAGTTTGGCAAAATTTGAAAAAGCCATTTACGAGCCGGAAGATAAAATGGAAATTAATAGAAGCAAAGTTGTTTTTATGGCTAAACTTAAAAATACCAGCCAATTGGTGCAATCAATAAAAAATGCCGAAAAAGAAATTATTAATTCTTCTCTTCTGCCGCCAACAACCACTTTGCCTCAGCCATTATCAACGCCGCCGACTACTACAACCACTCCAGCTAATCATTAAACTCCAAAAGAAAAACCCGCCTAAGGCGGGTTTTTCAGTTTTCCAGAAATATTTTTGTTCTTTTTATTGCTTCTTTGTTATTTCTTATCCAATAAACATTTTTTATTTTTTTAAACCAAGTCATCTGCCTCTTGGAAAATTTAACAATTTCTTGATAAAGCCCTTTTTCCATTTCAGGCAAAGTTATCCGATTTTCCAAATATTCGTTAATCCAGCGGTATTCCAAACCGAAATCAAATAATCTTTTTGAAGAGATTTTTTGCTTTTTAAGATTTTTTATTTCTTCAATCATTCCTTCTTTTAATCTTTTATTTAATCTTTTTTTGATTAATGCTTTTAAGGTCTCTTTGTCTTTTTTTACCCCTAAAATTAAAATATCCCAGTCAGGAGGTTTTTTTAAAAGAGGAGGTATGGATTTTGCGGTTAAAGCAATTTCTAAAGCCCTTATGAGCCGCCGGCGGTTATTTCGGTCAATATTTTTTGCTCTTTCAGGGCTCAATTTTTTCAGCTGAAGATAAAGTTTTTTTGACGGCAAAGCTGCTAATTTTTTTCTGAGTTTTTTATCAGGAGGAACTTCTGGGAATTGCCAGCCTTCAATTACGCTTGAAATATATAAGCCGGTACCGCCGCAAAGAATTGGCAATTTGTTTCTTCTTTGGATATCCTTTATGGCTTTTACAGCCAGTTTTTGGTATTGGGCTGCGGAAAAATATTCTTTGGGGCTAGCGACATCTAAAAGATAATGAGGAACGCCTTGGGAATAGTATCCTGTATTTTGCATTTTGTATTTTGTATTTTGATCGCGAGGCACTTTGCCGGTGCCTATGTCCATTCCCTGATAGACTTGCCGGGAATCGGCAGAAACAATCTCTCCCTTAAAAAGTTTGGCGAGCTTAATCGCCAAATCTGATTTGCCAGAGGCAGTAGGGCCGAGAATAACCACAAGTTTATTCATAGTTAGCTTATTTTTACAAACGAATTTCTATGTATGCCTGCTGCATTTCTATGGTGGTTTGAAATTCATAGAAATATGCTTCGCGAAATTCATTGGAATTCATAGTTTAAGATTTTAGCAATTGGTCTGTAAGTTCGTCTGTGAATCTTGCAAACCCCGTATTTTTTAAGAAGTTTTAGATGTAATTTTGTGGGGTATCCTTTATGAATTTCAAAACCATATTGGGGGTATTTTTTGGCAAGGTTTTTCATTTTTCTGTCGCGGATGACTTTGGCGACAATGGAAGCTAAAGCAATGGAAAAAACTTTATCGTCGCCTTTGATGATTGCTTTTTGGGGATAAGGAAGACGATGACCAATAATGCGATTGCCGTCAATTAAAATTAAGGAGGGTCGGTTCATTTTTTGGTCAATCTTTAGTTTTTTTAAACAAATTCTCATTGCTTTAAAGGTCGCCTGTTCAATATTAATTTTATCAATTACTTTTTCACTTACCAAAGCGTAAGAAAATTTTATAAAGGGAGATTTTTTTATCAACTCAAAAATTTTTTCTCTTTGTTTTTTGGATAATTTTTTGGAATCCTTTGCCTTTTTTAAAATTTCTTTTAATTTTTTGTCTTCTATCCCTATTTTTGCTTTTTTATTTTTTATCTTTAATTCCACTACGGCTGCTGCCGCAGTGACCGGTCCCGCTAAACTATTGCCCGTGAAATATCCGGCGCCGTTTCGTCTTACATAAAAATTATGATATTTGGGAAGTTGAAGACAAAAAACTTTTCCTTTGTAAAATACTTCTTTCCTATGTAAAGATTTTACTTGAGTTTTGTTATTTCTATGTAACCGAATTTCAAAACACGGTATTTGATTTTCTTTTTTAATTGTTCTTTCATTTATATGTCCGCCTCTTGGCGCTCTCCAGCTTGTGTGATATGTCCAGCCTGCTTTTAATGAAATTTCTTCAAAATCATCTCTTAATTTCTTAGAGCCGGTATAATATACACGAGCTTTTTTTCTATTTTTCCCAATAGGACAGGTTCCATCGCCTAATATCATCCAATCTATAAGAATATTCAATAAAGGCGGTGGCAATTCTTTAATATCTTGAGGAATAAATTTAGTATAACGCTTGCCAAATTGTTTTAAGCAATCATAGAGTTGTTTATTATCACACCGAAAGCCATTTTTAATTTTTTTAAATTTGAATGGCAATTTTTTAAGCAGAAAATCAATTTTTTTATAATGAGGAGAATTTTCATTTTGAGCAACAATTATTTTATAGACTCCTTTTTTCTTATCATAAGCAACGGAACCTTCTGATAAAAATATTCCCAAAAAGGCGGCCCATAATTTAATGCTTATAGATTTTTCTTCGTTTTTATCTACTTTAGGTAATTTAAAAAAATCTTTATTTATTCCTTTCCATTTACCTCCCCTCGGGATGAAATCGTTATTAAGTAAATCGGTTATTCTTTTTCTTTCTTTTCTTGTTTTATATCCTATCAATTTTAATCTATTATTATCTTTCGGGTCTTTTTTAAAAACTCTTCTAAGAACGGTAAGATAATGATCGGGGGTAGCGATTATTTTTATTTCTTTATTTTTTAATTCTACGAGATTACCTTCAAGATTTTTTTCTATAAGTTTTTCTATTTTTTGCCATCTCATATAACCATCATCCGCATAAGATAATACTTTATCTTGCGGCTGAATATTATTATAAAATTTCCAGCCATTATTGGTTAATATCTCAGCATCAATTTTTTCACATCCGCGGCCGGCTTCGTCAAGCCCAATGATATTTTGATAACCTTTTTTCCAGTAATATTTTTCTGTTTTTAAATTCATATTTCAATGAATAATTTATAAGCATTAACAATAAATTCCAACGAATTTTTACGTATTGCTATGAATTTTGAAATGCCTTGAAATAAATAGAAACACATTGAGATTAGTTGAAGAATTTAATATTCAGAGTTTTGAGAGGTTGCCTTGAAATGACAAAGAATTTGTTGAACTTTTTTCCTTATGGTAGAATGCTTTTAGCAAGCTTAATCTATATCTATTATGTATTTTAGCCACCTTCATGTCCATAGTCACTATTCTTTGTTAGATGGATTGGTCCGGCCGGAAGAACTTTTAAACCAAGCAAAGAAATTTGGCTGCGATGCTTTAGCTTTAACTGACCATGGGGTAATGCATGGAGCGATAGAGTTTTATACCAAAGCCAAAGAAATGGGCATAAAACCGATAATTGGCTGTGAACTTTATGTGGCGCCGAATTCTCTTTATGACAAAATGCCAAAAATTGATACGAGGTTTTATCACTTAACGGCTTTGGTTAAAAATCAGACGGGATACAAAAATTTATTAAAATTAGTTAGTATCGGCGAGCTTGAAGGATTTTATTACAAACCTCGGGTGGACAAGGAAACAATAAAAAAATATAAAGCAGGCATTATTTTTTTGTCGGGTTGCACCAGAGGAGAAATTCCGCAGGCAGTCTTGGCCAATGATTTAAAAAAAGCTTCAGCTTTGTCAGAAGAATACCGGAAAATTTTCGGTTCGGAAAATTTTTATCTTGAGTTGCAGGATCATCCGGAATTGCCGGATCAGGAAAAAATTAACAAAGCTTTGCTTCAAATTTCTCAAGAACTGAACATTCCAATAGTAGTTACCAGCGATATCCATTATTTAAAATTGGAAGACAAAAAAGCGCAGGACGTGCTTTTAGCTATTCAAACCGGGACCGAAATTGAAAACGAAGATAGGTTTTCTATGACTCAAGCAGACCTTCATTTTAAAGCACCCGAAGAAATAATAAAAAATTTTTCTTTTTGCCCCCAAGTTTTTGATAATATCAAAAAAATAGTTGATGAATGCAATTTAGAGCTGGAATTAGGAAAAGTTATCATTCCTTATTTCAAAGCTCCTTCAGGAGAATCTTCTTTTGATTATTTAAGCAAGCTGGCTTGGGAAGGTTTTTCTAAATTGAATTTTGATTCCAACGAGGCGGCAAAAGAAAGGATGAATTACGAATTGGAAGTTATCAAAAAAACCGGTTTTGCCGACTATTTTTTGATTATTCAGGATTTTATTAATTTTGCCCGGGAAAAAGGCATTTTAACCAACACCCGAGGTTCGGCAGCCGGCAGTTTTGTAGCTTATGTTTTGGGAATTACCAATGTTGATCCTTTGAAACACGGACTCCATTTTGAAAGATTCTTAAACCCAGAAAGAATCCAACCGCCAGATATTGACTTAGATGTTTCTGATACCAGAAGGCAGGAATTAATTAATTACATTACCGAAAAATACGGAAAAGACAAGGTTGCCCAAATCATTACTTTTGGAATAATGAAATCCCGTTTAGCAGTAAGAGATGTGGCAAGAGCTTTAGGCCAGCCTTATTCTTTAGGCGATCAAATTTCCAAGTTGATTCCGTCTAATCTTTCTTTAGATGAATCTTTGGAACAGATTTCTGAGTTACGGAAGTTATATAAAGACAATTCAGATGTAAAGGAAATTATTGATATGGCTAAAAAGCTGGAAGGCACGGCAAGACACGCTTCTACCCATGCGGCTGGAGTTGTGATTTCCCGGGGGCCTCTGACTGACTACACTCCCTTACAGCATTCTTCCCGGAGCGAAAAAGAAATTATCACCCAGTATGATATGTATGCTTTGGAAAAGATAGGTTTGTTAAAGATGGATATTTTAGGTTTGGCTAATTTAACTATTATTAAAAATACTTTAAGGATTATTAAAAAAGTTTACGGGGAAATTATCAATTTAGAATCAATAGAGGATTATAACGACAAAAAAGTTTACGAACTTTTAAGCCGAGGAGAAACCGTTGGGGTTTTTCAAGTGGAATCCTCGGGGATGAAACGCTACCTAAAAGAATTAAAACCGACAGATTTTGAGGACATTATAGCAATGCTAGCTTTATATCGGCCGGGACCGATGGAATTAATTCCTCAATTTATCAGGAGGAAACACGGCCAAGAAAAAATCACTTATTTACATCCAAGGCTAAAGCCCATTTTAGAAAATACTTATAACATTTGTGTTTATCAGGAGCAATTGATGCAAATTGCCCATGAGTTAGCCGGTTTTTCAATGAGTGAAGCAGATGTTTTAAGGAAAGCTGTAGGCAAAAAAATTTCTTCTTTGCTTCAGTCCCAAAAAGAAAAACTGATTGTTGGTATGATAAAAAATAATATTCCAAAGGCCGTGGCGGAAAAAATTTGGAATTGGGTAGAACCTTTTGCCCGCTACGGCTTTAATAAAGGCCACGCCGCTTCTTATGCCAGAATTACTTATCAAACCGCTTGGCTGAAAGCTCATTATCCCAATGCTTTTATGGCGGCGCTCTTGACTTCTGATTTCGGCGACTTGGATAGAATTGCCATTGAAATAGAGGAGTGTCGTCGGCTAAAGATAAAAGTTTTAGCGCCTTCGGCCAACAGCTCTTTTGTAGAATTCGGCATAGACAGGGAAACCGGTAATATTTTTTTCAGTTTGGCGGCAATAAAAAATGTCGGTGAAGGGGTGGCGGCTTTAATTCAAGACGAGAGGGAGGAAAACGGCAAATATAAAAACTTAACCGATTTCCTTAAAAGATTACCCCGCCAAGCTTTAAACAAAAAAACTTTGGAAAGCTTGATAAAAGCCGGTGCGATGGATTGTTTTGGCAGCCGGGAATTAATGGCTGATAATTTAGAAAAAATTTTAGATTGGGTATCTCATTTAAAAAATACCAAGAACGACCAACAAATGGTTTTATTTAATGACGAAGACGGAGATTGCGATGAAGTAATGGAAAGATTGAACAAAGACAATCAGATTCCTAAAGAAGATAAAATAAGGAGAGCTAACTGGGAAAGAGAATATATGGGTTTATATTTAACGGTTCACCCTTTGGACGATTATAAAAACCTTTTGGGAAAAATTGCTTTAACCGTTAGCCAGTTAAAATCTTCTCAATTGGGAAAAAGAATAAAAGTCTGCGGTTTTATTTCTCAGGTTCAAACAGTTAGAACCAAAATCGGTAAACCGATGGTTTTTACTAAATTAGCTGATTATCATAATTCTATTGAAGTGGTTTTGTACCCGGCAATTATGTCTCAATATTTGACCGCCATTCAGGAAGACAAAGTGGTAATGGTGGAGGGAAAAATGGATAAGCGAAATGGTGTTTATCAGATTATCGGCGACAAAATAGAAGAAATTCAACCGATGGAAGCGTAACAATCGCTCGGAGATATATACCTTTCAAAAATGACCAAAATCCCCAGCGGGGATTTTGGACTCGCGCAAGCTCCTCGATCTTCTTCGCTACGCCAAGAAGTTCTGCCCGCTCGTAATAAGAGGCGAGGAGATGTTGTTAGCAAAAACCGCAGCGCAGGCCGAAAAGACATTCCCTCACTTGGAAAGCGCAGATTTCATCTTTTAGGGCGAAGCCCGGCGCTTTCCAAGCGGGGCAAGATTGAGCTCAAACGCGGTTTTCTCTCAGGGGAAATTGATAGCGTATTTTTATGGCAGCATATCTGAACCTTTAGAGCAAGACGAGTGAATGGTTGATTTTTCTTATATTTTGTAGTTGAATATTATAATATGGTAAATTTGTCCTTATTGCTAACGCAATAAGAAATCAGGGCAAATTTTTTATATTATGTATCGGTTCCGCCGGTGTATCTAAAAAATATAATAAATTTATGTCTCAAAAGAAAAAAGGATATTCTCTGGATACTCTGCGTCATTCTTTGGCGCATGTTTTGGCGTTGGCTGTAAAAGAGCTTTATCCCGCAACAAAATTTGGCATTGGCCCTACTATAGAAAATGGATTTTATTACGATTTAGGAATTGAAAAGAATCTTTCTCCGGAAGATTTGCCTAAAGTTGAGGAAAAAATGAAAGAAATAATCAGGCAAGGGCTATCTTTTAAAAAGAAAATCGTTTCCCTAAAAGAAGCTAAAAAAATTTTTAAAAAATTAAATCAGGATTATAAATTGGAATTATTAAAGGATTTGGAAAAATTCGGCACTACCAAAAAGAATCGGGCAGATAAAAAAAACAAAAAAACAGCTAAATCAATAGAAAAAGTTTCTTTGTATTCTTTAGGTGATTTTACTGATTTATGCCGGGGTCCCCATGTAAAAAACACCAAAGAATTGCCTTTAAGTTTTAAATTAGATAAAATTTCCGGCGCTTACTGGCGGGGAGATGAAAAAAATGAAATGCTTCAGAGGGTTACCGGCTTGGCTTTTTTTACTGAAAAAGAGCTTAAAAATTATCTCTATTTTTTATCAGAAGCAGAAAAAAGAGACCACAGAGTTTTGGGACAAAAGCTTGGTCTTTTCCAAATTGAAGAAAGTCTTGGCCCCGGACTTATTTTATGGCAGCCAAAGGGAGCAGTATTAAAAAAAATCGTGGAAGATTATGTTTTGGCTGAATACAGAAAAAATGGTTATTTTTTGGTTTCTACGCCTCATATCGCCCGTTTGAGGCTTTGGGAGATTTCCGGCCATACTGGATTTTATAAAGAAAATATGTTTCCGGCTATGCACTTTGGAGAAATCTCTAAGGAAGAAAAAGGCGATTACCAGTTAAAGCCAATGAATTGTCCTTTTCATATTATGATTTATAAAAATCAAATCAGGAGCTACAAAGATTTGCCTTTGCGTTATACCGAATTAGGCACGGTCTATCGTTTTGAAAGGTCAGGCACCCTTCATGGTTTAACCAGAGTTCGTGGTTTTACCCAAGACGATGCTCATATTTGGTGCGCCCTCAGCCAATTAGAGAAAGAATTAAAATCAATTTTGTCTTTTGCCTTTAAGATTCTTCAGGATTTTGGTTTTAAAGAATATGATGTTTATATCTCAACCCGGCCAGAAAATTTTGTGGGCAGTTTAGCTAACTGGAAAAAAGCGACAGCGGCTCTGATGAGCGCTTTAAAGGATTCTAAGGTGAAATATAAAATAGATAAAGGTGGCGGAGTTTTTTACGGTCCAAAAATTGATATAAAAATAAAAGACAGCTTGGGCCGGGCTTGGCAATGCACTACCATTCAAGTTGATTTTAATTTGCCGGAAAAATTTGATATGTTTTTTATAAATCAAAAAGGAAGAAAAGAAAGACCGGTAATGATTCATCGGGCGCTTTTGGGTAGCATAGAAAGATTTATTGGGGTTTTGATAGAGCATTATGGAGGGGAATTCCCTTTATGGTTAGCTCCTGTTCAGGCGGTTATCCTTCCTGTTAAAGAAAGCAATGCATTTTATGCCCAAAGATTAGCCGAAGAATGCTTAAAGAAAGGGCTAAGGGTTGAAATTTGGCAGGAAGAAACTTTATCTAAAAGAATCAGAGAGGCTGAAATTCAAAAAATTCCGTTTATTTTAGTAGCTGGCGATAAAGAGGAAAAATCCAAGAGGATATCCGTAAGGGAAAAAGGCAGAGAAGATTTAAGCAATCAGCCAATTACTCAATTAATAGACAGGTTAACGAAAGAGGCAGAAAGCAGAAAATAAAAATAAAAAGAATAAATTATAAATGAAGTGAAAATTTAAAATTTAAAACTATGAACAAAAAAATTATTTTTTTCTTGCTGATTTCTTTAATCATTACTATTCCTTTGGCTTTGAGAGCAGAAGAATTGACTGAGACAACGACTACTCTTGTCCCTCCCGCCACCACCACTACGATTAACGTTCCTCAAGCTTTAGGGCTCAAAAAAATAGGTCTTTTGCCTAATAGTTCTTTTTATTTCCTGAAAGAATGGCAGAATAAAATTCAATTAATTCTTCAAAAGGACCCCGTAAAAAAAGCGGAGCTCCAATTAAGGTTTTTGAATGAAAAATTAGCAGAAGCAGAAAAGCTGTCTCAAATAAAAGTAAGCGCCGCTGTTTTGGAAAAAGCTTTTAATAATTACGAACAAGCCATAGAGAAGCTTAAAACCCGCTTAGAGAGTTTGGAAGGCGCATCTTCAAATCCTAATATTGACGAATTGCTTAATAAATTAACCGAAGCCGAGATTCGCCATCAGGAAGTTTTTGACAAGATTTTAGAAAACACTTCTTCAGCTACTTCCACTTTGCCTTTGATAGAAAAAGCTAAAACTCGTTTAAATCAGGAGATGCCGATTTTGCATTTGCGTTTTGAGAATCAGGAAGAATTTATGAATCGTTTAGAAAATAAATTACAAGAATTAAATTTAGGCGTCGTTCCCAAGCCGGCAGGCGAATTCCGTCAGCTAAAAACGATGGAAACTTTAAGAAACCAGCTTCAGGAAATGAATTTAAATAATGTTTCCAGCTCTACCCAAGAGAAAGTTCAGCAACTCCAGAATAGGTTAGAAAACAGAATAGAACAAAGAATTAATGTTTTGGAAAAACAAGGTTATCCCGCTTCTACAACAAAAGATATAATTGACGTTCTGCCAACTCCGGTTCAAAAAAATGACAATAATTTGCCTGCCAATCAAAATCAAGCCGAAGGAAACAATCCCTCGGCTGTTAAAGGGCCTCAAGGCAAACAAAATAAATTTTGCCTTGAAGTTTGGGAGCCGGTTTGCGGCAAAGACGGGAAAACTTATTCCAACAGCTGTTTCGCCGCTAATGCCGGAATAGAGGTTAATTATCAAGGAGAATGTAAAAAATAAGAATTTACCTAAAGTGGAACAAAACTCCTTTTTAAGGTTTTTTCCTTGTTTTTTAGCATCCATTTTTTATTTTGATTTTTGATTTATGGAATACAATCCTCGGCAAATAGAAAAAAAATGGCAGAAAATTTGGGCAAAAAATAATTACAAGATTTGGCATGCTTCTGACCGGCCAAAGAAAAAGTCTATTTATATTCTTGATATGTTTCCTTACCCTTCGGGCGGAGGACTTCATATTGGCCATATAGAAGGTTATACTGCCTCAGATATTTTAAGCCGTTATTATCGGATGAAAGGTTATGAAGTGCTTCACCCTATGGGTTGGGATGCTTTTGGTTTGCCAGCGGAAAATTACGCTTTGAAAACCAAAAAGAACCCGAAAGAAGCAGTGGCGAAAAATATTAAGAATTTTAGAAATCAGCTTCAGCTTTTGGGATTTAGTTATGATTGGCAGAGAGAAATTAATACCACCGACCCTAATTATTATAAATGGACTCAATGGATTTTTCTTCAGCTTTTTAAGCAGGGCTTGGCTTATGAAGATGAGGCAATGGTGAATTGGTGTCCTTCTTGCAGAACGGTTTTGGCTAACGAAGAAGTTTCTGAAGGCAAGTGTGAACGTTGCGAGAGTCAAATTGAAAGGAAAAAATTAAAGCAATGGATGTTAAAAATTACTGATTACGCCGAAGAATTATTAAAAGGATTAGATGCTCTTGATTGGCCGGAAAAAATAAAAACTATGCAGAAAAACTGGATTGGCAAATCAGAAGGTTTTGAAGTTGATTTTAAAGTAGAAGGAGAAAATGAATTTATTAAAGTTTTTACCACCAGAATAGACACAATTTTTGGCGCCAGCTATTTGGTTCTTGCCCCGGAACATCCTTTGCTGGAAAAACTTAGATTTGGCAATTACGAAAGAGAAGTGAAGAATTATCTTCAAACAGCTTTGCGGAAATCAGATTTTGAAAGACAGGCCGAAGTTAAAGAAAAAACAGGAGTTTTTACTGGTTTTTACGCTTTAAACCCGGCTTCCAGAGAAAGAATTCCTGTCTGGGTTTCTGATTATGTTTTAATGAGTTACGGCACGGGAGCGGTAATGGGTGTGCCAGCTCACGATGAAAGAGATTTTGAGTTTGCTAAAAAATTTAATTTGAGAATCAAAGAAGTAATTTCTTTTGAAGGAAAAACCAATAACGATTTTAGCAAACCTTATTCAGGGGAAGGTTTTTTAATTAATTCCGGTCCTTTTAACGGAATGCCGTCTAAAGAAATTCGGAAGAAAATCGCTTTATATGTTGGCGGAAAGAAAAAGGTTTATTATAAATTGAGAGATTGGGTTTTTTCCCGCCAACGCTATTGGGGCGAGCCAATTCCGATAATTAAATGTGGAAGTTGCGGCAATGTTCCTCTAAAAGAAAGCCAGTTACCTTTAAAATTGCCTGAGATAAAAAAATACGAACCAAGCGGGAAAAATGAATCGCCCTTAGCGGACATTTCTTCTTGGGTTAATGTAAGGTGTCCTAAGTGCCAAGGGCCGGCAAAAAGAGAAACCAACACTATGCCCCAATGGGCTGGCTCTTCTTGGTATTATTTGCGTTATCTTGACCCGAAAAACAAAAAAAGAATTTTTGATAATAAAAAAGAAAAAAATTGGCTGCCGGTTGATATTTATATCGGCGGAGCGGAACACGCCGTCCTTCATCTTTTATATGCCAGATTTTGGCATAGGTTTTTGTATGATTTAGGAATTGTTTCCACCCAAGAACCTTTTTTAAAATTAGTCAATCAGGGAATAATTTTAGGAGAAAACGGCGAAAAAATGTCTAAATCTAAAGGTAACGTTGTTAGTCCTGAAGAAATGGTTAAAAAATATGGGGCAGATAGTTTAAAAATGTATGAGATGTTTATGGGGCCTTTTTCCTACGCCAAGCCTTGGAGCTCTCAGGGCATTACGGGAATTTATCGTTTTTTAAACAGGGTGTGGAATTTAACCAGAGAAAGGTTTAGCGACGATAAAGGCAGCAAAGAAGAAAGGACAAAATTAGCCAAAGTAGAAAAAATTCAGTTGAAAGAAAAATTAAAGGAATTGGAAAAGGAAAGAAATAAATTGATTAAAAAAGTTACCGAAGATATTGAACATTTTCGTTTTAATACCGCCATTAGTTCCTTGATGGAATACACTAATAAAATTAACGAAGTTCCTTTGGAAAAAATCCCACTTCAGTCTTTTAAGACCTTAGTTCTTTTGCTCGCGCCTTTCGCCCCTCATTTAAGCGAAGAATTATGGCAATTAATGGGTCTAAACAAGGCAGGCAAGAAGCTGAAATCAATTCAACTGGAGAAATGGCCGATTTACGATGAGTCCCTAATTAAAGACAAAACTTTTTTTCTGGTTATTCAGGTGAACGGCAAAGTCAGGGCAAAAAAGAGCGTTGCTTTTGATGTTTCTAAAACCGAAGCGGTTAATTTATCTTTGCCTTTGGTAAATAAGTATTTGAAGAAAGCCAAACCGGAAAAGATTATTTTTGTAAAAAATCGGTTAATTAATTTTGTGGTTTAATGGACAAAAATATAAAAACAAAAAAAGAAAAAAAAATAGTGGTTATTGGCGGAGGGACAGGGGTTTTTGCCGTCCTTACGGGTTTAAAAGAATATCCTTTTCATCTTTCTGCCATTGTGACCACAGCCGATGATGGCGGTTCTTCAGGAAGATTAAGGGAAGAATTTGGCATTTTGCCGCCCGGCGACATTAGAAGGGCGCTCGTGGCGCTTTCGTCTTCCAGCCCTATTTTATCCAAGCTTTTTAATTACAGGTTTGAAAATGGTTCGGGATTAAAAGGCCACGCCTTCGGCAATCTTTTTTTGACAGCGATGGAAAGAATAACAGGAGATTTTAACAGGGCGATAAGAGAAGTTTCTAACATTCTTTTTATTAAAGGAGAAGTTATTCCCGTCACTCTTGATGACGCGCGTTTAATTGCCCAATTAGAGAATAATATTTTAATTGTCGGAGAAACCAATATTGATGTGCCAAAACATGACGGCAACTTAGCCATCAGAAAAATCTTTTTAAATCCGCCGGCTAAAGCCAATCCCGAAGCGGTAAAAGCAATTCAAAAAGCCGATGCCATCATTATCGGTCCGGGCGATCTTTACACCAGTATTATTCCCAATTTTTTGGCAAAAGGCATTCCCGAAGCAATCAAAAAATCCAAGGCAAAAAAAATTTATTTTTGCAATATTATGACTAAGTTTGGAGAAACCAATAATTTCAGCGCTAAGGATTTTTTGGCAGTATTGGAAAAATATTTAGACAAGGGAGTAATTGATTATTTTATTATCAATACTAAAAAACCTTCAAAATTTTATTTGGATAAATATAAAAAAGAAAAATCCGAATTAGTGAAATTTAACCGGAAAGAACTCTTGGCTTTTAAAAAACCCAAAGTTGTTTTTTTTGACCTTTTGAGAAAAGGACCTTTATTGAGGCATGACCCCAAGAAAATTGCCGAAATTATTGTTAAAATTATTTTTTAAACGGATTATTTATTGAAAAAAGAGAAAACAAAGGATATAATTAACAGTTTTTTAATTTCTGATAATGGCTCAAGAAGAATTTTCTAAAATTTACAACGAAAACATTGATAAAATATTTCGTTTTTTTTATTTGCGAGTTAATTCTCAAGAAACCGCTCAAGACCTGACCGCTCAGGTTTTTCTTAAATTTTTTGAGAAAAAAATAAGTTTTGTTCAGGGAGAGAAAGTAGAAGAAACCAAAAAAAATAAAGTTTTGAATCCCCGGGCTTTTCTTTTCAAAATGGCAAGAAACCAATTAATTGATTTTTATAGAAGGAAAGAGAGGAGGAATCTTTCTTTGGAGAATCTTGATATTGATGTGCCCGATACCAGTATTTCAGGAAAAATTTTCTCGGAAAAACTGGAAATCAGCTGGGAAATGGAGCAAGTTATTCAAGCGCTTCAAAAGCTCAACCCCCTTTATGCCGATATCGTCACTTGGCGCTACTTAGACGATTTGTCTTTCAAGGAGATTTCCCAGATTTTAAATAAAAAAGAGGGGACGGTAAGGGTTTTGCTCCAACGGGCAATGGCAGCGCTGAAAAAACAATTAAACCCTTAAACCCTTAAACCCTTAAACTTTTATACTTTTTAAACTTTTATACCTTTAAATCTTCTTTTAAATTAAAAATTCTAAAAAGAGATTGCCGCTCCGCTCCGCCAGCTGGCGGAGCGCTAAGGGCCAAGGGCAAAAACCTTAATGTAACATTTTAGAAGCTGATTCGTCTTATATAGTAGAAGCAAATAATATGGATAGGGAAATGGAAGAAAAAGAATTAATCAAAAAAATTGAGTGTTTAAAAGCTATAAAAGCTGACCAAGAATGGGCAAATTGGCTCAAAGTTAATATTTTATCCTGCCAGCCAAAAGAAATTTTAAGCCCAAAACCAAGGTTAGCTATTTTTGTTTTTCAGAAAAAATATAAGAAAGCTTTAGCCGTTTCTTTAGCTTCTTTTTTCTTCATCTTTTCTTTTGTTTTAGCCGGCGAATCTTTGCCGGGGAGTTTTCTTTATCCCTTAAAAACTTTTGCCCAAAATACAAGAGTTTTTCTTTCTTCTGGCGATAATAAACCATTGGTTAAAATGGAAATAGCGAGAGAAAAATTGGAAGATTTGTCTAAGGTCAATAACAATGGGGAAGAAGTTAAAAAAATAGCCCAAGAGGTGAAAAAGGATTTATCTTCTTTGACTGAGGATTTGACTAAGGGAGTGAAAGAAGGCAAAGATAAAAGAATAGTTTTAAATATTTCCAAAGAGATAAGAGATAAAAACGAAAACCTTCAAAAAATTATTCAAAACAGCAATTTGAAACCGGAAATAAAAGACGAATTATCAAAAACCATTGAAGAAACCCAAAGTCAAGTAGTGGCTTTGATTATTGATACGACAGACGAAATAAATAACTGTCCAACATATTTAAAAGATAAATTATCAGACATAGAAAAATATTTTACTAATTCAAATCAAATTTTATCTCAATGGAACCCGGAAGAAATTATGGAAGCGAGGAAGCTTTTAGGAGAAGCGACTAATTTTATAAAATCAGGCAATTGCCTTGAAGCGATGGAAAAGATTGAAAGTTTAAATAAAATTTTGTCAATCCATTCTTTGGAGAATCAGGTCGAGAATTCCAATGCTCCAGAGAATAAGGATTAAAATTTAGGGTTTTGCCAAAAAATGGCTTTTCGCTGTTTTTTGGTTGGTCGAGAAAACCTAAAAAATTTTGCTCAATTTTAGCAATAAATTTGGGTAAAATAAGGTCTAAATAAATAAAATAAACAAAAATGAGTAAAAAATTAATTGCTTTAGCTTTGGCCGGGTTATTCATTCTTTCGGTTGTTGCTCCGGCAAAAGCCGTTACAGTTGACGAGCTTCAAGCCCAAATTACGGCTTTGTTAGCTCAAATTACAACTTTGCAACAGCAATTAGCTCAAGCTCAGGGACAAACAAGTTCTGGGGTTTGCTTTTATACTGATTTACAACAGGGAATGACAAGCGCTGAAGTTTCCAAACTTCAAACCCAGTTAAAATTAGACCCAACAGTTTATCCCGAGGGTTTAGTCACTGGTTATTTTGGCCCTTTGACTTTAAAAGCTGCTAAAGCTTTTCAGGCAAAATACGGCATAATCACCACTGGCTATGTTGGTCCTTTGACCCGAGCTAAATTAAACGAGTTGTACTGTACTCCAACAACCACAACCACAGTTGCTCCTACAGAGACAACTACAACTACTACTCCAGTTGCAGCTGCAGAAGGAATTTTAACAGTTACTCAATATGCGATTCCTGCTTCTGGAACAGTTACAGTTTATGGCGGCAATACCAACAAAGAAGTTGCTGCTTATAAACTGAAAGCTTCTAACTCTGATATTAGAGTTAAAAGAGTTCTTGTTCAGCTCGGTATTTTAAATGATTTTCCTTGGAGAGACTTGAGCTCTATTTCTATTTGGGATGGCTCTACTCTTCTTAAAGAAGTGGCTGTTAACTCTACCAACTTGACTGAAACTACTTGGGCTACTACCTATCAATTAACTTTTGATGGGTTAGATTTCTTAGTAGCTAAAGATGCTGAAAAAATAATTTCTCTCAAAGTTTCAGCTCTTGCTGTTCCTCAATACAAAGGCGCTATCACCACTCTTATTCCTGCTAATGGGATAAGGGGCGTTGATACTGCCAATTTGAATGTTTATGGTCCTGCTACAAATTTGACAGCTTACAGCTTTACCACTGCGACAGCTGATGTTCCTTCAGTAACTCTTTCTGTGGCTACTGACAATCCTCCTGAGGGAAATGTCATAGTCAGCAAAACTGCTACTACCAGAGTAGACTTACTCAAGTTCAACGTAAAAGTAGAGAATATCGATGCTACTTTTAAGAGTGGTACTATTACTGTAAACACTAATAGTAATTCTGCTATGTCTGCAGTAGAGTTGTATGATGGCACTACCTTATTGGCGAGCGCCGCGACAACTACTACTGGCGATTTGGCATGGAGCACCTTTACTTTGCCTGTTTCTGCTGGTACAACGAAAACATTAACAGTAAAGGGTGTTGTTGCCGCTAGTTCAACAATAGCAGGCGAGACATTAAAAGTTACTGGTAAAGCTAATGCTGCTTTGAGTGGCGTTGATGCTAATGGCGCTGCTTTGAGCCTAACTCATTCAGCCATAGCTGGTAACACAATGACGGTTTATACAGTTGCTCCGACCTTTACTTTGGCTTCTGCTACTTCAGTTCGTTCTAATAGCAGCACCACTACTATAAATGATGTTGGTGATTTTGCTATTGGAATTAAAGTAACTGCTAATGGCGGCGACATTTACTTGCCCACAGCAAGCCATGGAACTTACGGAAATACCGTAGCAAGTTCCTCTGTTGGATTCTATCCTACTATTAGTACTGGTCTTGGCACCTTAAAGGCTTCTTCATCCAGCTGGACTTGTGATTCTTCAGCTATTGAAGATACTGCTAACAAAGAATGGAGAATTCCTGCTGGGGTTTCCTCAGTTTGTACTCTTACTGTCAATGCCCAAAACCAGACTGCCGATGGTTACTATAATGTAAGTACGTATAGAATTATTTGGGATACTGTTACTGGTTTTGGCACCAAAGTCCTACAAACAACAGGTCTGTCAGCTTTGAAAGCTCCTGAATTACTGCTTAAGCACTAATAACCTTTCCTTGCAGGTTACAAAAACCGCCCATTCGGGCGGTTTTTGTTTTCTTTGAAACTTTTCTTTTAATTTGCTAATATATATTTAATGTTTAAGTTCAAGAAATTAACAATTGGTTTAGTTTTAGGGCTTTTAATTTTACCTTCTTTTTCTTTGGCGAGTTGGGAACCAACTGCTAATTTTTTTGTTGATGTTAATTATGATTTAAACGCTAGAAACCAAATTGAAGCTCAGTTAATAAAAACTACCAATAGAATTTATTTCTACGCTGATAAAAACTGGTATAATAATTTTTCTGATAAATCTAATTTAGATTCCAAAATATACAATTTAGCTAATGATTTTGAATATAAAATTTATCCAACTTTAGTTAATTTATTGGGTTTTGAAGATAAGCCGGGAGTAGATAATGATTCAAGAATTATTATAGTTTTAGAGCCGTTAAAAGATAATTACGGCGGCTATATCCAATCCAGAGACAATTATTCAAAAACTATTGATAAAAATTCTAATGAAGGACAAATTATTTATTTAAATGCCAATTTTATTACTCAAGCTGATTTAAATTTTTTAGATTATGAATTAGCCCATGAGTTTACTCATTTAATTACCTTAAAACAAAAACCAGAAGCAGATATTTGGTTTTATGAATTGATGTCAGAGTTTGCCGGTCAAGCAATTGGAGTTGATACGAGTCGGATTACCAAACAACGGGCGCAAAATTTGCTTTATTCAACCGAAGTTAATTTAAAAGATTGGAAAAATTCAGATAAAGATTATGGCAAGGTTTATCTTTTTGCTCTGTATTTAAGAGAACAATTCGGTATCCAGCTTTTTAGTGAGGCCTTAAAATATCCTTCCAAGGATGGGATGATTAGCTTTAATGAAGCCCTTAAAAAAAGAGGAACTAATTTTGAGGAAGTTTATTTAAATTGGCTGATTGCTAATATGGTTAATGATTGTTTAGTAGATATTAAATATTGTTATCAAGATTCCAATTTAAAGAATTATTCTGTTATTGCTTATTCTTATTATTTGCCCATGCAGGCAAAAAGTTCATTATCAGTTACTGATTCCATAAAACCATTAACTGGAAAATGGCAAAAACTTAACGGCGGATTGGGTGCAGTAAAATTAAAATTCTCAATTCCTGAGCAAACGCCAATTGCTAAAATTCCTTATATCATTGAAGATAGCCAAGGCAAAAAAACTTTAGGTTTTTTTGATTTTTCTGCTACTAATATCAAGGAAGTTTATGTTAACGATTTAGGAACAAAAAATGCGGCCATTTATTTTATTCCTTATTTAGGTACGGGGGCTCAAGAAGGAAAATTATATTTTTATTCTTTTGAAGCGCAGAATTTAGGCAATGATGCTCAAGCTGAGCAGCAAATAATTTTAAGATTAACTCAGCAGATAGAAGAATTAAAACGACAGGTAGCGCAATTGCAATTGCAATTAGCGATGATTAAAACTAACCAAGAATATGCCAACTGCTCATTTTTTTCAGCTGATTTATATTATGGAATGACTTCTCCGGAAGTAAAATGCCTCCAGCAATTTTTGGCTAATTTAGGAAATGATATTTATCCGGAAAAATTAATTACCGGCTATTATGGTCCCTTAACTATGGCGGCTGTTAAACGTTATCAGGCATTACAAGGAATAATGACCACTGGCTATTTTGGACCGTTGACAAGAGCGAAGGTGAATCAAGGATTGTGATAGAAATGACAAATAACAAATTCCTAATTACCAATAAAATTTCAAATATTAAATAACAAAATACTGTTAATAGCCCCACCCTATGGAAGATTCTCATAAAAGTTTAAAATTTGATTTAGAAGAGAGAACTCAACAATTTGGTGAAAATGTTATTGAGTTTGCAAAAGCTATCCCCAAAACACCAATAACTTTGCCTTTAATTTCTCAATTAATAAAATCAGCAACCAGTGTCGGGGCAAATTATTGCGAAGCAGATTGCGCTGAATCTAAAAAGGATTTTGAACATAAATTAGGTATTTGTAAAAAAGAATCAAAAGAAACTAAACATTGGTTAAGAATGATGGCTAAAGCCACACCAGTCCTAAAAGATGAATCTCGCAAATTATGGAAAGAAGCCAATGAATTGAATTTGATTTTTTCGTCAATTGTTAATAAATCACGAAAGAAAATAATTTAATATTCGGAATTTGCCATTTTATTTGTCATTAGATATTTGGAATTTGTTATTATTTATATGAAATTACCTTACAAAAAAATTCTTTTCTATTTAACCATTGCTTGTTTATTCACGCCGTTTTTAGTTTCGTCCAATACTTATTTTCCCTTTATTATTGCTAAAGCCACTGCTTTTCGGTTAATAGTAGAAGCAATGTTAGTGGTTTGGGTGTTTTGGCTGGTCAGAAGTCGGACTTCCAAAGAAAGTCCAACCTCTTTGGTTTCTTTAACTCCTTTAATTAAAGCGGTGCTTATTTTTGGAGCTATCATCTTTATTTCCGCTCTTTTGGGAGTTGATTTTTCTTATAGTTTTTTTTCCGGGAATGAGAGGATGGAAGGAGTTTTCGGGATTTGGCATTTTATGCTTTTCTTTTTAATTATCGCCACAACTTTTAATTATTTAGAAATAGAAAAAATTCTTAAAATACAGGTAGGGATAGGTATTCTTTATTCTTTTATTGCTCTTTTAGCTTATTCGGGCATAGGAAAAATCACTGCTCAATTCACTGGTAATCGCTTGGCTGGTTATACTGGCAATCCTTCTTTTTTCGCCGCCTATCTTCTTTTTAACGCTTTCTTGGCCCTTTATTTTTACTTCCGCCAATATGTTTTCGATAAAAAATTATTTAATTGGTGGTTGCCTGTTTTTTTGGGGCAGAGTTTTTTGCTCTTTGCCACTTTAACAAGGGGGGTGATGATAGGTTATTTGATTAGCCTTATATTTATTGCTTTTGGCATTATGTTCTTGAAGTCCGACTCCCAAGGGAAGTCGGACTTCTTTAACCCTTTTAAAAAAATATCAATTGTTTTGTTAATTGGTATTTTAGTTATTTCTGTTTTTACTTTTAGCGCAAAGAATACTGATTTTGTAAAAAATAATCCTATTCTCAGCAGGTTTAGTTCAATTTCTTTGACAGACCCTACTGCTGTTTCCCGGATTTTATCTGCGAAAACTGCTTGGAAAAGTTTTTTACAAAAACCGTTTTTTGGCTGGGGTTTGGAAAATTACGAGGCCCCCTATATAAAAAATTTTAACCCGGAGGTACTAAAATACCTGCCTGAAGATTTTTATTTTGACAGGGCCCATAACAAACCAATGGAAGTTTTAGCCCTTACCGGCGTTTTTGGTTTTTTGTCTTATCTTTCTATTTTTGGAATAGCTTTATATTTTTTGAATCATTTAAGGAAGAAAAAAGAATGGTTTTTGCCGTCTTTGGCATTAGCCGGCGGTTTGACTGGATATTTTATTCAAAATGTTTTTATTTTTGATTTTCACGAAAGTTATTTGATGTTCTTTTTGGTATTGGCTTTTATTTCTTCTCTTAGCTCCAATACTTCAGATACTCAGAAAACTGGGGAGCAAAAACCCTCAAAGACATTAGTTAAAAACCCTTCTGACTATTCTCTTAAAATGGGTAAATCATTATTGGTTGTTGCTGTTATTTGTCTGGTTGTCTTTAGCGCCAGTCAGTGGGTCATCAAGCCTTATTCGGTGAGCAAGGGAATAGCCAAGGTGGGTTATTTTATCAGGCAAGAGCAAAGCGAAGAAGCTTATAAAGAATTAAAAAGAATAATTAACGACCCCGCTTTTTTAAGAGACGATATTGTTGTCGGCATAAACAAGATGTATTCTATCTACGATTTTAAGATAAATGAAGAATACAAAGAAAAAATAGTTGAGGCCTTAGTTATTCAAGCCAGAGAAGCGGTTCAACAAAGACCTTGGTCTTTTAATCTGGCTATGGCAGAAGCAGACTTGGAAACGGTTTTTTCCCAATGGGACCAAAGCAGACTCAAAGAGGCTAAAAAATCAATGGAGAGAATGCTTTCTCAATTTCCTTATTTTCCCATTACTCATTTATTTGCCTCAAAATTTTTTCTGCTTAATGGAGAAATAGAAAAAGCCATAAAAGAAGCGGAAAAAGTTATTGAGGTTGATTGGCAGATTCCTACTTCTTATTATCTTTTAGCTTTGGCCCACAACGAATTGGGAGATTCAGAAAAACGCAACGAGAATTTGATAAAAGCAGCTGAGCTTAATTATTCTTTTGCAGATAAAAATCAAATATTAACTGTAATAAATCTTTGCGCAAAAGAAAAAAAATATGAGACCATAAAAAATCTTTATCTTCAGGCTATTCAGATAGATTCTAATGATGCTTCTTTGTACAGCAGTTTGGCTGCCACTTATGCTAAAATGCATGACAAGGAAAAAGCCATTGAATTCGCTAAAAAAGCCGCTTCTTTGGATCCTCAAAAATATTCTAAAGAGGCTGAAATTTTTATTCAGGCAATGGAGCAAGAGCGTTGGGAGATAGTAGGAGACAATTAAATAAATTTTCAATTTTTAATTTTCAATTTTTAAACATTATATCTGTTCCTTTTGATTTGTTCCTTTCGAACGGAGCGAGAAACAAGGTTCTGTCGAACGAAGCGAGGCAGGCCGATTTAAAACCAAAATAATATCAAATTTAAGTTAAGGATTAGAAACAATGGAAAAATTAGTCATTATTGACAGCTATGCCTTGATTCATCGTTCCTATCATGCTCTTCCGCCTTTAGTTTCTCCGGAAGGGATTTTGGTGAATGGAGTTTATGGTTTTATGCTGGTTTTTTTGAAGATGTTAAATGAACTTCAACCTAACTATATAGCAGCGGCTTTTGATCTGGCAGGCCCTACTTTCAGGCATAAAGAGTATAAAGAATATAAGGCAAAAAGAGTAAAAGCGCCGGATAATTTTTATGAGCAGATAAATATTATTAAAGGAATTCTTCGGGCCTTTGGAATAACTATTTTGGAAAAAGAAGGTTATGAAGCCGACGATATTATTGGCACAGTGGCAAAAAAAGCCCAAGAAAGAGATTGGCAGATAATAATTTTAACCGGAGATTTAGATACTTTGCAGTTAGTTAATGACAAAGTTTCTGTTTATACTCTCCGCCACGGCTTGCAGGACGCGGTTATTTATGACGAAAAGAAGGTAAAGGAAAGGTTCTCTTTAAAGCCGGAACAACTTATTGATTATAAAGCTTTAAAAGGAGACCCTTCTGATAATATTCCCGGAGTTCCTTCCATTGGGGAAAAAACCAGTCAGCAATTAATTGCTGATTTTGGCAATTTGGATAATCTTTATCAAGAAATTGAAAAAGGAAAAGAAGGATGTTTTTCTAAAAGAATTTTAGAGAAATTGAAAGATTTTAAAGACCAAGCTTATTTTAGCCGTCATTTGGTGGAAATCAACACAAAAGTAGAAGTTGATTTTTCTTTGGATCAATTTAAGCTCAAGCCACTGGATAAAGAAAAGATTATGCCGTTGCTTGAAAAATTCGGTTTTAGAAGTTTAGCTTCTAAACTTTTTTCTCGGAAATCAACTCAACCAGATTTTTTGCCAAAAAACTTTAAATTAAGGCAGATTAAGGAAAAAGAAAACTGGGATTTATTGCTGGAAAAAATTAAGGAGGAAAAAGAAATTGGCTTGCTTCTTGACTTTGAAGAGGAAAAAAATAAAGTTAAAGGATTGGGTTTTAGCTTCCGAGACGGCGATAATTTTTATCTTTTTGCTGAAGATTTTTCAGGGTTTTTCAAAAACTCTATTGATTGGGAAGAGAAGGTTTTAATAACCCATAATGCTAAATTTCTTTATCAGACAATAAATAGATTTTCTTCTTGTTTTTTTGAGGATTTAGAAATTCTTTTTTGGCTTATAGATTCTGCCAGAAAAAATTACAGCCTTTTAAGCGCTTATAATTTATTTTTTAAAAAAGAAATTAATCAATCTTTTGAAGAACTTTTAAGCGGAATTTTTTCCTTGCGGGAGGTTGTAGAAAACAAAGTTTTGGCTTTGGGCTTAAAGAAGGTTTGGGAAGAAATAGAAAAACCCCTAATTCCGGTTTTAGCTGAAATGGAAAAAAACGGAATTAAAATAGACGTTGGAAAACTGGGCTTTTTGCAAAAAGAAATAGAAAAAGAGTTATCAAAGCTTCAAGCTGAAATTTTTGAACTGGCCGGAGGGGAATTTAATATTAATTCCCCCCGGCAATTAGCTGAAGTTTTGTTTAGCAGATTACAAATTAAAAGCAAAGGAATAAGAAAAACCGCTTCGGGAAAAATTTCTACTGATCTTGACGAGCTTAATAAAATAGCAGCTTGCCATTCCATTATCCCTTTAATCATAGAATATCGGGAAAAAGAAAAATTAAAAAATTCTTTCCTTGCTACTTTGCCAAATTTCCTTGAAGCCCAAACGCAGAAAATTCATTCTGTTTTTAGCCAGACCGGAACAACAACTGGTCGTTTAAGCTCCCAAACTCCAAACCTCCAAAATATTCCTTATAAAGGAAGTTGGGGAAAGAAGATAAGGAGTATTTTTATAAGTGAGGATGGTTTTTCTTTGCTTTCTTTAGATTATTCTCAAATAGAATTAAGATTGGCGGCTCATTTGTCTGGAGACCTGAAAATGAAAGAGATTTTTGAAAACGATGAAGATATTCATTTACAGACTGCTTGTTATGTTTTCAATCTGCCAAAGGAAAAAATCTCTCCAGAAGCAAGAAAGCAGGCAAAAATTCTTAATTTTGGCATTATTTACGGCATGGGCAATAGGGCTTTTGCGCAAACCGCCGGCATTTCTTTGGAGGAAGCAAAAAAATTCAGAGAAAATTATTTTTCCCAGTTTTCCGGTTTGAAAAATTATCTGGATTACTCTTTGGCAAAAGCCAAGCAATTGGGTTACGCGGAAACAATTTTTGGCAGAAAGAGATTTTTGCCTATGCTGGGATCTTTTAACCGGCTTGGCAAAGAGCAGGAAAGAGCCGCTTTAAATATGCCGATTCAGGGATTAGCCGCTGATGTTATTAAATTGGCAATGATAAAAATAAATAATTTTATAAAAAGCCATAACTTGGAAAAAGAAATTAAAATATTGCTTCAGGTGCATGATGAATTGATATTAGAGGTAAAATCTGGGATAATAGAGGAAATAGCTCCTCAATTAAGAGAAATTATGGAAAAGGCCTTAATTTTAGATGTGCCTTTAAAGGTAGATATAAGGAAAGGTAAAACTTGGGGCGATTGGCAATAGAAATATAATCGTAAAATCTGATTTTTTATGCTTGATATTTTTCGCAAAGTAAAAAAATATTTTTTTGAATCCCAGATTATCTTTTTTTGGTTTTTTGGGGTTTTCTTAATCACTCAGATAGCTTTCAATTTTTTTTGGCTGGCTTCACCCCTAAAAGAGGCAATTAGCTTAATCTTAGGATTTTTTTATTTGGTTTTAGGATTAATCCTTGTTAATTTGGTAGATAAAACCAGTCGGCTTGATTTAGAAAGGAATCAAATAAACGCTATGATAAGCAGTATAGAGGACGCGGCTATCGCTTACGCCAAGAATTTTGAAGTAGTTTTAGTTAATCCGGCTTTGGAAAAACTTGTTGGTTTATCCAAAAACGAACTGATAGGGAAAATCGTTACTCCAGAACTTAATAATGACAGGAGATATAAATCCTTAGCTCAGTTGATTTTTCCGAGTTTGGCTCCGTTGGTTCTGGAAAAATCCTTAAGCGATTATCCCAACAGGATAAAAATAAAAATTTTTGAGCCAACGGAAAGAGTTTTGGAAATAACAACAACGAAAGTGACAGACGAAAAAGGCAAATCTTATGGATTTTTAAAAATAATTCATGATTTAACCAAGGAAGAAGAATTAAAAAAAGCCCAATCGGATTTTATTACCGTAGCCGCCCATCAATTGAGGACTCCTTTGGCCGGCATTGCCTGGGTTTTTGAAATGCTTTTAAATAAAGAAACAGAAAACTTAACGCCAGAGCAAGAAAAAATTATTAAAGAGGGCAAGCAGGCAACAGAAGAGAGCATTAAGACAGTAGAAACATTATTGCAAGCCGCCCAAATTGAAGAAGGGAAATTTGGTTTTAATTTTTCTTCCGGCGACTTAATAAAAATAGTGGAAGATGTTTTTACCGAATACGAATTAGCTGCCAAGAAGGATAATATTAAATTGATTTTATACAGGCCGGAATTTGAACTTAAGAATTTTATTATGGACCCGGTGAGAATAAAGCTTGCTTTATCGTTCTTGGTTGACAATGCAATAAAATATAATGTGAAAAACGGGGAGGTGAGGATAAAAATAGAATCTTTTAAAGATAAACCATTTGTTTCTGTCGCTGTTGAGGATACGGGTTTAGGGATTCCTCCTGAAGATTTGGATAAACTTTTTTCCAAGTTTTTCAGGTCAAAAGCGGCTATGAAAGAAAAAACGAGCGGTTTGGGTTTAGGCTTGTATTTGGCAAAAAATATTATTGAGAGGCATGGCGGAAAGATTTGGGCTAGTTCTGAATATAGAAGAGGTTCGGTTTTTACCTTTATTCTTCCTTTGGATCCGGCATATATCCCGCCGCAGTAAAAAATCCTAAATCCGAAATCCTAAATTCTAAACAAATTCCAAATTGCAAATGCCAAACCCCAAAACAGTTTGTAATTTATAATTTAGAATTTATGATTTGTTTAGGATTTAGTGCTTAGAATTTAGAATTTAAAATTTATTATTATGCCAGAATTACCCGAAGTAGAAACAATTGTCAGGCAGTTAAATAAAACCGTAAAAAATCAAATAATTTCCGATGTTTGGACCGACAGTCCTAAAAACCTAAAAGGAAAATATTCTTTTAGGCAATTTAGGTCTTTAATCAAAGGGAAAAAAATAAAAAAAATTCAGAGAAAAGGAAAAAATATATTTTTTTATTTGGACGATGATTGGGTTTTATGGATTCATTTAAAATTAACCGGCCACCTTTTATTAGGAGAATATTTTTATTCTAAAGGCCGGTGGCAGGCAAAAACTGCCAGACCTTTAAGCGATTTCAATAATGGTTTTATTCACTGGGTTTTTAAATTGAAAAAAGGCAAAAGTTTAGCTCTTTCCGATATGAGGAAATTTGCTAAAATAGCCCTTTTAAAAAAAGAAGAATTAAAAAAGGAGAAAGATATAAAAGAATTGGGACAAGACCCCCTAAAACCTTCTTTTAAAGAAGAAGCTTTTGAGAAAATTATCAGAAAGGCTAAAGGAGAAATTAAAAAATTTTTG
>Ga0265297_10002809_pt1 | contig 33763 bp, 42 predicted proteins | sample Munlanlwell13791_FD_192502 | JGI IMG/M metagenome (GOLD analysis project Ga0265297, IMG submission 192502) | Leachate microbial communities from a municipal landfill in Southern Ontario, Canada - Leachate well 137-91 | ecosystem: Engineered > Solid waste > Landfill > Unclassified | place...
CCAGCGCTTAGCGAAAACCTGGGCTGTTTTTGATTTTATCTTTCCCGCCTCTACCTGAAGCACAAGCTGATCTCCGGGGAGGACGGGTTTTCTGAACTTGACATTATTGGCAGCCATAAAGAAAGCAAGCTTTCCTCTGTTCTCCTGGGGCGCTAACATCATCACGCCTCCAACCTGCGCCATTGCTTCAAGTATCAGCACTCCGGGCATTACCGGCCTGCCCGGGAAATGCCCCTTAAAGAAATAATCGTTTATGGTAACGTTCTTAATACCGGTGGCACTTTTTGCCGGATCAAGGGCGATTATCCTGTCCACAAAAAGAAATGGCTGGCGGTGAGGCAGGATCTTCATAATCGTCTGCGTATCCAATTCCTGTGTCCCTGCCGGCAGCTGATAAGCAGCGCTTACGCCGCTTGAAGAATACCTCTGCCTCTGCTGATTTATTTTTTCCGCTAATTTTAAATTCAGGGAATGCCCACTCTTCAAAGCTATGATATGCGCCTTTATCGGGCAGCCGACCAGATAAAGATCGCCGAGTAGATCCAGTATCTTGTGCCGGATAAATTCGTCTTCGTAGCGCAGCTTGTTTTTTATTACCCCGTCTTTACCGACTACCAGGGTATTTTCGTAATTAGCGCCCATGCCTATTCCCTGGCGCTGTAAATCATTGGCTTCATTTTCCAGGCAAAACGTGCGCGCACCGGCGATCTCTTTCGCGAATATCTCCGGAGTTATCTTGGCTTCAAGGAATTCCGTCTTCAACGCCGTATGATGATAATCTAAAGTATAGGAGACTTTAAAATCCAAGGAAGGCAACGCTACTATAGAAGAACCTTCTTCTTCGACAAAAATAGGCTCTTTGATGGAATAGCAGTTCCGTTCTTTCTCCTGCTCTTTGATCCCTGCTTCGTTAAGGGTCTGGAGGAATTTTAAACCGCTGCCGTCTAATCCGGGCAGTTCGCCACTGTCGATTTCAATATAGAGATTATCTATACCCAGCCCTGATAATACTGCCAGGAGATGTTCAACAGTCTGTATTTCAGCGCTGTCCCTGCCGATAGAGCTGCGCCGCGGAGAGCGCGATGGCGAAAGCAGGCTTCCCACTGTTGCTCTTATCACCGGCCTCCCCGGTAGATCCGTGCGGATAAAATTAATACCCGTATCTACATCCGCCGGCTTAAAAGTTATTTTAACTTTATTGGCAGTATGCAGGCCTGTTCCGCTTAAGGATAATTCTTTCTGGATCGTCCGTTGTTTTTCCATATGCACTATACTTTCTATTTATTTTTTTCTTTTATCTTTTTTTCTAATTCTTCTATTTTCTTTTTCAATTCGTTAATAGTTTCATAAAGCTTGGGCAGATTCTGCACGCAGGCGTTTACGCGCTTGGCTGTTTCATGCAGCCTTGCCGGATAACCTGAGACCATGGTATTAGGCGGCACAGATTTGGTAACACCTGCCTGCGCTGCCAGTATTGCTCCGTCGCCTATAGTGATATGGCCGACCAGCCCCGCCTGTCCGGCGATGGTCACATCTCTCCCTATGACCGTGCTTCCGGAAATCCCCGCCTGGGCAACAATAATAGAATTCTCGCCGACGATTACATTATGGGCGATATGCACAAGGTTGTCTATCTTTGTGCCGTTGCCGATAATGGTCTTATCGAACCTGGCGCGGTCAATAGTCACATTGGCGCCTATCTCGACATTATCGCCTATCTGGACTGTCCCTATCTGGGGGATCTTATGATGTGCCCCTTTTATCGTGATAAAACCGAAACCATCCGAACCAATGACCGTCCCGCTATGAATGATTACCTTATCTCCGATAACCACCTGTTCGCGGATAGAAACATTAGGATAAATTAAACTATCATCGCCTATTTTAGTATGGTGCCCGAGGAAACAGCCCGCATAAATTACAGTATTATTTCCGACAGAAACATTATCCTCTATGACCGCATAGGCTCCGATAGCAACATCTTTGCCTAATGAAACATTTTTACCTAATACCGCTGTGGGATGTATTCCTGTGGGCCTGCTGATATGGCCGGAAGAAAAAGAAGCGACTATTTTAACGAAGGCTAAAGAGGGATTATCCGCGCGGATAACAGGCTTAGTAAGCGGCTCTGTCTCCCGGGAGACAACGATTGCCGAGGCACGCGTACTATTCGCGAAGGGCAGGTATTTAGGATTGGCCAAGAAAGTAATATCGCCTTCGCTTGCTTCTTTTATTCCTGCAACCCCTTTAATTACAATACTGCTATCGCCTATTACCTCACCATCTATAAGTTCGGCAATCTCTTTTAAAGTCTTCTGCATCTATAAGGCTCTTTTATTTCTTGTAGCCTTTATTAAGGGCGTTTAAAACCTCGTCTGTTATATCCAGGTTCTTTGCGTTATAGAGCACTCCGGCTTCGTTAAATACTAAAGTATAGCCGCCTTTTTCAGCCAGCTGCTTGATCGTATTGTCTATATCCTTTAATACCTCTGCCCTTTTTTCATTAAATTCTTTTCTCAGGTCAACCTGTTTCTGCCTGTCGCCTTCCTGCAGAGTCTTGATCTTCGTTTCCAGGTCCCCTCTTTTTGCTTCTTTTTCTTTATCGCTTAATAAATTCATTTTATCCTGGTACTGCTTGATATCGGCTACTTTCTTATTTCTCTCTGTCTCATAAGCACTCTCTTTATCAGCTAAAACCTTGTCGAAATCTTTTGTCTTTTTATAGTCATTGAAAACGCGGCTTAAGTCGACATAGGCAAATTTGTCCGCAGCAGAAGCTACGCCCGCTAAAATCATTGTAAAACAGAATACCGTTAAAAAAACTACTGTTGCTTTTCGCATCTGTACTCCTTCCTTTCTTTCTTTTTCTTGTTATTTTAGAAACCGTGGCTTGCGCTAAAGTGGAATCTACCGCCACCCTTACTTTCTTCTCCGGGTTCTTTATTAAAAGGTATGCCGTAATCAAGGACTATCGGCCCGATAGGCGTTTTAATCCTGAGGCCCAGGCCGACGCTAGACTTAAAACCTCCTGAATTTTCTACGCCAAAGGCATCCGTTGACGAACCAATGTCCCCTACTCTCCTCCATACGTTTCCTACATCAAAAAATCCGGCGACTTTCAAGAAACTGAACAACGGATATGTATATTCTATATTGCCGATAAGCAAGGAGTTGCCGCCTAAGGGATCTTTCGAAACGGGATCTACGGGGCCGGCTGTCCTTTCGTGGTAACCTCTTACTGTGTCAGCGCCGCCGGCAAAAAATCTTTCGTATATGGGCAATTTTTCAGAATTACCGTAAGTCCCTGCCAGGCCGACCCTGCCTCTTATTTCCAGGACCGAACCGCGAGGCATGGGAAAATAATGCGATGCGCGCAAAAATAATTTCAAATAATCTTTATCGCCTGCAAAGGGGCCGCCTGCGGCCTGGAAGGTGCCGCCGATAAGATCGCCCCTGGTAGGATCAAAAACATTATTGCGGCTGTCATAGGAGAGCCCGAATTCACCGCTAGAGATCTTATTCGTGCCTCTTTCATCATTTAAATCGCTGCTGGCGCCCTCCGATATGTTCTCAATATTAATACTATCCAAACGATAAGTAAGGCTGCCTCTTACGTATTCTGATAATTCCTTGTTCAAACGCAGGTCTCCTCCGGTGATCTTTTCGTCATAGCCGTAACCTACGTCGGTATCCCTCTTGTGGGTGCGCCTGTACGCGTCAAAACCAAACGCTAGCGGATAATCAAACACCCATGGCTCGGTAAAACTTAAGTCGAATTCATTGGTGACCGAACCTATCGAGGCGCGGAAACGCAGATCCTGTCCGTCGCCGGTAAAATAAGGCCAGTTCTGCCAATCAAAATTCTTCTGCTCGATCTCCACAAACCCCACGAATTCGTCAACAGTAGAATAACCGCCGCCGAAGCTGAACGCCCCCGTCTTTGATTCCTTGACCTCTACCACTAAATCTTTTTTATCAGGTTCGGATGTATCCTGGGTGTCATAACTTATCTCTTCGAAGAAGCCCAGGTTCTGCAGCCTCTCTTTGCTGCGCCTTAATTTTTCTCCGTCGAATTTATCCCCCGGCTTTATCCTCATCTCCCGGCGCACTACAATATCCTTAGTCTTGATGTTGCCTCTTATCCTGATCTTATCCACATAGGCAATACCATTCTCCCTGATATTATAGACGATGTCTACGCGTCCGGAAGCAGGATTTAAAGCAGTATTCTCCTGGACCTCGCAGGTTATGTAGCCTTTATCAAAATACAGGCTCTGGATATTGGCGGCGTCCTGCCTCATTGTATCCTGGCTGAATACATTACCGGGCGCACAATCTTTGATCTTTGATAAGATCATCTTCTCCGGAATGTCTTTATTGCCTTGTATGGTAATATTACCTACGCGGTATTGTTTTCCCTCCGTTATTTTTATAGTAATATACATAAAGAATGTCTTATTCGGGTCGGGCTTTACTTCATATTCGACCGCCACATCGGCAAAACCCTCTCTCTGATAGAAAGATTTTATACGCTCGATGTCCTCCTTGAGCACTTCGTCTTTTAAGATACCGGCATTCAAAAGCCAGCCCCTTTTCGTCTTTAATAATCCTAAGATGCGTTTGGCGGGAAAACTGTTATTACCCAGAATATAAATCCCCTTTATGGTTACCTTCCTGCCTTCCGAGACGCTAAATTCCACGCTCACTTTATTCTTTTCCTGGTCGGTAGGAGTTACCTTATAAGTAATCACGCTCTGGCTAAATCCCATCTTCTCGTATAATTTCTCCAGCGTCCTTACATCTTCGGCGAGGCTGGGATAATCCAGGTATTGCGCTTCTTTAGACTTCAGCATTGTCTTGATCTTTTCATCTTTTAAGGTAATGCGCCTTATTCCGGAAAAAGTGATCTTATCGATTATCGGCCTCTCTACGACGGTAATAACGATCTTATAGCCGCCCTTATAATCTTTGGTATCCATTTTTATATCGCTGAAAAAACCTAAAAGATAGAGGCGTTTTAAATCATCATTAGCGACGTTTTCCTGATAAGGGCTGCCGATACGCGTCTTCATTTTAGATATGACCGTATTGGTGCTTATGGCCTTATTGCCTTCTATTTCTATGGCAGTTACTAATTTAGGGGGAGAAATTTTTTCCGACGAAAGTTCTTCCTGCGGATCTTCGTTTTGGGCAAACGCAGATAAGCTAAAAGCCAAAATCAAGAAAAGTATTAAGAATATTTTTTTCTGCATCTATTCTGCGCCTTATTTTCCAATCAGTATAACACAGACCCCTGATAAATACAAATCAATTCCATTTATCGATTATTCTATGCGGGCCATATTTTCGAACCTGGGATATTCTTTGATAAAAGCCAGTTTCATCGACCCCACCGGGCCGTTGCGCTGTTTGGCGATGATCACTTCGGCAACGCCTTGATTATCGGAAGTAGGGCTATAATATTCTTCCCTTAATATCAGGGCGACCAGGTCCGCGTCCTGTTCTATGGCGCCCGACTCCCTAAGGTCAGAAAGCTGCGGGCGATGGTCATTGCGCGTTTCTACTGCGCGGGATAACTGGCTTATGGCGATGACCGGGACATGCAATTCTCTTGCCAGCGCTTTTAAAGAACGTGATATCTCGGAGATCTCCTGCTGCCTGTTCTCTATGCCGCTTGAACCGCGCATCAGCTGCAGGTAATCCAGGATAACCAATTGTATATTGTGGTGCGCTTTCAGCCTGCGCGCTTTGGCGCGTAATTCCATTACTGAAATTCCCGGCGTATCATCTATAAAAATAGGCGCTTCGGAAAGTTTTCCTGCTGCGGCAGTAAGTTTCGGCCAGTCGGAAGGCGCTAAATACCCGGTCCTTACTTTGTGCGCGTCGACTCTGGCATGCGAACAGAGCATACGCTGGACCAGCTGTTCCTTGGACATCTCTAAGCTGAACATCGCCAAGGGGATCTTTTCCACTACGCCGGCGTATTCGGCTATCCCTAAAGCAAAAGCGCTCTTGCCCATCGAAGGCCTGCCTGCGATCACAATTAAATCCGAAGGCTGTAATCCGGCAGTCTTGATATCAAAATCTATAAATCCCGAGGGGATACCGGTAACGTGCGCCTTCTTCTGATAAAGCTTATCTATCGTCTCAATGCTATCCTTGACGATCTCTTTGAGCTGTAAATAAGAGCCTTCATTTTTCCTGTCGCTTACTTCAAAGATGAATTTTTCCGCGCTGTCTACCACCTCATCGATATTGCTGCCTTCGCTTTCATAACATAAGGAGATGATCCTGGTGGCATTGTTCAGGAGCGTCCTTAAAATATTCTTTTCTTTGACGATTGCTACATAGTGGCCGATATTAGCTGCGGTGGGGACAGCATTAGCCAGCGTAGTCAGGTAGCTTCCGCCGCCGACGCTTTCAAGCGTCCCTGCTTTCTTCAGCTCGTCGGTCAGAGTAATAAGGTCTACTGCTTTATTAAGGTTATAGAGGCTTACGATGCAGTCAAATATCTTGCGGTGGGAATCTTTATAAAAGTAATCCCTGGTCAATGACTCGCAGGCAACGCTGATGGCGTCTTCGTCCAACAACATCGAACCCAATACTGCCATTTCAGCTTCTAAATTCTGCGGAGGGATCTTATCCAGGGCTATTTCGCTGGGCATATGCGCACTATTTTTTAACAATCCAGACCTTGACTTTCGCAAGGACCTCAGGATGCAGTTTGACGGGTATTTCGTAAATACCTAAAGACTTTATAGGTTCTTCAAGCGCGATTATTTTCTTATCTAGTTCAATGCCTTCTTCCTTGAGCGCATGGGCTATTTCCTGAGCAGTTATGCTTGCATACATCTTATCTTCTTCCTGGACCAAAACAGGGATAGTCAGAGAAAGTTTTTCTAATTTTTCCTTGATGGCCTGGAATTCGCTTTTCGCTTTTTCTAAAACTAAAAGCCTGCTCTGTTTTTCCTGCTCTAGTTTTTTGAGGCTTGCCGGCGTCAGGACTACGGCAAATCCGTTGGGTATAAGAAAATTCCTCGCAAAACCTTCCTTGACCTTGATGATCTGGCCGCTTTTGCCGATCTTATCCACATCTTTGACTAAAATTAATTCCATCATATTTTATTTTATATAAGGCACTAAAGACATGAATCTTGCCTTTTTGATTTCTTCCGCGATCCTGCGCTGGTGCCCGGCGCAATTTCCGGAAATGCGGCTGGGCAGTATCTTGCCCCTCTCTTTGATAAAACCTTCCAGCATTTTTACGTCCTTATAATCTATGGCCCTGGTTTTATCCGCGCAAAAACGGCAGGTCCTCTTTTTAAACTGCAGGCTATCCCTCTTTTTAATGATCTTCTTGGGTTTAATTCTCATTGGATTCGACCTCGCTTTCTTCGAGCCATGCGTCCTGAGTAGATGGTTCCTGTGTTGCAGGCGCTTCTTCGGCAGCAGGCCCGGATGCTGGACCTTTAGATTGAGGTGCGCCGCCTAAAAATTGCACGCGTTCCGCCCTCACTTCGATGACATTGCGTTTCTGGCCGGCGTTATCTTCCCATGAACGCGACTGCAGCCTTCCCTCGATCAATAAAGGGCTGCCTTTATGCAGATACTGATTGCATGTCTCGGCCTGCTTATCCCAGGCTACTACCGTGATAAAACAAACCTCGTCTTTTAGCTCCTGATTTTTAGTGCGGAATTTCCTGTTCACCGCCATTCTCAGGTTGACCACGGCGGTACCCTGAGGCGTATAGCGCAATTCCGGGTCCTTGGTCAGGTTCCCGATGAGCAATACCTTGTTAAAACTAGCCATATCATTCTCCTTTAAAATTATTCTGTTTTTGTAAACAAAACTCTCAATATATCCTCATTGAGCTTATAGGTATGGTTTATTTCTTTTATAGCTGCAGGCGCGGCACTAAAATTCACTAAATAATACATTCCTTCATGGCATTTCTCGATAGGAAAATATAATTTTCTTTTTTCCGCCCAGATACTCGCCTGCAATACCTTGCCGTTGTTCTTGGTTATTGCATCGTTGATATGGTCCAAAAGCGTTTTTTTGTCTTCTTCGGATAAATCCGGTTTAGTAATCAGCATTACTTCGTATTTATTCATTCTTTCTCCTTGTATTAAAAATATTCATGGTTTCTACTATGCCTTTTGCAAGCCAGGCTTCGCAGCATTCGGAAGCTTCTTTTATTACGGTTTTAATTTCTTCTTTTTCGCGCCTGGTAAAAGATGACAGGACATATTCAGCAGCGTCAATATGGATGCCGGGCCTGCCTATTCCTATGCGCAGGCGGGCAAACTTATTATCCCCTAAGGAATCTATTACAGACTGCAATCCGCGATGCCCTCCGGAAGAACCCGTTGGCCTGACCTTGAGCCTGCCTAATTCTAGGTCCAGGTCATCGCAGGCTATTAATACGCCGTCCGGCTCTACTTTATATTTTCTAAACAGCGGGATCAGCGCCCCGCCGGAAAGATTCATAAAAGTAAGCGGCAGCGCCAGAATTACATCCTGGCCCTCTATTTTACCCCTGCCAGTCAAAGAACTGATATTTCTTTCTCTCTTCAGAGATATTTTATGAGTTTTTGCGATTTCCCTTATTACGGAAAAACCTATATTGTGCCTTGTGTCTCTATAAGTAGTGCCCGGGTTACCGAGGCCTGCGATAAGTTTCATCAGCCAAAAAATATTATTACTTTTCTTTCTTCTCTTTTGTTTCCTTTGCTTCTTTGCCCTCTGCCGCTTCGCCTTCAGCAGGAACCTCTTTCTTTTCTTTGATCACTTCGGGCTCTTGTTTCTCTTCGCCCTCCACAGGTTCTACCGGCACTTCTTCTTTCATCGGGGCCATGACAGACAAGACCACTGCACCCGGGTCGGAGAGGACTTTAATATTGGCAGGAAAAACAATATCTTTTATATGTATGGCATCGCCAATCTTTAACTGGCTGACATCCACTTCGATATCCTTGGGTATATCCGTAGGCAAACACTCGACTTCCACTTCCCAAAGTATATGCTCTAATGAACCACCTTCGAGCTTTACTCCCACAGGTTCGCCCTTTGCAACTACCGGCACATTGACCTTGATGGCCTTGGTCAAAGAGATCTCATTAAAATCCACGTGGACGATATTGCCGGTAACCGGGTCATGCTGCATCTCTTTAATCAGGCAAGCCCTGGACTTATTCTTTGTATCGCCTTTGAGTTTCAGGTGGACTACCATGCTCTCCAGGCGATGCTGATGCACCATGCTGATCAATTGATGCGTGGATATTTTTACCGCTAAAGTTTCCTTACCCTGCGCATAAATTACAGCGGGAGTAAACCCTTTTTTCCTTAAATTCTTGACATCGGCCCTGCCTATTTCTTCTCTTGTTTCTACGTCTAATAATATCTCTTCCATTTGTATACTCCGCTAGCTATTGGTTGTTAATCGAACAATGAACTCACTGATTCCTCGTTATGAATCCTTTTGATCGCCTCGCCTAAAAGATCCGCTACTGACAATACCTTGATCCTGGAATGTTTTTTATGATCTTCCAAAGGTATGCTATCAGTAATCACCAGCTCTTTTAAATCTTTACATTTATCCAGGCGCTCTATCGCCGGACCGGATAAAACACCGTGCGTGATTGCCGCGTATATTGTTTTGGCCTTGGCTTTCTTCAGGGCCTCGACTGCCTCGATCAAAGAACCGCCTGTGGCAAGCAGGTCATCAACGATAATGGCATTCTTATTTTCTACGTCGCCTAAGATATGCATCGCCTCTGTCTTTTCCGGTGATTCCCGCCTCTTATCTATGATAGCAAGGCTTGCGCCAAACCTCTTGGCATAAGCCCTGGCCATTTTTATGCCGCCTACATCAGGAGAGACAACCACTAAATCCTGGATATCCATTTTCATCTTTAAAAAATAATCCATGCATACGCCTACGGCAAAAAGATGGTCTACGGGGATATCAAAAAACCCCTGGATTTGCCCGGCGTGCAGATCGATAGTCAGTATCCTATTTGCGCCCGCAGTAGTCAAAAGATTTGCCACCAGTTTTGCTGTAATCGGCACGCGCGGCTGGTCCTTGCGGTCCTGGCGCGCATAACCAAAATAAGGGATCACCGCGGTGATACGCTGGGCGGAAGACCTCCGAAGGGCATCGATTATAATCAAAAGCTCCATCAGGTTATCATTCGTAGGAGGGCAAGTCGGCTGCACGATAAATACATCTTTGCCCCGGACATTTTCGTTAATTTTAACGCGTATCTCTCCCTCGCTAAAACGCGAGACCAACGCTTCGGAAAGCTTGATCTTAAGATACTTACAGATATTCTTAGCTAACTCCGGATGCGCATTCCCGCTTAATATAGCTATCTTATCCATTATCTTTTACCTCTTCTTGGTTAATGGCCTTGCCGGGACACCCACGACAATTTCTCCGTCTCCGACATCCTTTTTCGCTAATACTGATCCGGCACCGGTGATAGCGCGCCTGCCGACTTTAACCGGCGCGACTAAGATCGTATCCGAACCAATACAAGCCCCGTCCTTTATTACCGTAGAGCTCTTTTTATTGGCGTCGAAATTAGCGGTAACCGTGCCTGCGCCGATATTTACCGATTTTCCTATGCGGCTATCGCCCAGATAACAGAAATGCTTTGCAAAAGTCTTTGAGGATATACTGGAACGGACAATCTCCAGAAAATTACCTGCGACTACCTCGTTACCCAGCCTCGTACCCTCTCTTAAATGGGCAAAGGGGCCGATTGAACAAGACTTTCCAATTTTAACATTACTTTCGATGACTGTAAAGGGATAAATAGTGGTGTCTTCGCCTATCTGAGTGCCAAAACTGATGAATGCCGAATCCGGATCAACTATACCTACGCCTTTTTTCATCAACTCTTCATTGATCCTCTGCTGCATTATTCTATTTGCCTTGGCCAGGTCCTGCCGCGAATTTATACCCAGCGCCTCGTTGATATCGGCAATCCGCACGCCGTCTACAAGGTAATTATTTTTATAAAGTATCCCGATCGTATCTGTAAGATAATATTCTTTTTTACGGTTATTCGGCCGGACCTTATTCAGGGCGGCAATCAACCTTTCCTTATTAAAACAGATAATGCCGGTATTAATCTCTTTGATATCCTTTTGAAAATCATCGGCGTCTTTCTCTTCGGCGATACCGGAGATACTGGCGTATCGATCCCTTAAAATCCTGCCGTAGCCCGACGGTTTATCCAACTGGGCAGTCAATAATGTCGCATCCAGATTATTATCTACGTGGTATTTTAATAATTTGCCGATTGCTTCTTTTTTTAATAAGGGGATATCGCCGTAAAGGATAAGTATTGTCCCCTTAAAATTCCTTAATTGCCGTAATGCGGTTTTCACTGCGTCCGCCGTGCCCAGAAGCTTCTTCTGTATGCTTATCTTTATTCCGGAGGGGATGATTTTCCTGACCTGTTCATGTTTGTGGCCTAAAACAATGACTTGGTTCTTTATTTTTAAGGCCCTGGTCAGATCTAAAACATATGCCAGCATCGGCCTGCCGCAGACAGGATGCAAGACCTTGGGCTTTGCAGATCTCATCCGTTCGCCGCGGCCCGCTGCTAAAATTATTACTGCGATATTTTTTTTCATTTTTTCCTGTTATTTATTGTTGCCCGGTGAGGATTCGAACCTCAACAGTCAGACCCAAATTCTGATGTGCTACCATTACACTACCGGGCAGATGAATTCCCCTATTTTTCTCTATTCTATATCAGCATGCCCGGAAACGCCAGGACCTTTTGTCTTATCGTGCTCGTAAGCCTCTAAGACTCTTTTTTGCAGATATTCCCTGAAGGACTGCGTTATAGGATGGGCGATATCTTTATGCTCTAATTGGGCTCCGGCAGCGCCTGCCTCGCCTACTGGACGGCTCACAAACGGCAACTGTGCTCCGCACTGATTGCAATATTTGGCGCGCAATTCATTTTTAAAATTACACTTTGGGCAGGGTTGTCTGACCTTCCGGGAAGGCATAGCGATAAATAAGCCGCTTGTGCCTTCAATGACTTTAATATTCCTGACCACAAAAGCATTATCAAAAGTTACGGTTGCGTATGCCTTAAGTTTCTTATCCGGCGAATCTTTAACGAATATCCTGACCTCGGTTATCTCCATTTCTACGACCCTCCTTGCTGTCCTCCTCGAGGAATCAAGCTGTCCTTACTACAAAAACTTGCCACGACCCAAACTCTTTTTTAAGCCTGTTACGTAACGCCTCCGCCTCCCTTCTTGAAGCAACGATACCAAAAACAGCCGGACCGCTTCCGGACATTAAGACTGCTTTAAGGCCTAAATTGACAAGTTTCTCTCTGATGCGACCTACTTCAGGATATAATCTCGTGGTAATCTCTTCTAAGCTATTGAACAAACTCCTGCCTGTCAAAGAAACATCTTTCTTCTTTAACGCCAGAGGCAGTATTCTAACACCATAGCTTGGCTTTGTCAATCGCAAATACTCATCCCATTTCTTATAAATCAGGGGCGTAGAAACCTTTATTTTAGGGACAACCAACAGATGCCAAAGTTTTGTATTCCCAAGTGTTTTGAGCGGTTTGATCTTCTCTCCGCGGCCAAGCCCCTGGGCAAAAGAAACCCCATAAATAAAAAAAGGAACATCGCTGCCTATCTTTGCGGCAAGCTGAACGAGCTCTTTTTGCTTAAGTCCCAGTCTCCAAAGCTTATTTAACCCTGTTAAAACACCCGCGGCATCGCTTGAACCGCCGCCTAAGCCTGCGCCTATGGGGATACGCTTTATGATCTTGATATCGACTCCGCTGTCAATACCGAATTTATCCTGTATTAATTTAGCGCTGCGGTAAGCAAGATTTGAGCTATCTTTGGGCAGGCCGGCAGAACTGGAAATTATCCTGATTTTATTGTCGCGGCGCTTTTTAAGGGTTATTTTATCAAAAAGGCTTATCCGCTCGAATATAGTTTCTATATTATGGTAATTATCCGGACGGAGATTGAGAACCGAGAGGAAAAGATTTAATTTGGCGTAGGAGTTAACGATTAAACTATCCACTTAAGAAACGAGGCTTACGGCTGCCCTTTCTATATCCGCACAGCTGAGCTTGTATTCTTTCAAAAGCTCAGCCGGCTCTCCGGACTGGCCAAATCTATTTCTTATGCCGACGCGAATGACCTTGGTAGGATGATTTTCCGCCACTATCTCATCGATAGCAGAGGCCAGGCCTCCGATGACTGTATGCTCTTCGCAGACGATAATGCCGCGTGTTTGTTTAGCTGCTTCCAATATAATCTCTTTATCCAGGGGCCTGATACTATGCACGTTAATCAGGCGCGCCGAAATACCTTTTCCGGCGAGGCACTTTACTGCCAGAAGCGCTTCATTGACCATGATCCCGCAGGCGATGATAGTAATATCTTTGCCTTCGCTTAAAACCTGAGGCTTGCCTAATTTAAATTCGCCCTTATTTTCAATGGTGGCTATTTTAGATCTTCCCAGGCGGATATAAAAAGGCCCTTTTGTATTGCTGGCGACTATTATTGCCTCGCGGGTCTGCGGAGCGTCACAGGGAACGATGATATTCATATTCGGAATGGCGCGCATCAGCGCAATATCTTCCAGCGCCTGATGGCTGGCGCCATCCGGGCCGACGGTAATGCCGGCGTGCGTCGCCACTATCTTTACATTAAAATTATTGTAACTTACGGTATTTCTTACCTGGTCCCAGGCCCTACCCGAGGCAAACATGGCAAACGTAGAAACAAATACTGTTTTACCGCAACTGGCAAAACCCGCAGCAGTAGCCATCATATTCTGCTCCGCCACGCCAAAATTAAAGAATCTCTCGGGGAATTGTTTCGCGAACATGCTTGTCCGCGTTGAAGTGGATAGATCTGCATCTAAGACCACTATGTCTTTATTTACCTTGCCCAATTCAATCAACGTCTGGCCGTATACATCTCTCTGGTATAAAAGTTCAGCCATACTACTTTAACTCCTCTAGCGCAATCCGGGTTTCTTCTTCTGTGGGCGCGCGGCCGTGAAAATCCAAAACATTTTCCATAAAAGAAACACCCTTGCCTTTTATGGTGTGGGCGATGATTATCGTAGGTTTTCCTTTTACGGTCTTTGCCTCTTCATAACTGGATAAGATCTCTTTTATGTTGTGCCCGTCTATTTCTATTGTGTGCCAGCCGAAAGCCTGCCATTTGGCAACAACCGGTTCCAGGCTTATAATATCCTTTGTTTTTCCGTCGATCTGGAAACCGTTACGGTCTAATATCGCGCATAAATTGTCGCACTTATAGTGGCTTGCGGCCATTGCCGCTTCCCAGATATTACCTTCCTGCGTTTCGCCGTCCCCCATAAGACAATAGACGCGGTAATCTTTCTTATCAAGCCTTGCATTAAGGCTCATCCCCAAAGCAACAGAGAGCCCCTGGCCCAAAGAACCCGACGCTACTTCAATGCCGGGAGTGCGCCTGTCCGGATGCCCCTGCAACATAGAGCCTAACTGCCTTAATGTCCAGAGCTTTTCAATATTGAAATAACCCGATTCAGCCAATACCGCATATAAAAGCGGGCAACAATGCCCTTTAGAAAGATGGAACCTGTCCCGGTCAAGCCAGGAAGGATCCTGCGGATTGTGCCGCAATATTTTAGAATATAAAACAGTGATCAAATCCGTCGCGGAAAGGCTTCCGCCCGGATGGCCGGATTTTGCCTTAGCCAGCATCTGGACGATCAGCCGGCGTATCTGCTTCGCCTTCCCTTCTAGCTCTTTTATTTCTTTATCGCTATACTGCATTTTATTTCTTATTTAATTTCTCCAGCTTATCTTTGATTTTTTCCTGATTCGAATCTAATTTAAGCGAGTTCTGCCAGCTTATCTTTGCTTTTTCTATATCGCCTATTTTAAAATAAGCTTCTCCTAAATGTTCGTGGATAGCCGGGTCTTCCAATAAACCGCTGGCCTTCTCGAGTTCTTTGATGGCTTCTTGTACTTTGCCTTTCCTGAAATAGAGCCAACCCAGGCTGTCGACATAAGCGCCATTATTAGGGTCTATCTCCAGGGCCTTTTTTATCATCAACTCCGCCTGCTCCAGGTTCTTATTCTCTTCTACATACAGGTATCCCAGATAATTCAATGCCTCGGCATAATCCGGCTTTAATTCCAATGCCTTCTTCAGCTCTACGACTGCCTTATCTCTATTTTTACTTTCAAAATAGACGCTGCCCAGGTAAAAATGCGCTTCCGCATCATTAGGCGAAAGCTTAAGTATCAAATTATAAGTACCTTCTGCGGCTTGCAGGTTCTTCTGCCGCAGATATATCAGACCTAAAGTCTTATAAATATTGACATTCTTGGGTTCTAGCTTTGAGGCGTTCTTGAGTGCTAGTTCATACTCGCTGGTGGCAAGGTCTGTCTTATTCTGCGCGGCATAAAGGAGCGCTAATATGGCGTGCGGCTCTACTGCATCCGGATCAAGCTTGATTACACTATCTAATTCCTTGGTCGCTTCGGTAAAATTACTGTTTTTTAAATAACTTACCGCGAGGTTTAGATGGATAGCCGAACTTTTAGAATCTGCTTTGAGGGCTGCCTTGTATTCTTCGATAGCCTTATCTATCTGGCCGAGGTCATCATACATTACCGCCATGATATAGTGGCTTAATGCGTAAGACGACTTTTTATCGAAAGCAGCGGCTCTCGGATGTATTATTAAAAGAGCTAAGAAACATAAGAAAAGCCCTTTTACCCATCTTTTCGACTGAGAAGTCATGATTATGATCTATGGATATTTTATTATAGGAGACAGCCCTGGCTTGCTTTTAAATTAACCCCAGGCTCTCTTCTTCAAGTGGCGAAGACGACGGCGCATCTTTTTTCTTTTATGCGTCCGGATCTTTCTTCTTTTTCTTTTTTTACCGCAAGGCATCTAATACTCCCCTTGTTAATGTATCACTTTATTCAACGGGTATTCTATGATTCCTGTGGCTCCCGCATTTTTCAATCCGGGAATCAAAGTCCGCACGACCTTTTCGTCGATCACTGTCTCGACGGCAAGCCAGCCTTCTTCGGAGAGGCCGGAGATAGTAGGCCTTCTTAATGCAGGCAGAAGGCTAAGGATGCTTTTTAAGTCTTTCTTTCTGACATTCATCTTTAATCCTACTTTTTCTTCCGCGGCTATCGCGCCCTTCAATAAAAGGGCGATCTCCTCTATCTTATTCTTCTTCCAGCTATCTTTATACGCGCTTTTATTAGCGATAAATTGGGTCGTGGACTCACAAATAGTAGCTATCTCCGCCAGCTTATTCGCCCGGAGGCTGCGGCCGGTTTCGGTTAATTCCACAATTGCATCCACCAGGCCGGCGCTGACCTTTACCTCGGTTGCGCCCCAGCTGAACTCTACATCTATTTTGACTTTGTTTTTCTTAAAATAACTCTTGGTAACATTAACTAATTCTGTGGCAATGCGCTTGCCATTTAAGCCCTTTATCGATTTTATACCCGAGCATTCCGGGACAGCCAACACCCACCTTACTTTATTTAAGCTCTGCTTGGCGTAAATCAGGTCAGTAACCTTGACCACATCGGACCTATTCTCCAGTATCCAGTCCGCGCCGGTAATCCCGCAATCTAACGCGCCATCCTGGACATAACGGGACATCTCCTGGGCGCGCAATAATACCGGTTCGATCATAGGGTCATCTATCGACGGAAAATAAGAACGTTCGCTCGGCAGGGATACGTTAAAACCTGCCTTCCGGAACATCTTGAATGTCGCTTCCTGAAGGCTGCCCTTTGGCAAGCCTAATTTTAATACCTTATCTTTCATGATCAGTTATCCTCTTAATCTATTCTTTTGCCCTGGTTTTTCTGAGCCTAACGGGCTTCTCCAACACGAGGATTTATTATAGCGAGTTAATGATATTTTGTAAAGTAAAAATTTGGCTCATTTTATAATTGCAATCTCCAAAATTTAGACTATAATAGCTTCTACATTTGACGAAACTACAAGAGGAGATAAGATGCTTAAGAAACTACGCAACAAAAAAACCGCAAAAAAAATATGGATTGTCCTGGCGATACTGATCGTCCCCGCATTTGTCCTCTGGGGCTTTGGAGGGGCGATACGCGATAAAGATAAGGCCATGATCTCAGGCAAGATCTTTGGTAAAACGATCTCGCCGTTAGATTACAATGACGCGCTGGAAGCGACAAAAAACCAGGCGATCATGCAATTCGGGGATAATCTCGCCCAAATACAGAAACAACTGAACCTGGAATCGCAGGCCTGGGAGAGGCTCATGCTGCTGGCCGAAGCCAAAAAACACAAGATCAAAGTAACCGATAAAGAGGTAGTCACCTTAATAGAAAGTTATCCTTTTTTTAAAAATAAAAACGGGCAATTCGATAACCGCATCTATTCTGAAACGCTGCACTATGTCTTCCGGACCCAGCCGCGCGTATTCGAAGAACAGACCCGCCAGAATCTCATGCTACAGAAGCTTTACCAGGAAGTCACCGCTAACGTCAAGATAGATGAAACGGAGGTCAAAGAGAACTATATAAAAGCAAACGCACAGGTAAGCATAAACTATATAGCCGGTATCCCGTCAGATTTCACCAAAAACATAACTGCTCCTGAAACAGAGATCAAAGAATACTTTTCGAAAAACTCATTTAAATTCAAACAGCCTATTTCTTTCAATATAGAATACACGATTTTAGACTCGGAGGAAAAAACAAAAAATATCATTTCCCGCCTGAACAAAAAAGAAGATTTCAAAAAACTAGCCAAGGAACTTAATACCGCGCTCAAAGAAACCGGTTTATTTGCCCAAACAGACCCTGTCCCCGGCATTGGCTGGTCACCGCAATTAGCGGCTATGCTCTCCAAGGCAAAGGCTAATGAAGTCCTGCCGGCTTTACAGATGGATAAAAATTACTATGTCTTGAAGGTCAAAGAAAAGAAAGACACCTACATACCGGAATTCGCAAGCATAAAAGAAAAGGTAAAAGATGCGCTCATCAAGGATAAATCTACGGGAATTGCCAAGGAAAAAATCGAAGCGTGCCTGAAAAAGTTGAAAGAAAAACGTAAAAAAGACCGCAGGAGCGCAGATTTTTCCAAAGCGGCCAAGGAATACGGCTTAAAATCATCCTCCACCGAATTATTTAAATATGGCACCTATATAGAAGGCATCGGCGCATCGGATAATCTATGGACGGCCGCAAGAAAATTAAAAGAAAATGAATTTAGCGAGGTTATTGCGATACCGGCGGGGTTTTATATCATCAAACTGAAATCTAAAGTAGAACCGGATAATAAAAAATTCGAAACCGAAAAGAAAGATTTCACTCAAAACTTACTGCAGCAAAAGAAGCAGGAATCCTTTATTAAATTTGCCGGCGAACTGGAAAAAAAGGCGCTCTCTAAATAACTAGCTCACCTTAATAGCATTCACGGGGCACTGTTCCGCCACTTCAGCTAAATTATGCTGGGTACAAACCTGCGTCTTGACATGGGCAATGCCATCGCCCTGGATCTCAAAGACCTCAGGACAAGATTGTTCGCATAAACCGCATCCTACGCATGTTGAAACATCAACAGTTACCTTAGCCATAAATCCCTCCTATTACCTCTCTAATAGGTTCTCAAAAATCTCTTCGTGATCAACCTCTTCAGACAATATATGCGTTACCAACTGATAGGTAACATGATCCTTGCCCAAAGTCTTTTTAGCGATTTTATTGTACACCTCGATTGCCGTTGCCTCTGCCTCTGTGACTATGCGGATGATCCTGTTGATATCCGCGGTATTCTTCGGCGGCATCATATATGGTGCGTTGGCATGCTTCTCCAATTCCATCGGATTAGCTATCGGCACATCGCCTAACTTAAGGATTAGATCCGCGATCTCGCCTGCATGCTCTAATTCATCTTTAGCGAGCTTGTTTAAAAACTCCTGTATATCCTCATATGCTTTGCCGGAAACGATCTGCGCCATATACCAATAAAGGTAAAACGCCAACCATTCATCTGCGTAAGCTTTATTCAAATCCTTGACCAGATCCTTCAAGCTCAAATCCACGATCGCTCTCGCCTGTTTTCCCATGGTTTTACCCCCTTTTTTTAACTTACCTGCTGGGTTTCTACTTTGAGGCCGTATTTCTTTATATTATTATCTGCTATGTCCTGAATCTTTTTGATCTCTTCAGGTTTATTTAGCAGGTGTTTGTATCTTCCCTGGACTTTAAGGTACTCTTCCACCGGTTTCGGTGTGATCTGCTTACGGTTTAATACGCCATTTTCGAATTCAATCAAAGGATAGAGGCCGGTATCAACCGCCAGCTTTCCTACTGTAATAGTAAGCGATGACTCATGGCGCCAGCCTAGAGGGCAGGGCACATGGATCTGCATATATTTCGGTCCCTTTATGGAGAGTGCTTTTTTCACTTTACGCTGGAGATCCTGCGGGAATCCTACGGAAGCCGTAGCCACGTAAGGTATGCCGTGGGCAAGGGCGATCTCGGGTAAAGGTTTTTTGGGACGGACATTCCCCATCGAAACATCTCCTACGGGGCTGGTAGTAGTATTGGTATCAAAAGGTGTCAGGCCGCTACGTTGAATACCTGTATTCATATACGCTTCGTTATCGTAACAAACATACAAAATATCATGGCCGCGTTCCAACATGCCTGATAATGCCTGAAGGCCGATATCCGCAGTGCCGCCATCTCCGCCCTGCGCAATGATATTGATTTTGTCTTTCGTGCCTAAATATTTCAACGCCCCCTCTACTCCTGAAGCAACTGCTGCCGCGTTCTCAAATAAGGAATGTATAAAAGGGACATTCCAGGCAGTCATCGGATAAGCAGTAGAAAATACTTCAAGGCATCCGGTATTATTCACTATGATCGTATTCGGGCCGGCTGCTTCAAGGACCAACCGCGCTGCTAATGACTGGCCGCAACCAGCACAAGCAGTATGCCCGGAGACAAATAATTCTTTACTCATAATTCTCCTTTAAAAGTTCGGGTTTTAAATCAATGAATTCGCAAGCCCTCTCCTTAGCGGTAAGAAGGCGGAAAATTTCTTTTATGGAATCCTTGGTAATATCACGGCCGCCTAAACCTACGACGAAGCTACTGATCACCTCGGGTTTTTTCTTCTTGCCGAAAAAGACTGCCTTGGTCTCAGATGCCAACGGCGCATAAGAGCCTAAGGACAAAGCCCGGTCTAAGACCGCTACTTTAGGGATATCTTTTAAGGCTTCGTAAATTTCCTGGACGGGGAATGGACGGTAAGCAGTCAATTTAAGTAACCCCACCTTTTTGCCTTTTGCCCTTAATTCATCTATGACTTCTTTGATGGTGCCGCAGACAGAGCCCATAGCTAAAATCACCCTTTCTGCGTCTTTAGTGCGGTATTCCTCAACCAGCCCGTTATAAGCCCGGCCGAATACTTTAGAGAAATCAGCAGTAATTTTTGGGATCAATGTTAAAACGTTTTTGACCATCGTCTCCTGGATTGCGTAACGCGCCTCCATATAATATACCGGGTCAACCAAAGGCCCCATGGTAATGGGATTTTCGGGATCAAGTTTATATAAAGGCTTGTAGGCCGGCAGGAATTTATCCACTTGTTCCTGAGAAGGCATATCCACGGTTTCTATGCCGTGGGTAAGGATAAAACCATCCATGCATACCATTACCGGGAGCATAATTGATTTATCTTCTGTCAATTTATAGGCTATCAGATGCAGGTCCGCTGCCTCCTGGATATCCTCGGCAAAAAGTTGAATCCAGCCGCAATCACGCAGGGATACCGAATCCTGCTGGTCATTCCAGATATTAATCGGAGCTGAGATCGCGCGGTTGGCGCAGGCCATTACTAAAGGTAAGCGCATGCCGGCAATATTAAAAAGCACTTCTGCCATATAAAATAGCCCCTGGGAACTGGTAGCAGTATAGGCGCGCACTCCGCCTGCAACCGCACCCAAGACTACCGAAGCTGCAGAATGCTCCGACTCTACATTAATGAACTGCGAATTAAGCTCCCTGTTAGCTACCATCTGCGCTAATTCTTCGACGATGTGCGTTTGAGGAGTAATCGGGTATGCGGAAATGACCCCGGGTTTACACAATTTTACTATTTCGGCTACTGCTTTTGAACCTTCTAAAAATTCTTTCATTCTTCTGTTCCTTTGGTATCTTCTTTTACCATTTCGATATCTTTCTTGGGGCAAATCATCGCGCAAAGGCCGCACCCCTTACAATAGGTATAATCGCTATGATAGGTATTCTTTTCTTCCCCCGAGATGCAGCCTTCGGGGCAGACTAAAAGGCACATCTTGCAGGCAATGCAATTCTTCTGCAGGAATTTCGGCCTTGACTCAACGCGCCAGGAACCTGTCTTATTCTTCTTGCTCGTAGCTGGTTTTGATATTAAAGGGCCAAACATGCTATTTTACTCCTCAAAGTTTATTTTTTATAAAGTCGAAACCCTCTTGGGCGCTCTTTATATTTGCTTCCTGCGCCTTACCGGAAAACCTCTTTTTTATCGCTTCGATCAAATGCTGCAGATCGATCTCTTTGGTCGCCGCAGCATATGCGCCCAATAAAGCAGTGTTACCCAACGGCCTGCCGATGTGTTTCAAGGCAATATCATTAGCCGGAAGGCTGAATACCTTCTGGCGCACCGAAAGCTTAGGGATTTCCACTCCTTCTCTTTCATTTATGATAGCAATGCCATTATCTTTCAAGCCCGAGAAGCAATTGAATCCGCGCATCAATGTGGCATCCACCACGATCACATAATCCGGTTCATAGATCTGGCTTCTTAAACGCACGGGTTTTGAGTCTACGCGCACAAAGGCATTCATGGGCGCCCCCATCCTGGCTGCGCCAAAATGGGGAAAAGCATAAGGATACTGCCCTTCTAAAAAATAAACATAACCTAATAAGGCTGCGGTTGTGATCGCCCCCTGTCCTGCGCGGGCGTGAATGCGTATTTCTTTCATCTTCTTAAGTACTCCTCTTGGGTTAAAAAAAGCGATTTCCTATAATATAACTTTTAATGCCTTTTGTCAAATAATTTATTTTTGGGCTATCTGGGAGGTTTCGGAAAGAAGTTTGAGTATCTTCTCTGATTTTTCGGGCTCAAGGCTGCCCATACCGCAGCTGGGGCTTAAAATAAGGTTCTCTTCTATCAAATTGCGGTCTACTCCCTTTTTGATTAATATATTAATACCCTCTTTAATCTTGTCTATCAATAAAAGCGGCGTTTGAGAATCTGAAAACTCGCTTGTCGGCACTACCCCCCAGCAGATAATACCGTCACGCTTTAAAAAACCTTTTAAATTGTCCGCGTAAAGCACAAACTTATCCAGGAAACCAAAAGCGTCGAAATTAATGATATCCAAAGTCTTGATATCCGTAAATATCGACCAGTCGGTATTGCCGCAGCAGTGTACTCCTGTCAGGACATCTCTTGATTTAATGCCCTGCGTCAATTCCGATAGGCCCGCTACCACGTCTTCGCGGTTTACAGGAGTATAGGCGGAGCCAAAACAGCCCAGATACGGCTCGTCGATAAACACGATCATCTTTTTATCGAACTCTTTAAAAAATTTCATCTGCCATAGGGCTTTCATAGCTAGGCCTTTTATAATGGCCTGCATAAATACCGGGTCATGCAAATAAGCCTTTCCTTCTTCGTCTTTAATACCTGCGGCACAGGTAAACGGCCCGGTAATATGGCATTTAATAAATTCTATATTTTTCAATAACCCCGGATCTTTTTTAAGCCTATCTTTGAATGCATATAAGCCGGCAGCGTAATCCGGAGTAATTTTGAAATAATCGATATCTTCACTGATGATTTTTTCGTAAAAGCCTTCTAAAGAAATAGGTTGGATGCCAGGCGGCTGCGGGACAGGCAGGCCTTCAGCGAATTGAGCGACCATACCCTCACGCATATCCCGCTTCGGCAATTGCGGCCAAAAAGGGATCTGCGGGCAGGAACGAAAAATCAAATCTACTGCTTTATCTGCATCTTTGTGCGGCAGGCTGCCGATACCTGTAGCCAGGCCTGTCAGTCTCATCATACTTTCTCTCTCTTCAAGGCGCCGCTGGGAGCAACTTCGACTATCTCTTCTATTTTAACTTTGAATACGACAAACTTCTGGTGCATTGCCAGTTCAAAACTCTCATGTGTTTTTTCCTGATGGATCCCTTCGATAATACGTTCGACAGAAAGGCTGACTTTTCTTCTTTCTAATTCATCCACTATTTCTTCATATACCGGCCCGCTATCTACTATCTGCACAGAGCCGTTTACCTGATAACCCGTAAGGTTATCCTTATCCGTAAGGGACAGAGAAACCCTGGGATTTACTTTTAAATTCTCCCATGTCCTGCCGATAGTGTAGTCCACCAGATAAATAAAATTATCTTCGGCCTTTAAAAGGAATTTAGGCACGGCATTGGGCCTGCCGTTGAAATCGCAGGTAGCCACACTGATAAATTCCCTGCTTTTCAAGAGTTGATTGATTTTCTGGGTAAGCATATTATTGTATATCTTTTACGGTATCGCGTAAAACATTGCCGAAGACCGAATCGAAATCGTAGACATCATTGAAGTCGCCGAGGGAATCGCTTTCGGTTTTGGAGAGAAGCTGCCTGCCGATCATATTAAAGACGATATTGCCAAAATCCTGCGTTTTAGTAACGCCCCAATAGTTTAAAACCGTCTTTGCCATCGGGCCGTATTGTTCGATAACAAAATCGCGCGTGCCTCCCAAAAGCTCTTTGCCTGTAACATGCCCCTCTTTTTTTAATTTACCTTGAGTAAAATGCAGGGCCTGCAGCACAAATTCATAAGCATCCGCCTTATAACGCGGGTCTTCTACGCATATCTCTTCTACGACTTGATAGAAATTTTTTTGTTTTTCCATTGTATTTTAAAAACCCGGTAAATTAAATCCGGTGACATTCTTCATTTTCTCCGCGGCCAGGTCGTGCGAGCGTTTAATTGCTCTATTATACGCGTCTTTTATTGCTTTCTCAAGCCGAACTTTATCCAACCCCTCTACCGGGGCCTGGAGGCCTACCTCTTTTACCTCCTGCGCACCGTTCATAGTAATCTTTATCAGGCCGTCGGAGCTCGTGATATCAAAATTGATATTATCCAGTTCGCGCTTGACTTCCTGCATCTTCTTCTGCATCTCCATCAACTGTTTCATCTTATCGAACATATCTTTCCTTTCTTTAGAATCCTAATTTCTCGCCCACTAAAACCACTTTTAATCTCTCCGGTATAACCTCTGCCTCGATAATCAGGATCTGACAGCACATTCTTTTATATTCCGGAAAGAGGCAAATTTCCCTGTGGCAGACACCATCTTTAAAACAGGGCGTATTCCAATTGAGCCGCTTGCAATTAAGCGGGGTGGCATATTCCCTGGCGCGCGAAAGTGCCTCATCGACTGTCGCGGTGATCTTATTTATGCCTGCCACCACAATCACATTCTTGGCATAGGAGATCCCGGCAATGCGGTTCCCGTAGGCGCTGAAGAAAACGAGCTCGCCTTTTTCCGAGATAGCGTTGGCACTGGCCAGATAATAATCTGCCTGACTGCCAAGTTTCCTTAGCTCCAGGTTCTCGCCCTGGGTTATGCCGCTTTTGTACTGATTGAATACTTTATTCCCGCGGGATTCCAGCTCATCCGCCAGGCCTAATTCGGTAATGGTCACTGAACCGGAGAACCCGATGCTGCCGGATTTAGGGATTATCTTCAGGATCTCCTCTTTTGCCTTAGCCTTATTACCGCAATAAAGGCCCTGGATATTCCTTTTTTGCCAATTTTTAACCAGGGTTTCTATTTTCTTATCCATCTACTGGCTCTTTTCTAAACGGCTCGTAAGGCCCTGTTTTAATTTTTTTAAACGCGGGCTGATCACTACGCTGTATTTTAATTTTGGATTCACTCTTTTTAGATCTTCTGGGAAACCGGAAAGATTATTTTTTACATGCGCCTTTATTTTTTCTATGCCGGGCAACTTATAGATGATCCTTCCTTTGTCTACGACTTTTACCAACAAGGGCTTGCCGCCTACCTTTTCTTTCTCTAAACCTAAAATGTCATGCTTAAACTTCCCGTATTTGTCCTGAAGCCTGAAAACCTGTTTTCTCCCGGGATAAGTAACCTTATGTTTACTTAGTTTCATGGTAGCTAAAAAATTACCGGATTCATCGGTGACTTCACTTAACTTATAGATCACATCCAAACACGGGGCATCGATACTAGCGCCCATATTTGTTCCTACGCCAAAATTATCCACCTTCGCACCTTTATCCAGTAAATCTTTTATCTTGAATTCATCAAGATTTCCGCTGGCAAATATTTTGACATAATCCAATCCTGCCCTATCGAACATCCTCCTGGCTAATTTAGATAATTCCGTGATATCGCCGCTATCTAACCTTATACCCTGCAGGCGATATCCCTTCTCCTTCAGGTACAAGCCTATTGTGATCGCATTCTCGATACCTTTCTTAGTGTCATAGGTATCTACCAAAAGTGTGCTCCTATCGGGGAAAATAGTGCTGTAGGCCAAAAAGCTGTCTATCTCCTGTTTAAAGGACATTATAAACGAATGCGCCATTGTCCCTGCGATGGGAATCTTATAAATTTTCCCCGCCAATACGCAGGAAGTACCGCTAAAGCCCGCGATATAGGAAGAACGCGCTACTTTCACTCCCGCTTCCGAGCCGTGCGTCCGGCGTAAAGCAAAGTCATAGACTTTTCTGCCTCCGGCAGCAGAGACAATGCGCGAGGCTTTACTGGCGATCATCGTCTGTAAATTTACGGTGTTCAAAAGAAAACTCTCAACGATCTGGGCTTCGATAATGGATGCGGTAACGCGTATTACCGGCTCATTGGCAAAAAATATCGTCCCCTCGGGCATCGCCCAGATATCGCCTTTGAATTTAAAACCGGATAAATATTCAAGAAAATCCTCGGAGAATAACCCCTGTTTTCTTAAGTATCCAATATCGTCCTGGCTAAAGCGTAAATTTTTTATGTAGCTTAATATGTCTTCGAGGCCGCAGGCAACCAGATACCCGCGGTTCACAGGCAGCTCCCTGATAAATAGATCGAAGGTGGCAAGGGTATCCCTTCTATAAATAAAATAACTCTGCCCCATAGTCAGTTCATATAAATCCAGCAATAAAGATACGCTCATTTTTTTATTTTGCTAAGGAATCCTTGTATTGTTCCTGCGGGAAATAACTATCCTGAAAAATAATACTGCCTTTTCTATTTATGAGGATATAAGTAGGCACGCCCGTAACTCCGTAAGATCTTGCTACGTTCTCATTCTGATCCAGGAGGATCCGATAGGCCAGATAGCGGCCCCTGATGAAATCCCGCACCAGGCCTTCACTTTCCCCGACGTTTATAGACAATACCTCCAGCCCTTCCCCTGTTAAACCCGCATATTTCTCATTCAATAACCCTACTTCGCTTTCACAATGGGCGCACCAGGTAGTCCAAAAAAACAAAAGCACAGGCTCTTTATTTTTATAGCTGCTTAAAGTAACGGTATTGCCCTGGATATCCTGTAATCGGAAATCAGGCGCGGCCATGCCAACCATTTCCTGCTGGGCCCGGGCGCAGTTGGCCAGCGCGCAGCTCATAGATAACATAAAAATAACCAAAGATATCCCTTTAAGAAGCTTCATAATAATAATCTCCTTATGCCGGTAAAAACAAAATATAAGCCGATGATGAGTAAAACGAATGCACAAAATCTTTTTATATAGAGCATCCATCTGCCTGACTTGGGCAAGTTGACTAATAAAGCGCTAAAGGTCCCTATGAGAATTAAAATCAAGCCCATGCCGTAAGCAAAGCTCAGAAGAAGGGTAGCGCCATATAATAAATTTTTCTTGGTAGCCAAATAGAGCAATATCGAGCCGAGCACCGGGCTCAGGCACGGAGAAACTACCAGCCCTGAGCTTAAGCCGAATAAAAACATAGAAAGATAACTTTGTTTTTTCTGCTGGTGCGCTTTAGCCGCATTGAAGAACGGTATTGTGATCAAATCCAGCATGGAGAGCCCAAATAAAATAATTATAATACCGACGCAGAGGTATGTCAGGGGATGCGCGCTAAACTTGCCAAAGATCGTTCCGGTCAAAGCCGCCAGTATCCCTAATATCGAATAAGTAACCGCGATCCCCGTAACATAAACCAGGCTGAAAATGAAGCCTTTAAATTTAGAGCCGGCGCTATTTGCCCCGATATATCCGGCAGTTATCGGTATAAGAGGGTATATGCAAGGGGTCAAACTTACGCCCACGCCTCCCAGGAATGCCTTCAGGTAATCAAGTGAGTCTGGTAAGAGAAGCATCTATCCACTCTAAATAAGGTTTGTATCCGCCGCTTATCGGCAGAGCAATAATCTCCGGCACCTGGTAACTATGCAATGATTTGACTAACTTAATGATCTTGGCTAAATTAGATTTTTTGGATTTAACGATAAGGAGCGTTTCCTTTGCCCGGTCGATCTTACCCTGCCACCAAAAGACAGATTTTATTCTATCCACAATATTTACGCAGGCAGCCAGCCTATTCTTTACTAACGCCTCTGCGATATGCTCCGCTTCTTTATTGTTCGCGCAGGTAATAAAAATTACGTTTTGCATATGTTTTTTACCAGGTTTGCCACTCTTTCGCCTAGCCGCGTACACTCTCCCGTGGCTCTTGCATCCGGCGCGCCGATAGCGACAGGGCCATAATGATCGCCCTGGGAATCGCCGCGGATAATCATGCCATGGATGAGCATGGCGTTCAATATATCCAAAATGGTGGTTTCGTTTCCGCCGCCGATATTTGCGCTGGAAGCGAAAGCCGCGCCTACCTTACCCTCAAGTTTGCCATGGATGGCAACCGATTCATCCAGAAGCGCTTTAATCTCTGCCGCCATCGTCCCGTAATAAGTCGGGGAACCGATGATTATCCCTGCATAATCCAATAATTCGCGCGCCTCTACGTCTTTGACATCCTTTAGCACTGCCGTAGTACCTTCTTTTTCTATTCCTTTAACAATAGCCTGAGCCATTTTTTTGGTATTGCCGCTCCTGGAATAATAAATCACTAATATCTTCGCCATCAGGCCCTCCCCTCTTCATCCACCTTGACTGATTTTATCCGCCCAAACTGCGCGCAGGCATCTAATACTATTGCGGGATCTTCCACGTTTATATTTATTTTGAGATTCTTCCCCCTGGTTAATTCTTCCCGGCAATCGGTGATCTCCAAACCCTCCCCTAAATCCGCTATAGAATCTTCTATCCTCTCCTGCGGGATATTTTGAATGTGCAAGATAAATTCCAGGCGGTATTTCTGCATATTATCAAACATCCACCGTCTTTAATATCTCGGGCAGGACCTCGCTTACCTTGCCCCTTATCCTGTAATCGCAAAGATCCGATAAAGCACTCTTCTCATTATTTATTTCGATTAATTTAGCGCCTTTTTCTTTGGCATAAAGAGGCAGCGTCGCTACCGGATAGACCACGAGAGAACTACCGATGATCAAAAGTGTTTCGCAGTTGTCTAAATGTTTATACGCCAAAGCCAGTTCTTTCTGAGGAAGCATTTCCCCGAATAAAACAACATCGATACGGTAACGCGAACCGCAATTACAGCGCGGAAAATAGCGGGAGAGCGCCTTCAAGAGCTTGATACGGGAGTGGCGGATACCTTTCAGGGATTCTATCATTTCCTGGAGCCGATCTTTTTCCAGGGTCATAAGCTTTTTGCAGGACATACACCTTATCCTGAAGGCATTGCCGTGCAGCTCAACAACATTACGGTTCCCTGCCTGGCCATGCAGATTGTCTATATTCTGAGTGATGATCCCGCTTAAGATGCCTTTTTTCTCCATCTCTGAAAGAGCAAGATGCGCCGGATTAGGACGGGCTTTTAAAATCACGGAATAAAAATCTATAATAAACTTCCCCAGGTCCTGCGGCCGCATCTTCAAAGTAGCGGTAAGGCCCTGGCTATTGGCGTAAACCTGCGGATCATATCTTTCCCATAAGCCGCCCTTGCCTCTGAATGCCGGTATCCCGCTCTCAACGGATATCCCGGCACCGGTCAGGCAGACTACCTTGCCTTTTTTAAAAGCATGGCGTAAATAATCAGCTGTTTCTTTTGGGATCATTTTTTAAGAAAGTATTGCAACCGACATTATCCTGCCGCAAGAGGCTCCTTCATTGCGGAAAGAAAAGAAATCTTCATTCCTGCAGGAGGTGCAAATTCCGGGATCAAATATAAATTCGTCCTTTACTCCGGAATTCAGGAGTTGCTCCCTGTTTATCCCTGTTAAATCCAGGTAATAAGAATTTTCTCTTCGAATAAGGCCATGAGTAAATAAATTACTGAATTCACTGCCTACCTCATAACAACAGCTCCTTATAGACGGGCCAAAACCCGCGTATAAATCTTGCGGATGCGTGCCAAAGGTTTTTCTCATCGCCTGTATTGTTTTTTCTGTAATGGCATCTTTGGTGCTGCGCCAACCCGCATGGATTAAACCGATGGCCTTGACCTTGGGGTCGTATAAAAATACGGATAAACAATCTGCGGTAAAGATAGCTAAAGGCAAATTCTTTTTATCGGTGATAAAGGCATCGCTATCAGGTATTGAATCAGCGGAGGCCAAGGAACCGCGTCCTAAGTCTTCTTCTTTTACATATTTTATCCTGCTGCCATGGACCTGACGGGCGCAGACTAAATGCCGGTAATCAATACCAAGCCCTCGCAAAAAATTATTGCGGTTATCCAGCGAATTTTTCGTATCGCCATAGAATAAAGACATATTCTCTAAGTGGCGGCTTGAAAAAACACAGGCTACCCCCGCCTGGATAAAAGGTTGATAATATTTTTTGTTTACGACGGTAGTAGCTTCAGGCATCGGATATACTGATAAGTTTATTTTTGGATTTTTCGCCTTTAACAATATGGACCTGGTATTTTTTTACCTTAAGGTGTTCAGCCAGCAATTCTATCAGCTGCGCGTTGGCAAGCCCATCCTGGGCAGGCCTTGTCAGGTACACTTTCAAACGGCCTTCCTCTTCTTTAACCAGGCTCCTGCTTGCCTTGGGGATAACACGAATATTCAAAACCATCTATTTTTTATCTATGGCTTTTGTATCCTGAATATTCATTAATTTATCGGAAAATCTATCCAGCCGCTTCTGGCTATCCAGGTATTTGGTATTGGCGTTAGAGAGGTGCGAGCCTAAAACATCAAATTCCTCTTTGAATTTAGTTATTTCGGAAGTAAGCATGCTCAGGTTTTTTAATATGCCCTTGGCGTTCTCTTCGATCTTTAAACCCTTTAGCCCTAGGCAGATTATCTGTAAGTATGCATAAAAGGTATTCGGCGAAACAGGGATGACTTTCTTTGACATGCAATAGGAAAGCAGATCTTCCTTAATGATCGTCTCGTAATAAACATTCTCGGCGGGGATATACATCAAAGCAAAATCATAGGTGTTCTCTTCGGGAAGGATATATTTTGCGGCTACTTCATCAACACGGTTCTTTACATCCTGGATAAATTTTTTGCGGAATGCGCTCTTTGTCTGTTCGTCCGGGGCCTGGAGGGTTTTTTGGAAATTCTCAAGGCTGAATTTTGCGTCAACAGGGACCAGGCGTTCGCCCAGTTTTACTGCCGCATCTACCGCATCGCCTGTCCTGAAACGGTGCTGTATCAAATAATGCTCCCGCGGTAAAACCTGGGCCAGGAGGTTTTCCAGAAGCGTTTCTCCCATCTGCCCTCTGAATTTAGGCGCGCGCAGGAGTTCCTGAAGGCCGGTGATATTTTTACTTACTTCCAGTATCTGGTTATTAGTCGCCTCCAGCTTTCCCAATTGCTCTTTTACATTACCGAATACGCTGGTAGCGTTACCCAGATTCTGGCCGATGATCTTATTGGCTTCCTGCAGGGAGGCATTCATCTGGTTCAAGCGCTCATTGACCTGCGAGGAGATCTTTAAGACTACGATTATGATCACTATGACCAGCGTCAAAAATAATAAACCTGCGAATAAAAGCATATTTGTCTTTTCCTTTAAATTTGATTATAGCACTCTATTCTATTTTTTAAAGCAGATAATCTTTTTTAATGCGCTTGACGCTTCTAAAGATGTTTGTTTTGACGTCCGGGCAGACCTTCTTCAGCTCATTAATAATATTACCCATCTTCGTGCGGTTGGAGGTAAAAGAATTCGGGCATTTGCAGGTATCATGGGGAAGCTTCTCCTCTTTAGCAAAGCGCTTGATCATATATTCTTCCACATAGGCCAAAGGCCTGATCAGGGTGATCTTGCCACCGAAGAGTTCCTGCTTTGGCGACATCGCGGAAATCTCTCCCTGAAAAAATAAATTCAGGAGGATCGTTTCTATAACATCATCCTTGTGATGGCCGAGGGCGACCTTAGTGCAGCCGAAACGATTTGCCGTTTCAAATAGGGCTTTCCTCCTGTTCCAAGAGCACCAAAAACAGGAGATATCTTTACGCTTAGTTTTCTTTAACACATCCACTTTTTCTATATGATAATTAACGCCGAGCTCTTTAAAATATTTCACCAGCGGCTTGGCGAAAGAGCGCGGGTAACCTAAATCGATGTGCACTGCCAGGATTTCATATTTAATAGGGACAAAAGTCCTGCGGTCATTTAAAACACGTAAGAGTGTTAGGCTGTCTTTGCCGCCTGATACAGCGACCGCGATCCTGTCGCCTTCGGAGAGCATCTTATAATCCATGATCGCCCTTCCCATGCGCTTTGAAATATAGAATTCCTGCCCCTGTATGACTGACATTTATATTTTGCCTCTTGTTATATCTTGCAACTCTTGTCGATTATTCCGGTGATTTGTTCTAATTTATCAACGACTATGTCTGCTTTTCGGAGGTATTCTTTGGGGAGGCTGGTGGTCACGGCAAAACAAAACATCCCTGCTTTTTTTGCCGATTCAATTCCGTAAGGGGCGTTCTCTACCACTACGCAATCTTTTGGCCTGAGCCCTAAACAGGCAGCTGCCTTTAAATATGGCTCGGGATGGGGCTTGCCTCTCTTGACATGGTCTCCGGCGATAACACAATCAAATAGACCGAGCATATCGCTGGATAAAATCTTTTCTATCTCTTTGGTAGGGCTGCCGGTGACTAACCCCAGGAGATAGCCTTTTTTATTTAAACAGACCAGCAAATCTTCCGCCCCTTTAAAAATATACCTTTTAAAATATTTCCTGAATATTTTCTGGCGCAATAAGAAAATCTCATTCAATACTTTTTTTGTCGGCTCTATATTTTCCCGGCGTAAAAAACTCTTCAGCGATTTCTCCCAGCGCTCGCCTTCTTTGGAATAGACATCAAAACAGGTTACCCTGGCGCCATAAGGCCTGAGCGCTTCATACCAGGCCAGAAAATGATATGGCATGGAATCTACGATCACTCCGTCCATATCAAAAATAACTGCCTTGGGGGTTGGTTTGAGTTTTTTCATGAATAAAGGTTACGCTCTTTTAGAAGCGGAGATCATTTTTTTGATCCCGGTACAGATTTTATCTTTCATCAATTTCTCAAGGGGGAGCGGGATGGTTAAAGACCAGTTTTTATCGCTGACCGTGCCGGGGGTATTTATTCTATATTCATAGGGGTCGCATTTGAGGATGTCTCCCAAATAGAGCCAGTCAAATACCGTATTTATACAAAATATGGCGCAGGAATCCAGGCTGATCTTCAATGCCGCCTGCATCATCTCCCTGTCAGATCCTTCCCTCATTGCACCCTTGATATGAAAATGCAGCCAGAGTTTTTCTTTCTCGCGGTAAGAATTCTGGTATAGATCTATAAAATCACCCAGATCCTGTTTTTTTCTAGCCAAAATCGAAACTAATTTATCCACCGAATCAATACTATCCAGCCAACGCAGCCTGCCGTGGCCGGAACGCGTTGGATCAAAAAGCTTATCCCGGATACGGTTAAAATCTATCCCGCGATGGTCAGAGCATTTCCTGATAAAGAGGCCTTCATCAACCGTGCCTGCTTCATTCTCCCACCAGGCCGGCCAGTTAGTAGTATCGTGCGTGGAGAGCATCGCCACGGAGAGCTCGCGGTATTCCTTAGACAGGAGAAAATCATGTTTTATATTCCAATCCTTCACCCAGCGCTGGACATCATTGCCCGGGATCCCCAGGCTGAATAAAGTATCCGTGCATGCTTTTGGTATCACGCCTAAATCCTCAGCGCAAAGAAGCATATCCGTATTATCGATTATTACGCTTAAGATATTCCGGCCGTGCTCTTCCCAGATCCGCTCATCCCGAGGGTCAAAGAAGCCATTCAGGCCCTTATTTTCCAAAGGCTCATTATAAGGAATGCTCCAGATACGAAAGAGCCCTACCACATGGTCTATCCTTAGGATATCGTAAAAGTTCTGGGCAAATCTTAGTTTTTCTTTTAAATACCTGTAATCATTATCGATGATCTTCTCCCAATTATAAGTAGGCATCCCCCAACGCTGGCCTTTGGCGCAATACATATCCGGCGGAGCGCCTGCGGCAAATTCCAATTTAAAGAATTCCGGATGCGCCCAGGCATCGGAGCTGTCCCTGGATACCAAAATCGGCAGGTCCCCTTT
>Ga0265297_10002810_pt1 | contig 33751 bp, 33 predicted proteins | sample Munlanlwell13791_FD_192502 | JGI IMG/M metagenome (GOLD analysis project Ga0265297, IMG submission 192502) | Leachate microbial communities from a municipal landfill in Southern Ontario, Canada - Leachate well 137-91 | ecosystem: Engineered > Solid waste > Landfill > Unclassified | place...
GGTATCCATGGCAATCGTGGGGACTTCGGTGCTGGATACGGGCGTCGTCGCGGTAGGTTGCGGGGTTGGGGTGATCGTGGTTGCCGGCTGGGTACATCCCGCGAATATCAGAATCGCGGTGAGTGCGAGGAGCAGGGCTCCCACTTTCAATCCTGCATGGAATCTCATGGAGAACAGTTGGATGTTAAAAAATATAGGAATGCTGTTTTTGATCGAAGGAGTTTCACAGGAAATCTCCCCCAAAAAGATCATTCGCCTCAAAACCCGACCGGATCGACTGCGTCCCAGCGACGCTTTGCAGCCTTAACGCAGATCCATGCCGGTATGATCAGGACCAGGGATGCCAGTGCATACCATGGATTTACGAATGCGAGTGCGGAAAATATCGCAAATACCACCCCGTCGAGCACGAGATAGGTGAAGAGCACTTTCACATCGTAGACAAGCACGCTTGGTGAAAGCCCGCAGAGGAACGCCATGATACCCGCAGCATAGAACGAGAAAGAGATGCAGAGGACGACGGCCGGCAGGATGAAGGCGACTTCGCCGGAAAAGGCTGCAGCAAGGCTTATGAACACTGCCGGGATGATTTGCAGGATCGAGAATGTGGTCATCTTGCTCCCGATAAGGGTGCTTACCGCCACCGGGAGGCAGGAATAATGACCGAAATTGTCAAACTCGGTCACCCATGTGTAGATGGTCGACGCAATCACCCCGGAGATCATCGCGAACAGGAAGAGCAGGCCGTGCGGGGGGAGATAGGATCCAACCAGCGAGAGGAAGAACCATATCACAACCAGGGGGGCCGCAAATGAGAAGAGCGTCTGCCCGACCCCGATCCCGCTCCTGTGAAGGTCAACGAAATCCTTTGCGACGAGGGGGGGATTCGGGAGACCGGCAAATCGCTTCCGGGCAGGCAGGAAAAGGTCCCTGTGGATGGTTATTCCCCCCGACTGTTCCGGGGAAAAGAGTATTACTGAAAGGATGAAAAGGACCGCAAGCACTCCACACGAGGCAATGAATCCGGGGAGCGAAAAGCTGTGGTAGAGCAGGTAAGGAGGAAAGTAAAGGGCGGGATTTATCCTTGTTGCAAGGAAAATGGCAAGGAATCCCACCCCGACAGCCGCAACAAGCAGAACAAGAGCCCGCTTTGACCGGACATAAAGGGAAGAGAGGAGGAAGACCGTGCAGAGTCCTGCCATGAACGAGAGAGAGAGCGTGAGGAGGAGGAGGAATGCACTCTGGAGCGGGGTGCCCGTGAATGGAGATGCGGCGATATACCCTGCCCCGAACGGGAGGACCCAGAGAAAAAAGTAATAGACCGTGTCCTTGAGGACAAAATTTGCAAAGATGTACCGCTCGGAGAGCGGAAGGCTCCGTGCAGAGTACGCGAGGAAGCTTGCCTGGCCAAACCTCCGGTTCATCATCTCGTTTCCAAGGAGCCCGAAACCCCCGACCATGATCCCAAGGGTGAGGAACATTGCATGGGTGATGAGGGTGATATTTCCAAGCGGCAGCGCAGAATGCATCAGGGGGAGGAGGAACGATCCCATGAAGACGATGCCGAATATCATGACGGGAAAGAGGGCAAAGGATATCTGCCCGAACATCGTGGAATGGAGCCGCCACTCCTCCTTCATCATGCGCATGAAGAGATCAGGCATGATGTTCCTTCCTGACGAGAGAGAGGAAGAACTCGGGGAGGTGCGTTCCCCTGGCAGTCAGGTCAGCCACAGGCCCAGTATGGAGTAGTTTCCCCGAATGAAGGATCGCGAACGACGAGCAGATCTCCTCAGCGACCTCGAGGATGTGGGTGGAGAGAAAGATCGTCTTTCCTTTCCTGACATACTCTGACAGGTATCCTTTGACCACGTCCTGCATGACGGGATCGAAGTTGATAAGGGGCTCATCGATCAGCGCAAGGACCGGTTCATGAATGAATGCCTGGGCAAACATCAGTTTCTGCCGGGTACCCCGGGAGAGGTCCTTGCAGAGCACATGTTTCTTGTCTCTGAATTCGAGGAGATCGAACCAGTATTCCGCCTTTTCACCAATACCCTGTATCTTCCGCACTGACCCCACAAACTCGAGGTACTCCAGTGCGGTCAGGAAACTCGGGGGTGATTCCTGCTCCGGGATGATCCCTACCCTTTCACGGACTTTCAGGCCTTCCCGCTCAACATCGAGCCCGAGCACCCGTGCCGACCCGCCTGTCGGGCGGATCTGTCCTGTCAGGACCTTGATCATAGTGGTCTTCCCTGAGCCGTTCGGACCAAGGAGGCCAAAGAGCGCTCCCTCGTCAACCGTGAGGGAGACATGATCAACCGCGGTTACATCTCCGTATGCCTTCGAAAGGTCTGTGACGTCAAGGACAGGCGACATGCTCTCACCCCGGGCCCCTCCTTCCAGCAAAAATCCGGAGGAATCCCTCAATAAGGAATAGTTCACGTTCCTCAACGATAATACCCATGTTCCTGTACCTGGCAAGGGGCACGGATGGTACGATAAAAATCTTCATGCCCGTGAACTCCCCATATGGGCTGCATGAAAAATCCGGGCATCGCCACGCTCATCGCAATAGGTGCAATAATTCTCATCCTCGGGATCTTCTTCCTCACCCAGGAATCCCCCGTCAACGAAAAAGAAATTCCAGATCTCACCCAAGGGCAGACTGTGTCTGCAACCCCGACTCCATCCCTTACCATCACCACGAGGCCTGTCATCACAACAAGACAGACTGCAACCGGGACACCCACAGCCTCGGTGACTGGAACTGCCACCACCACTCAGAGGACTCTTCCGCCAACCACTGCCCCGACTCCAGTTCCCACCAAGGTGAAAAAACCTGTTGACTTCACCCTTGATTCAGGGACTCCTTCGAACTGCGGGCTCACGTGTCGGGAGACCACGGCGACTATCACAAACACCGGTGACGAGACGGCTCACTCGGTATGCGTGGTGCTGGAGGTGTTCAACGAAGCGGGCGAGAGGATTCTGATCAACTCCGCCCCGTCACTCGAGAGGTGTCTTGGCGACATCGCTGGCGGGTCATCAAGGAGCGAGACCATCACAATCAATGCGGACTGCGGGTTTCTCGCGGGTAAGTGTGTCGGGCACACCCTGATCCTGAAGACCCGGGCCACGTCGGTAGAAAAGTCCCAGACGTTCCCTGACAACATCATGCCAGTATGATGTGGCCATGGAGATGTAAAGAAAAATATCGTGACAGAAGAGGAATTGCACTTCCTGAGTGCGATACCCTCCCCCTTTCTTTTTCCCATCAGATGAGTGGTCCTGGCTGCTGATCGCCGGAGGCAGGCAGCCGGGTAGTCTTGACAAGGAGCGGGTCTTTTCCCTGGCGGATTTTCTCGATGATCAGCGTTTTTCCCTTCTCGGTCAGCGCAAATACGGGTATAGCGACCCCTGCCTGGACGAGGGCAACCCTACCTGCAATCTCACGGATCGGCCGGGATGCGCACGCAGTCACGAGGTCACAAGACGAGGTGGCGAGTGCGGCCTCATCAGGCGTCAGACCCGTGCTGTGCACCAGGAAGATCAATGCATCCGGATAATGATCCCTGATTCGCACTGCATCATCCGGTTTTGCAACAGTCACTGCAACAGTGCGGTAACCCTTTTCGTATGCGCATGTTACTCCTGCAACCTGGTCAATCGAGGCGTGGAGTGGATCGATAATCATCCCGCCGCTCTCCTCGATTCGGCCAATCACTTCGGGGTAAGGTGTGGTGGAGACGAGCCCGGACATCCTCCCCCCGATACCCTGCACGAGTGCCGGGGTGTTCACCACAACCGTACCGGCACCATCGCAGGCAAGGACGACCGCATCGATCAGCCCCGCATGAAGGCCGAAACTCAAAATCTCCGAGGCACCGAATCCGACAAATTCCCGTGTCTCCTCGACCGCCCGCCCCGGTGTGCACATACCGAAAGAGGCGATACGGTGCTCGATATTTGCCCTGACTGAATCGCGGTCGATTGAAGGAATTGGGCAGGCAAACCTTTTTGCAAGGGGACAGTCGCGGATAATTGGCTCACCGACCTCCACAACCTTTCCGTCCCGTATCACAATACGGCACTTCCCGATCGCCTCTATCACATGCTCATCGTTCATTTCAGCCCTCTCATCAATACCCGGGAAGCCATTTTTTTATGTTCTTAAGATTCCATCCTACCTGATTTTTCCAGCGGCTTTCTTTGCAGTCTCTTCCGCAAGCGTATAGTCGGCGGTGTCATCCCCTCGCATGGTCATGATGATCTCGTACACATCACCCTTGCCGAATGCAATCGTATACCCGGAGAGCGTGGTTTCGGGATAGATAAAATGGTACGCGATGCTTGCATCACCAATTCCGGGATCCGGAAGCGACGAGAGCGACCAGTTCGCCAGCTCCGGGTAATGTGCGAAAAAGATCTCTTCCAGCCTTTCACGGGTCGCTGGCCTTGTATACACGAGGATCATCTGGTCGACCATTTCCCCTGCCGAGAGTTCCGGGCTCTCGTTGCTCACTGTTATCGAGTATCCCCCCTGGTAATATGGGTCAGAGAGAAGAGAACTCTCATCAGGCGGCAGAGTTTCTCCCTCGTATATCAATTCGAATCCGGGAGGGAAATCGGAGAGTTCGAGCGCCATTCCGGGGAGCATTTCGAGGGGTGTGGGAGCAGAGGGGGACGCCTCTTGTGTTGGAGTTGCGGATTGAGTCGGTGCGACCCCGGTCTGGGAGGTACAGCCTGAGATCATGATCCCGGCGGTAAGGGTTGCAACCATGAGAAGAAACCAGAATTTTTTCATATTCGCCTCACTCTTAAGGTTCTGATCTGGAATCCAATAGTGGTTGTGGTTTGGCAGGGAGAGAAGTGATAAAAACGTAGAACCGCTATTCTCTCGTAAAGAACAGGCAAGGTTCAGTCCATGAAAGATAGTACCTGGAAAGAAATCGCCCGGAATCTTACATCAGCATTCCATCTCACGAGAAAACCGCTTGCCGTCTTTGGCACATCCTCCATCCCTGACAACGCAGTCCACCTCTCTCTCGTGAACAGATGCCTTGCTGTCTCGATGTTCAGGATGGCCGCCTCCGGATCGCCTGAAGCATTTTTTATATCAGGCGATGAGCCGGAGGGATGCTGCCCCGGGGGACTCTCGCATACCGGATTCACAGAGAAACCAGATTATATCCGGTATTTTGTCTCGACTGGCAGGAAAGATGTCCGGGGAGGCGCTGCAGAATATCTCAAAGCATCACCAGGGCTCGTGGATCGCAGTTTCCGGGCTCTCGGCAGGATCACCCCGCCAGGCAGGTACCTTGTGGTTCAACTGTGCGAGACACTTCCCGATCCTGAACCGGCAATCCGTTCCATATGCTGCTTCGGGAACGCGGAACAGGTGAGAAACCTTGCTGCGCTGGTTCATTTTGATCGTGAAGACCCATTTTCTCCTGTTATTGTCCCCTGGGGGCCTTCGTGTTCGACATTCATCACATACCCTGCCGGGCTCACGGAGCACGCACCGGGTAATACTGCATTCATGGGTCCCCAGGATCCCACCCAGAACCACAGCCTCCCCCCTGATACCATGGCACTTGGAATCCCGGCTGGAGTTGCCCAGGCAATGGCAAGGAACCTTGATGACTCGTTTATAATAAAGAGGCCGAAGGTTGCATTTCCGGGGCACGGAGAAAAAAACCAGGAATGACCGAATGGGATCTCCATGCGCGAAATCGACAGGAGCCCTTTTAAAGAGACCCCCGAACATGTTTCACGCTCGAGCATATAAGGAGGGTCAACTGCGCAGCATTGCGCCGGTAAATGCTGCTATTCCAGTGAGCACTGCCAGTATGAGATACCCGAATGGTAACTATCATTATCCTAAAGACTCATGGTGAGAAGTAACGAACACTCATGTTCTCTGTCCTCTATGTCGATGATGAGCCGGGCCTTCTTGAAGTAGGGAAGCTCTATCTCGAGAGGAAGGGCGAGTTTGTCGTTGAGACAGTGACATCGGCACAGGACGCCCTTGTCATGATTGAAAAAGGGAACTATGATGCCATCGTTTCTGATTACCAGATGCCGGTCATGAATGGGATTGATTTTTTAAAGCAGGTCCGTGCGTCTGGAAATTCCATCCCCTTCATCATCTTCACCGGAAGAGGTCGTGAAGAGGTGGTCATCCAGGCCTTAAACGAGGGGGCCGACTTCTACCTCCAGAAGGGGGGTGAACCGGGATCTCAGTTTGCTGAACTCGCGCATAAGGTCAGGCAGGCCGTCCAGCAGAGAAGGGCCGAGGTGAGCATCCGCGACCACGAGCGGCGGGAGGCTGATATCCTGAACTTCCTTCCGGACGCGACATTTGCAATCGACACGAAGGGTGTGGTGATCGCATGGAACCGGTCCATAGAGAGGATGACAGGGGTGAGGGCCGGAGAAATAGTGGGGAAGGGTAACTACGAATACTCTCTCCCCTTTTACCACGAGAGGCGGCCTATCCTTATTGACCTCGTTCTCACAGATGATCCTGCAACCGTTGCGAGGTATCCCGTGATACAGCGCGAAGGAAATAAACTCTTCTCCGAGATTACCATCCCCCATTTCAATGCAGGATTGGGGGCAGCCCTCTGGTTTACCTCTACCCCGCTCTACAACACCAGGGGGGAGGTGATCGGCGCGATCGAATCGATCAGGGAGATTACCGAGCGGAAGAAGGTACTGGAGGCGCTGAACGAGAGCGAGCGGCGTTTCAGGGAACTTGCAGACCTCTTACCTCAGATCATCTACGAAACCGATACGACTGGCACCCTAATATATGCAAACCGCATTGCATTCGACGCATTCGGGTATACTGAGAAGGATCTTGAGAGAAGAGTGAATGCCCTCACGATGATCGCCCCTGAAGACCGGGAAAGGGCTGGATCGGCATTGCAAGAGGTGCTGGAAAAGGGGGCCACCCAAAAAAGCACGAGGGAATACAGAGTTATCAGGAAAGATGGCAGCACATTCCCCGCCTCAATATATTTATCTCCGGTTGTCCGGGATGGAGTTATAGTCGGCGTGCGGGGTATCCTTGTTGATATCACCGACCGGATAAAAGCAGAAGAACAGGTACGCGAGAGCGAGCATAATTACAGGGTTCTCTTTGAAAACGCGACCGAGGGCATCCTTGTTGCACAGGATGACCGTTTGGTGCATGTCAATCCGGCCCTCGTAAGGCTACTAGGGTACTCTGATGAGGAAGTGACCTCACGACCCTTCACAGATTTTGTCCATCCAGATGATCGCGCCACAGTGATGGATCGCCACCTCCAGAGAATGAAAGGAGAGATCCCTCCCACAGGCTACACATTCAGGGTTATCAGATCTGATGGTGATGAACGGTGGGTCTATATCAATTCGACCCGTATCGAGTGGTTCGGAAAACCTGCCACTTTCTCGTTCCTGACGGATATGCATGAGCAGAAGAAGTCAGAACAACTTCTTCTTGCTGTAAACAGGGAGTATACCAACCTGCTCGACCAGATCCAGGATGTCTATTACAGGAGTGACGTACAGGGGAGGCTGATCAAGGCCAGCCGGTCCTGGGCGACGCTTCTTGGGTACGATAGTCTGGATGAGTGTCTCGGGAGGAACATTGCAGACGATTTCTATATGAATCCCGATGACAGGAAGCATTTCCTCGAAGAGGTCCAGCGGGAGGGAAGGGTCACGAATTACCCCGTCATTCTCAGGAAAAAGGACGGCTCTCCTGTGCCGGTCGAGACAAGCAGCCATTTCTATTTCGATGCAGCAGGAAATAACCTCGGAATAGAGGGGACATTCCGCGATATCACGGAGAGGAAAAAGCAGGAGTCCATTCTTCGCACCCAGCTCAAACTCGGCCTCGACCTCCAGAAGGCTCACGGGATGCAGGAGATCCTTGCATTATGCCTGGATGCTGCGCTCGAAATATCCGGTATGGATGCCGGGGGGATTTACTACGCTGATGAGAATACCGGGGTACTCGATCTTGCCATCTCGCTGAACCTTGGAGAGGAATTTATTGCACGTGTGACCCACTTCCCGCCTGATTCTGTGAATTCTCAGGTTGTAAGTGCGGGAAAACCCGTCTACGCCCACATCAACAAGGGAAGTACTTTTCTTACACCGGGTCTTGAGAGCGAGGGGATCAGGTCAATTGCAATTGTTCCTATTCTTGTGGATGGTCAGCCCGTTGCCTGCATGAATGTGACTTCGCATATAATTGATCGAATTGAGGAGCCTGCGTGTGTTGCGCTCGAGACTATCGCGACCCAGATTGGGGTGATGATCGAGAGGAGAAGGACAGAAGAAGCACTTTCCGACAGTGAACAGCGGTACCGTAACGTAGTCGAAGACCAGACGGAATTTATCTCCCGGTTTTTACCGGATGGCACTCACGTCTTCGTCAACGATGCCTACTGCAGGTATTTTGGTCTCACCCGCGAGGAGATCCTGGGCCATACCTTCAAACCTGTGATCCCGGATGAAGACAGGGATCGTGTCAATCGTTTTTTCAAATCCCTGACCCCGGACCACCCTGTAGATACCATCAGGCACCGGATTGTCTTCCCGGATGGAAAGGTTCACTGGCAGCAGTGGAGCGATCGGGCAATTTTTGATCCCGACGGGACCCTTGTTGAATATCAGTCGGTAGGCCGTGACATCACCGATATCATTGAGGCAGAACAGGCACTGCATGAGAAAGAGTCATGGTTCCGCAGCCTTTCTGAAGTATCTCCGGACATGATCTTCATGATCGACCGGGATGACCGTGTCGTGTATGTCAATGATGCCGCAGCACGCATCCTTGGCCAGCCTGCCAGTGAGATTGTCGGGCGTGAACGGCGCAATCTCTTCCCGGATGATATCTCCACGCATCAGAAAAAGGCAATCGATCAGGTGTTTGCAACGGGAATGCCTGTTCGGAGTGCTGGCAGGCTGGGACCGGGTGAGAATCCCCGGTGGTACGACCATTCGCTCATCCCGGTAAGGGATGAATCGGGAGCTATCATCCAGGTGCTGGGCACATCGCGCGATATCACGGATCAGAAAGAGAACGAGGAGAGAATAAGGAAACTTGCACAGTTTCCGGCCGAAAATCCCTATCCGGTGATCAGGTATGCTTTGGATGGTACTTTTCTCTACGCTAATGATCCCGGGAAGCGATGGCTGGCGTCAATTGAAGATCATGGTGGGGAGCAGATTCGTGGATTTATTCACGATCTTATCAGGAATGTTCTGGAGAACGACGGAACGTTTAAAACAGAATCAGAGGATGCATCGGGTCGGCTATACCAGATCACCGCTGTCAGGCCGGATGGAGAGAACCACATCAATATGTACATCATTGACATCACCGAGCGCAGGGATGCTGAAAGGGCAATCAGGGAGACTACTGCAAAGCTCAATCTCCTGACAAGCGTGACCCGGCACGATGTGGCAAACCAGATCACCATTCTCCAGGGATATACCCAGATGGCACTTATGAAAGACCCCGATCCGGTCATCGCAGACTTCCTCAAGAAGATCGACGCAGCCGGGAATGCCATCTCGCGCCAGATAGAGTTCACAAGGAACTACCAGGATCTCGGCATGCAGAAACCCGGCTGGTTCGGGGCAAGAGAAATTCTGGAGAAGCATGCCCCGGAAGGCATTTCCTTTTCATGTACCTGCGACGCCGAGATCTATGCCGACCCCATGCTGGATAAGGTCTTCTCAAACATCGTCGACAATGCTGTCCGACACGGGGAAAGAGTGACAGAAATACGGGTCCGGTGCATGGATGGATCTGACGGGCTTTCCCTCGTCATTGAGGACAACGGAGTGGGAGTGCCGTATGATAAAAAGGAGCAGATATTCCAGAAGGGGTATGGAAAACATACCGGGTTCGGCCTCTTTTTATCCCGTGAAATCCTCGGAATCACGGGGATTACCATTCACGAGACAGGCGTCCCAGGGAAGGGAGCCCGGTTTGAATTGAGCATCCCCAAAGGAAAATACCGCCTCCTTCGTTAGGTGCATGGTGCGCCTGGTATCCCTCACCAGGAAAAACACCCGGCGCGTGGAATGATGTACGTGTTTTTTTATTCAGATACAGGAGCGAGCCTCCCTTTCAGCTGCGATTCGATGTCAAGCTGCATAAATTCAACGACGTTTGAAACAACCCCCTTTATATCCTCCCTTACCCTCTGATCATTCCTGAAAAATCCTGAATCGGTGCTGCTGTTGAACTCTGCCCCATGGGTCCTGTATCCGATACCAAACGGGGCAAGAATGTATCCCATCTGCTGGAAATACAGGAAAATATCAAGCGCCGTCTTGAGGGCGCCGTCTTCATGACCGCAGACGAGGATCCCGACGACCTTCCCCTCGGTCAGTCCCGGTTTGTCAAGGTGGAAGAGATTCTGCATGCAGGTGGTTCGGTCGAGGAAATCCTTGAGTCTTCCGGGCATGTTGTTCCAGTTGATCGGAGATGCCACGATGACGGCCTTTGCGGTCGCAAGCAGTGCATGGAACCCGGGCATGTCATCCTGCCAGTTACGGCAGGGATAGGTGCAGTATTCGGCCTTGACGCTGTAACAGCACCAGCAATGTTCTATTGAGTATTCACTCAGGTTATACCGGCGGAAACTCACACCCCTTGCGTTGAGTTCCTCCGCTGCGCAATCAAGCATGAATCCTGTATTGCCCACGCGGTGCGAGCTTCCATTAATCAGAAGGACATCAAAAGGCTCTCCGTCGTACCTGAACACGGTGTGATCACCGGCTGGCAGGAACTCTGCTCCAGGACTGCCGCAACGCGGGCAACTCCTCGGGGGCCTCTCTCCAGAAAAGAGAAAGCCGCACACAGCACACCTCCATCCGGTTTCGGATTCTGGAGTATCTTTGGTATTCTCTGTCATCGTCGCTTACTCCTGCTCCATTGTTGCATTCCGGAATTTGGATTTGTATGGTAAATAGGTTGAGACCCGGGTACGTATGAGCTCTGATTGACCCAAATGCCCCCTGACTGACCAGATCCAAATGGTTAACATACCAGTGTCAGAATAACACACGTAAGCTACAGATGTGGCGAAGAAGACCCTGCCCCACACATCAGTGAGTCCCAGGTCACTGACATCTCTCAATGGAATCCAGAAAGGCCAGGTTCTCCCCCACGATGGTACCTCATAGAGAAACTGGTGCACTACAACACATACAACACAGAATGGATCCTGAGAAAGGGTAGAGCATTCACATGGATCTGGATCCCGAAGCTGCTGAAGGAAATCTGCCAAGGCATGGCAGTATGCCAGGGTGAAAATCCCTCAGGATTCAATGAAGAGGACTCAAGTCTTGTATCAAAAAGCGGCAGGGGAAGGCCTGCATGATCGGACCCCTCTCCCATTGGCGATGAGTGAGTAACCATTCGCCAGGTGGGAAAAGGAATTCTCAACGCATTCCTGTGGAGAACAATGCACAAAGGTGTGTGATGACGTCATGACTGACGATAAACGAAACATGTCAATTCGTGACTGGTGGCCGAACCAGTTGAACCTGAAGGTCCTCCACCAGCACTCTTCCCTTTCCAATCCGATGGGAAAAGAGTTCAACTACGCCAAGGAATTCAAAAAACTCGACCTCGCGGCCGTGAAGAAAGATCTGCGGGTGCTGATGACCGACTCGCAGGACTGGTGGCCGGCGGACTTCGGCCACTACGGTCCCCTGTTCATTCGCATGGCGTGGCACAGCGCCGGTACGTACCGAATCGGTGACGGCCGCGGTGGTGCCGGTTCAGGCCAGCAGCGTTTCCCTCCTCTCAACAGCTGGCCTGACAATGCGAACCTAGACAAGGCGCGCCGGCTGCTCTGGCCGATCAAGCAGAAGTACGGAAGGAAGATCTCGTGGGCCGACCTCATGATCCTTGCGGGAAATGTTGCCCTTGAGTCGATGGGATTCAAGACCTTTGGTTTTGCCGGCGGCCGCGAGGATGCCCGGGAGCCGGATGAATCCGTCTACTGGGGTTCAGAGGACGAATGGCTGGGTGACAAGCGTCACTCAAGCGACCGGGATCTCGAGAACCCTCTCGCAGCCGTGCAGATGGGCCTGATCTACGTCAATCCCGAGGGCCCGAACGGCAACCCGGATCCGGTCGCGGCCGCGAAGGATATCAGGGAGGTCTTCGCCCGCATGGCGATGAACGACGAAGAGACGGTTGCGCTCATTGCCGGCGGTCACGCGTTTGGAAAGACCCACGGTGCCGGCCCCGCGTCCCATGTAGGGCCGGAGCCTGAAGCGGCCCCCATCGAGGAGCAGGGTCTCGGGTGGAAGAGCAGTTATGGCACCGGCAAGGGCAATGACACGATTACCGGGGGCCCGGAAGTGATCTGGACCCAGACACCGATAAAGTGGAGCAACAATTTCTTCCGGAACCTGTTTACCTTTGAATGGGAACTGGAAAAGAGCCCTGCCGGCGCGTACCAGTGGAAGCCGAAGGGAGGCGCAGGTGCCGGATCCGTGCCGGATCCCCACGATACGTCCAAGCGTCGCGCACCAGGCATGCTGACCACTGATCTTGCCCTGCGTTTCGATCCCGTGTATGAGAAGATATCAAGGCGCTTCTATGAGAATCCTGACCAGCTCGCGGACGCATTCGCCCGGGCATGGTTCAAGCTGACGCACCGCGACATGGGCCCGCGCTCACGCTATCTCGGCCCGGAGGTTCCTGCCGAGGAGCTTATCTGGCAGGACCCGATACCCGCGGCCAATCACCCTTTGATAGATGCAAAGGACATAGCCTCCCTCAAAGACAAAATACTGGCTTCCGGCCTTTCGGTATCTGAACTTGTTTCAACCGCCTGGGCATCGGCGTCCACCTTCCGTGACTCCGACAAGCGGGGTGGAGCGAACGGTGGCCGCGTCCGTCTGGCGCCACAGAAGGACTGGGAAGTCAACCAGCCTGCCCGGCTTGCAAAGGTGCTCAAAACACTGGAGGGCATTCAGAGCGGGTTCAACAACACGGCCTCTGGCGGCAAGAGAATATCACTCGCAGACCTGATCGTGCTGGCCGGATGTGCAGGCATCGAGCAGGCTGCGAAGAATGCGGGGCACAAAGTGACGGTTCCCTTCACGCCGGGACGCATGGATGCCACGCAACAGCAGACTGATGCGGCATCCTTTGCCGTTCTCGAGCCGAAGGCTGACGGCTTCAGGAACTACCAGAAAGCCCGCTATGCTGTATCGGCAGAGGAGTTGTTGGTCGACAAGGCACAATTGCTGACACTGACCGCACCAGAGATGACCGTGCTCGTTGGGGGCATGCGGGTGCTCAACACCAACTTTGGACAGACCAGGCACGGAGTCTTCACCATGCGCCCGGAAGCGCTCACCAACGACTTCTTCGTGAACCTGCTCGATATGGCCACGGAATGGAAGCCGGTTTCAAAGGATGCTGATGTCTTCGAAGGTCGCGATCGCAAAACAGGGGAACTCCGGTGGACCGCAACACGTGTTGATCTCATCTTTGGGTCGGACTCCCAGCTCAGGGCGCTCGCCGAGGTCTACGCAAGCGCAGATGCGAAAGAGAATTTTGTCCAGGATTTCGTTGCGGCATGGACCAAGGTGATGAACCTTGATCGCTTCGATCTCGCCGGATAGCGGGTCACATGTCACCAATGGCGGGGAACATCGCGAACTCGGGTAGGGAGCCGGGGCAGTGCATGGCAAAAGGGCTCACGTTGTGAACGATGAACCTCGAGGGGGCCCGAGAATCATCTCATGGAATATCACCACGAGGTGTCCGCTGAAATGTGCCCATTGCTACGTTGATGCAGGGGAACGCGATGCGGAAGGGGTCCTGTCGACCCGTGAGGCATGTGCGGTCATTGACCAGATCTGTGAGACTGGGAAGCCTATCGTCGTGCTGAGCGGGGGAGAACCACTCCTCAGGGAAGATATTTTCACCATAGCGCGATACGGGACAGACCGTGGTCTCCGGATGGCGATGGGGTCGAGCGGATATCTCCTCGATAAGAATACTGCAGTCCGGCTGAAGGAATCCGGGATACGAGCCGTGGCCATAAGCCTCGATTCCGCAGACCCTGCAGTGCACGATTCATTCCGTGGTATCTCCGGTGTATGGGAAAAAGCGGTCCAGGCAATCAGGAACTGCCAGGACGAGGGAATCAATGTCCAGATAAACATGTCGGTGATGCATCCGGATATCAGGGATGTTGAAGGAGTAATCGGGATTGGGACAGGCCTTGGTGTGCATGACTTCCAGATCTTCTTCCCTGTTCCGACCGGTAGAGCCCGCCGTTCCATGGTGTCCGGTCCGGCTGAGTATGAGAACCTGATCCGCGAGGTTCTTGTACGGTATCGCGATGCTCCGCTGAACATCCGCCCCACCTGTGCTCCCCAGTTCCGCCGTATCGCGGATGAAATCGGGATCCGGAATCCCTTGTGGGGCAGGGGATGCATTGCAGCCATCATATACTGCCGGATCTATGCCAATGGGGACGTGACTCCCTGTCCGTATCTGCCGGTCAGTGCAGGGAACGTGCGAAAGACAACGTTCCAGGAGATCTGGAACCATTCAGAGGTTTTCACCACGCTCCGAAATCCCACCCTGCTCAGGGGGAAGTGCGGGCATTGCAGGTACAACACAGTGTGCGGGGGATGCAGGGCGCGGGCTTACCAGGGAGCCGCGATACTTTCATCCGGGTGGTGCGACGGGCTTGTTCGGCCAGAAATAACAGGAGCAGATATTTGCGGGGAGGATCCATTGTGCCTCTACCAACCGGGGGAATCTTCCGGATGAGCAGCTATCCAGTCCCTGACAGGACAGATATCGAACTCCTGAATGCCCTCCAGGGGGACATACCCCTGGTTGTCCGCCCGTATCTCAAGATTGGTGAAAGGCTGGGGATCTCTGAACAGGAGATCCTTGAGAGGATAACACGGCTCATGGACTGCGGAATAATCCGGGGCATTTCGCCGGTTATCGAATCATCCAAAGTAGGGTTCACTGCGGCAACGCTCATCGCGCTCCATGTTCCCCCCGCAAGGATCCGGGAGGTCGCAGCCATCATTAGCGGGTACCCCGAGGTCTCGCACAATTTTCAGCGGGATCACCACTACCAGATCTGGTTCACTCTTTCAGGAAGGGATCCTGCCCACGTAGGGCAGATCGTATCGGAGATCATGGAACGGACAGGAATCGGGAGAGATGATCTCCTGGATCTTCCCACAGTGAAGAGGCTGAAAGTCGATGTCAGGTTCTCTATTCCCAACCTTGAGAGTGAGGAGGGATCCTGTGGACCCGTGTGACATGGAACTGCTTGCTCTTCTGGAGGATGGACTTCCCCTTGTGAGCGAGCCCTACAAAGAGATTGGGAGGCACCTGGGAGTGAAAGGAGAAGAAGTCCTTGAGAGAATCGGAAAACTCATGGAAAAAGGTGTAATCCGCAAATTCCGTGGCCGCATCAACCAGAGGAAAGTGGGAATCACGGCAAATGCCCTTGTCGCATGGAAGCGCGGGGATTCCCAAAACGGTGATGTGGGGTCAATCCTCGCTGCATCCCCCTGCGTTACCCACTGTTATGAACGCCTTTCTGTTCCTGGGAGGTGGGATTACATATTCTATACCGTGCACCACGGGTACAGCCGCGAGGAAGTACTCGGTGAGATTAAGGCACTGTCTGATCGTGTCGGAGTGGATGATTACCTTGTGCTTTTCAGCACTGAAGAGTTCAAACGTGTTCCGAATGTCCGTGTCTGTGAGCATGGGGGACTGAAACCTTGAACCGGATCACCCAGTGCATCCACGGGAAGGGAACGGTAAGCGAGGTGATGAAACACCGCGGAAAACCCGGGCAAGAGGTGCCGAGCCGGCTTCTTGCCTTTGCAGGCATGAGGCGCCCCGTGGTGTTCTGGAACATCACGAACCGGTGCAACCTGGCATGTGAGCACTGTTACAGCAGATCAGGTCCGGGCATCAGCGATGAGGGAGAACTGACAACTGCAGAAGCGCTCGATCTCATTGACGACCTTGCCCGGACAGGAGTTCCCCTGATCATCCTTTCCGGGGGTGAACCGCTCGCGAGAAGCGATATCTGGACTCTCGCGGAGCATGCGAGGGAGCGTGGAATAAAAACTGCACTCAGCACAAATGGTACACTGATAACTGCCGAAGTGGCCACAAAGATCAGGGACTCCGGGATCGAATATGCCGGAATTTCGCTCGACGGTGCCAGCGCAGAGACTCACGACCGGTTCAGGAATTCCCCTGGTGCCTTTGAGCAGGCAGTTGCGGCATTTTCCCGGTGCAGGGAAGCCGGTATCCGGACCGGGGTGAGGGTCACCCTGACAAAGGATAATTACGGGGAACTCAGCCCCCTTATTGACCTTTCGCTGGAGTTGGGAGCTTCGCGGTTTTGTCTGTACTGGATGGTGCCCTGCGGACGGGGTGCGGGTTCCTATTTCCGGCTTCAGCTCACCTGTAGCGAAGTGGAGGGTGCGCTTGGAACACTCTTTCGGAAGGCACAGGAAGTCGATCCCTCAAGGATGGAATTCCTCACCGTCGATGCTCCCCAGGATTGTATTCATCTTATCCGGGCGATGGAGCGGGAAGGTTCGCCCGATCTCGCAGATGCGAGGGCGCTTATCATGTCCATGAAGGGCGGGTGCAGTGCTGGTGACCGGGTCGCAAATATCGATCCCTGGGGAAACGTCTACCCCTGCCAGTTCGCAAGGAGCCCGGAATTCCATGCAGGCAACATCCGGGAGAGGCCATTCTCGGTGTTATGGGCGGATGATTCCCATCCCGTGCTCCGCCAGTTCCGGGAGAAAACAACCCATATATCTGGCAGGTGCAGGGAATGCGGCTACTTCTCCCTCTGCGGGGGAGGGTGCCGGGTAAGGGCATATGCAGGGACAGGGGATTTCTCAGCCCCTGATCCATTCTGTTTTTTACAGTGACCTGGAAACCCCGGTCATCTCTCTTCTGCTTGATGTGAATCCAGGAATGCATGGTACTCTTTTAGGAGTGCCTGGCCATACACCTCGATCTTTCTTGTGGGGACATAATTGAATACCTGCACCCTTTTAAGGAGTTCACGGATGATCCCGGCGTCATCTGTAATATGGAGTCCTGCCACATCTTCGAGGATGAAATCAAGCTTGTCAATTCCTGTCTCCTTCCCGTCAATTGCGATCCTCCGGATCTTGATCTCATCGGGGGGAATACCTCCGCACACCGAACAATACTTCCCCTCCTTGTCAGAGCTCATTCCGTATCCTCTTTTCCCCTGATCATGACAAGCGCCATCTTGAACCGGGAGGTGGCGGAAAGCGCATGGGGTGCGTTGGCAGGGATGACAATTGTCTGTCCTGCGGTCATTTCGTAAGTCTTTCCCGCCACCAAGACCTCGCATTCTCCATCGAGGATTGTCACCACCGCATCAAAGGGAGCCGTATGTTCCGAGATTCCCTCGTCCTTGTCGAAGGAAAAGAGGGTGATGCTCCCTGCCTTGTTATTGATGATCATCCTGCTTGCGATAGTGCCGGTCTGGTACTCAACGAGGTCCTTCATCTCGAAGACCCGGCCAAGAAGTTCCTGTTTACTCTCTCGTGTCATGCTGACCTCTCCCTCTCATCACCTGTGTTGTTGTCTGTTCATCTTCCACCATATCTCAATGCATCCTTCACCGGGCATACATCAATACACCTCCTGCAGAGGTAACACTCCCCTTTCCTGTCGTCCCGGCCGGCCTCGCTCGTGGGGCAGGCTTTCTCGCACTTTTTACATTCGATGCAGGCGTCTGTCCTCCGAATCTTCCATCTTGCCGGTGTCGCCACGATCTGGAAGATAGCTCCAAGAGGGCAGATGAGCCTGCAGAATGGCCTGTATATGAAGATCGAGATGATAATGACAGCCAGGAAAACCAGGAAACCCAGCGAGAAGATCAGCCTGAAGAACTCCTGGATCCCGAAGAACGAAAGGATTGAGATTGAAATCCGAGACCGGCGATGAGAATCAGGATGAACACAAGACCTCTCATAACAGGGAGTACTGCCTTCCACGGGAGCGTTACTTTTGGTGCCGGGACCGTATACGCAAGCTCCTGAACCCCCCCGATTGGGCAGAGATATCCGCAGAAATGGCGGCCGAACAGGAATGTCAGGAGAAAGAATAATGTCATCCCTACCGCAGCTCCCATGAGGGCGAATCCCACAAATCCATCTGCCCTGAGGAGGAGCTGCTGGAAATTATGGGGGAGCATAGGAGAGAAGATGGCAAATCCGAGAAGGATAGTGACCAGGAGCAGTATATATTTCACAGGCTTCGTAAACCTCCCCGTCTTCCAGAGGAATGCCCCGATGAGCACGCACAGAATTCCATATGCTATACCTACGAATTGTACTGTATTGGGACCCGGACCTGGCATATCATACCACTCCACTCACTCCCTTTCTGCACACCTGGTATTAATATGTTGGAAAATAGGAGAATCCAGTTCGACAGGCAATCTCATTACCTCCCTAAGTCAATATCCTATGTAGTTCAGTACTGATAGCATGATCGAGGTCGACGCCTTCCTCCTGAATATCTTAATCGTCCTCGGCCTCTCGGTCCTTGTCATATTCCTGGGGCAGAAATTCCGCGTACCCGGAATTGTCGGATTTATCATAACCGGTATGCTGGCGGGACCATATGGCCTCGGGCTCATTCAGGACCAGGAGATTATCCAGTTTTTATCCGAGATAGGTGTTATTTTCCTGCTGTTCTCGATCGGGATGCAGTTCTCTTTCCGCACTCTCTTCCACATGAAGAAGATAGTCCTTCTGGGCGGTGCAATCCAGGTAGGCGTCACCGTTCTTATTGTCACTGCCCTTGCACGCTGGATAGGTTTTCCCCTCCCCTCTGCCATATTCCTCGGCTTCCTGGTCTGCCATACGAGCACCACCATCACTCTCCGGGTCTTCCAGGACAGGGGGGAACTCGACAGCCCACATAGCCGAACAACACTGGGCATCTCTCTTTTCCAGGACCTGATGAGCGTCCCAATGATCCTCCTCCTTCCGGCACTCTCCGGTCAGGAAATTCCGCCGGGGCAGTTTGCGATCACCCTTGAGATGGCTCTGATCGCAGTCTTTGTCCTGATGCTTGTCCTCCTCTTCTACCTCCTCCCGCGCCTGATGGACACCATCACAAGGACACGGAGCCAGGAACTCTTTCTCCTGACTATCCTCTTTGTATGCCTTGCCATCACCTGGATTACTTCAAGCATAGGGCTCTCGCTTGCGCTGGGTGCCTTCCTCGCAGGGCTTCTCCTCGCTGAAACCCCCTATTTCCACCAGGCATTTGCAACCATTATCCCGTTCAGGGATATCTTCACGAGCTTTTTCTTCATCTCAATCGGCATGCTCCTGAATGCGCACATCCTCATTCACAATCCATTCCTAATCCTGGGACTGATTGCCGGGGCTATTCTCCTCAAGTCGGTGATTGCCGGGGTTTCCTCCCTCGCCCTCCACCAGTCTCTCCGGACATCAGTCCTCGCAGGGATTGCCCTGTCGAACATCGGTGAGTTCTCTTTTGTTCTCATCCTGGCAGGGCAGGAATGGGCATTCCTCTCTGAATTTACCACTCAGGTCTTCCTCACGGTCGCAGTCTGGACAATGGCAATCTCTCCCTTCCTTATTAATGCAGGTCCACGAATCTCCGACTGGTTCTGCGGTCTTCCGCTTCCCCATAATCTCAAGGTGGGATCCGAACCGGAACTGGTGTCTGCACCAATCGCACTCAAGAACCACCTGATAATCGTGGGATATGGCCCTAACGGCAGGAACCTTGCGAGGGTGGCCGGGATGGAGGGGATCCCCTACATCATCATCGACATGAATCCCGATACCGTCGCAGAGGAACGGAAGAAGGGCCAGCAAATATTCTTTGGTGATGCCGCAAATCCATCAATCCTCAGCCATGCAGGAATTGAGGATGCCAGGATCCTCGCGGTCGTCACAAACGATCCTTTTTCAAGCCGGACAATCACCGCCATGGCCAGGAAGATGAATCCCGGTATCTATATCCTGATCAGGACCCGTTTCCTCCGCGATATCGACCAGTTGCGGAGTATTGGTGCTGACGAGGTCATTGTGGACGAGTTCGAGTCCTCAATCGAGGTCATCTCGCGGGTGATGCGGAAGTACCTCGCTCCCCGGATGGCAATAGACAGGGTGAATTTCCTGGTACGGGAAGATATGTACAAGGTATTCAGGCAGCCTCCCCCGGTCCAGGGGATCCACTCCGAGATTGCGATCCGGATTCCGCAGGTCGAAGTCGAGACCCTCCAGGTGGTTCCGGGCTCCCAGGTAGGAGGAAAAAATCTCCGCGAACTGGAAGTCCGCACAAGATTCGGGGTCTCGGTGATTGCAATCGAGAGGGGTGACGAGATCATCCCCAACCCTGATGGAGAATTCAGTATCCGTGAAGGGGATCGCCTGGTCGTGATCGGGAAACCCGAACACCTTGCGGTGTTTGCCGTAACAATCGAGGGTGAAAACCCGGAAATAGGCAAAGTGTAAAAATCCCGCGTAGTAATTCTCCTTACTGAGCGCCCGGAAGATCCTGTCAATGTTTCCTGGAGATGATTGGTGGTATATCAAAAAAATTGGGTATAGGAGCAATCTCGCCCCCAAAAATTTTTGAACATTGTGTAAGTAATGCCAGTGATTTAGGTTTGTAATTTCCCTTCTTTTTACATTTTCAGATGAAATTTTAGCCCTAATCGGAAAAAGAAAAAGAATCTGAACTGCTATCGGGCCTGCCCTTCGGGGGCGGCGGGGTCAATCGCACATCAGATGTACAATCCAGAACCTTTTTATTTCACCGTGCGTTTTGTGAGACATTTTTCTTCAAATTCTCGTCCTGACGTGTGTGCGAGATTGGGGGATACAATGACACCCTGCCCAAAAATAAAAAGGGATCATATTCCGGGTTCCGGATCACAATATTCTCCCTTGAAGAACCAGTTCCGGTATACAATGGGGGTGATTAGGGTGGTTACCAGGCTCATGAGGATAACCGTCACGAAGACAGGCTGGCCGATATATCCCTGCTCCAGGCCGATAAGTGCCACGATCATCGCGACTTCTCCTCTTGGGGCCATCCCGAATCCAATGATGAGAGCGTCCTTGGCGCACATGCCGGTTGCGAGTGCCGGGAGCGCACACCCGACGACCTTGGTGATAATCGCAACAACAGTCAGGACCACCAGGAACGGGAGGAGGTCTGGAGTGAGAGCTTTCAGGTCTGCGACTACACCCAGCGAGACGAAGAAGATAGAGGAGAATATGATCTTCAGGAACTCGGCACCCTCTTTAACATCCAGGCTGGTTTTCAGAGACAGACGCTCAAAGCAGATCCCGGCGACAAACGCTCCTACGATCGCAGAAAGCCCGACAAGTTCGGCTATCATAGCATAGAGGAATGCAAACATCATTGCAAAGATAAAGATGAACTCCGGGTATTTTGCCACAAGGGGTGTCCTGTCCAGTCGGACCAGGAACCTGCTCACAATATAGATCCCGATTATACCGGCAGCCACCAGAAATACTGCCACCTTGACGAGGATGAACAGGATCACGGATGGTGAGAATGCACCTGCAACCACATCACCTGTGATGGCGAGTGCGATAAGACTGAGCACGTCATCGATCACTGCCGCCCCGATAATTGCCCGTGCGGGACCGGTATGGAGTTTGTTCATCTCGGCAAGGACATTTGCGGTAATCGCGATACTTGTCGCGGTCAATGCAGTGCCGATAAAGAGGGCACTTGAAAAGTCCATCCCGCTCCAGAGGGCCGTGGCATAACCCCCAATCCAGGGGATAATCACTCCAATAAGTGCGATAAGAGCGTAGGAGGGTTTGAGAATATCCTGGAGTTTGAATTCGAAACCGATGACAAAGAGTAATACTACGGCCCCGAGGTGCGCAATTCCCTTCACAAACTCGTTATAGGATACGAGCCCGAGCACACTCGGGCCGATAAGGAGACCCACAAGTATGATGCCCACTACTGCAGACTGGTTGATCCGTGATGCGAGCAGGTATCCCCCGAGTGATGCAAAGAGGAGGAGACTCACCTGAAATTCCGGTGTGGCTACAATCTCCAGCATGGTCCAGGTACATAGGGTGTCTTTTTCAAAAATCCTTCTGCTGCCTGCTTTCAGAGAAAACCGATAGCCATGGATTATCGGGTGTTTTTTTTAAAAATTCCCAAAAACGGAGAGATTATGCTGAAAAGAGGTGAAGCGATGCCTCGATCTTTTCAACCGTCCCGGTAAGGACAAGGGTATCTCTTGCATGGATCGCACAGAACCCGTCGGGGTGAGGGATAAGTGCGCCTTCTCTTTTGACTGCGAGCACCGTTACGCCGTACCTTTTCTTCAGGAGCAGATCACCAAGCGTCCTCCCCGCAATAGGGGCTCCCTCTACTACCACTACCTCACGCACCTCCATTCCGGGAATATCAAGAGCCTGAACGGGGGGTTGAATTGCGGTGTTCCGCAATGCCTGGTAGCTGTCGGCCCGGATCTCCATCACCATGCGGTCGATTGAATCCGGAGGGACAGAGTATCCCTGGAGCACCCGTGTGAAGATCTCGATCGAGGTCTCGAACTCCTCTGGAATGACTTCATCAGCCCCTATCTCTTTGAGAACCGGGACTTCGATGAGGTACCTTGTCCTCACAATGAGGAAGATACCCGGGTTCTTCTGGCGGCACAAACCCACTATGTGCCGGGTTGCAACCGGATCATTGATGGCTACAACAGCGATACGGGCGGTGTTCACTGCAGCATGATCGAGCACACCCTCGGTGGTTGCATCTCCATATATAATCGGCTCTCCCTGCAGGGAAGCCCGCCGGACAAAATCGGGGTTCATATCAATGATTACATAGGTGATCCCGCCCATCCTGGCTGCCCTTGCCAGGTTCTGGCCGTTTACACCATACCCTATAATAACCAGGTGTCCTGACCGGGCCACGCTCTCTTCACCCGGAATCCACTGGCAGCGGGCAGGAAAGAGCTTCTGGAGGAGCGAATGGGAACATACATATCCGGAAAGGGCAGGTCCGCTTGAGATCAGGAAAGGAGTCAGTGTCATGGTCGAGAGCGCGGCGATGAGGAACGTCTGGTAGACATCATGGGAGAGCAAACCGAACTGAAGGGCGCTCCGGGTGATGATGAAGGAGAATTCTCCGATCTGTGCAAGGGCTATCCCGGTGAGGATGATGGTCCTCATCTGATACCCAAGAATTGCCACCGCTGCTGCGGCAGTCACGGCCTTGAGGAGAAGAATTACGATAAGGAATACGAGAACAATCCCCACGTTATCCAGAAGGAATCCCACGTCAAGGAGCATCCCAATGGAGACAAAGAAGAACGCGGTGAAGATATCACGGAAAGGAACTATTCTGCTGATGGCCTGGTGGCTGAATTCTGATTCCGAGATGAGCAATCCTGCAAGCAGGGCCCCCATCGCGAGCGAGAGACCCGCAAAAGATGCAAGCCATGCCACGCTGAAACATACCGAGATTACGAAGAGAAGGAAAAGCTCGCTGCTCCGGGTTTTCGCGACCTGGAAGAGGAGCCAGGGCATGATCCACTTTGCCGTGGCTATCAGGATCGCAGCAAGTATCAGGTCCTTCACCAGAATCAGGTAGAGTGGATCTCCCAGCGCATTTCCCGAATGGGCCAGGAATGGAATGGCCATCATCATGGGAATCGCGACAAGATCCTGGAAGATCAGGATCCCAAGCGCCAGCTTGCCGTGAGGGCTGTCCAGCTCGCCCCGGTCATGCAGAACCTTGAGCACCACGGCGGTACTTGAGAGGGATACTACGAACCCGAGGACCACTGCCTCGTTCCAGGTACAGCCAGCGATGTAGGTTGCAGCAATAGTCAGGGTGGCTGCAAGGAACACCTGGATGGCGCCTCCCTTGAGAACGATCTCCTTGATCTCCCAGAGTTGCCGGAAAGAGAATTCGAGGCCGATTGAGAAGAGGAGGAGGATGATGCCGATCTCCGCGAGGGTGTCAACCTGTTCGGGACTCCTGATAAGGGAGAGCATATACGGCCCGGCTATCACCCCTGCCACGATGAATCCTATCATCGGTGGAATCCTGATCCGGTTGAAGAGGAGTCCTACGATGAGGGAGAGACCGAAGATTATCAGGATGTCGTAGAGTATGGAGAGTTCCATGATGAGGTGTCCCGAATCAGGTGTAAGAGTGAGCTTTGGTGTGGTGCATTTCGCAAATCTTTTTTTATTATATGTAGTAATTGAAGGATTTCTATAAAAAATATTGAGCGAAACGGAATGTGTGCAACCTTACAACACAGGTCATCGATGCGGAAACCGGAAGATCCCCGGAACGTTCATAGTGTGTGGAATGGGGAGATGCAGAATGGCTGGCATTTTTTTATCCGCCGGAGAAGTGCTTTATATCCTCCGCGCAAAATTGCAAGTAAAAGGAATGACATCGGTGACTGACTGATTGTAAAGGAGGAAAGGACGATGATTCGCGTAAAGGATATTCCCATGCCCACGAGGTGGGCTATCGCCACCCAGGTGCTCACCCGCCTTGTAGTGGTTGCTGATCCGCAACAGTGCAGGGAGAACCCTGCCTATCTGTTCAATGAACTGGGAAGGGAGATTGCCGAGATTGCCGACCGTTACCGGATGCCGAGAGAAGATGCCCGCGATCTCGTGCAGACTCTTGGAGCAATCTCAGTAATACTCTTTGGACCAACCTTCGAGACACCGTTTATCGAAGGGAGCCCCGATGAATCGGTGATTCGCCTGTCGGAATGTGCGATGTACCGGCCGGAGCGTGAGAAGAGAAGGGATCCGCTCCAGGTAAACAGGATCTGCCTCGCATATGTAAAGAGCGCAATAGAAGCACTCAATCCTGGTTACTCTATCACCATTTCGCGTGCACGATGCGGGGGAGATTCGTACTGCGAGATGATCATTGAGAAAAAAAAGTCCTGATCGTTTCGACAGGGATTTTAATATGCCTGAAGGAGAATCAGGCACTCTCCAAATTGTTTCACATAGAAAACACGGAAGAGTGGCCTCGATAATCCTCGGGCCTACCTCATTCTCTGATACCTGGCTGCCAGCGACGGATGAGGATGTAGATCAGGATCAATCCGGATATCGCGAGTGCAGCTGTCCCCAGTCCCAGGAGCAGGTTGTCCATAATAAGCTGCCATATTATCTCAGATCCCAGTGCGAACACAAGGCATTCGGCCATTGCCCCGCATCCAATAGCAAGGAGTATCTTTGGCGGAGAGAGCCCTGTGATGATTCCGACAAGCGTTGCACCAACCCCTCCGGTTCCCTGGAGCGGGAGGAGCACAAAGAGGGCAACTCCGAGGACAGACCATTTTGAGATCCAGGGATGCGTTTCCATGAAATTGTCCCCTGATGCCAGGAACCGGGAAATCCATGGGCCAAGGACCGGGATCCGGAGTGCAATACTGAAGTTGAGGATCATGAAGAGGCTGGTGAGGATATCCAGAAGTGCGAGCGAGATGGCCATAATCCACCAGGGGATTCCAAGCCCTATCCCGATCGGGATGATGGATTCCTTCCCGGCAGGTGGTACATAGTAAATCAGCATCAGGCCGCCAAGTATGAGGGATTCCTGGAAGGGGAGGACCAGAAAGGTCGAGAAAAAATATACAAATGCAAGTACAACAGGGATGATTAGCCGGATGATGACGGCCACGGGGGAATGCTCTTTTCCCCAATAGGTTGCGAGTGATCCCTGGATGAATGGCATTCCATACCAGTAAGGATTCGGCAGAGTATTGTACTTTGTGGAGCACGTGACTATCGCAGGACCGGTTCCCTGGGCGATCAGAGGTTTCGGGAACGGGGATTTACGGCTATTCAGGCATCGAAAAAGGGAACTTGGGAAAGCGAAAAATTATGATCCGAAATAGCATATAAGACAGATATCTGACGGGCATGAAACAGAATACATTCTACTTATTGCTGGGACTGATAGGACTCCTTGAGGTCGGGCTCTTTGGGATTTCCGTGCTCCTGAAAAATCCCCTCATCATCACTGCGGGGTTCATCATGGGTATCGGGCTCCTTTATATTGCCCGGATGACCATCACCGATCTCAAAGAAGATGAGCGATCCACTATGATAACCCAGAAAGCGGGTTTTCGAACCCTTGAGGTTTTCTGGGTGCTCTTTTTCGCGGTAAGCCTCGGAAGTGCCGTCATAGGGTTCAGCACACCCCTGGGACTCCCCCATCCAAAAAATATGCCGCCGGATTTTCCAAGGGATGAACCCCACCTTGGATATTTTGGCATCATCCAGATGATCCTGCTCTGCTGTATCGCGTTCCTCTATATCGGGTTCAGGGTATATTATGCACGAAAATATGGGGAGTGGGATTCAGATGAAGAATAAGATCAAGGTCTACCGGGCGATGCACGACATGACCCAGGAGGCACTCGCACAACAGATTGGGGTGACCCGGCAAACCATTCTGGCGATTGAGAAGGGAAAATATGATCCATCCCTGGAACTCGCATTCAAGATCGCCACTTTTTTTGGGGTCACCATAGAGGAAATCTTTGTCTATGACGAGATGAAGTCTCCCTGATATACTGACATCACATCCCGTCTCTGCATGGCGCTGTCTGCCACCTTTTTCAATGCCCCGGAGCACGGGCATTCATGGAAAGATCCCTGAAGGGAATCCCACCGTTCAAGACTTGATAAGGCATCCCCCTAGGAAATACCCCTCCTGTACTCCCTGTTTTTGGAATATCCCTGGGGCACAGATATTATAACCGGGTATCAACGGGGTGTTTTCCTGTAGACCATGCCCTGAAAGATCGCTATCTTTTCCCCGCTCTCATCAGTAACATCGACGGTATACGTGGCAAGTTTTGGATTTTTTGCATATTCCACGGCATCTGCATAGAGTGATCCTGAACGTGCAGCCTTCATGTAGGAAATACTTGCATTAATTGCCGCGGCAGGAATTCCGTGCGAGTTTGATGCAAGGGCAAACGCCGCGTCAGCGAGTGTAAAAATGGCGCCGCCATGTACTGTCCCATGGCTGTTTTTATGCATCTCGTTGACATCCATTTTCACCCTGGCCCGTCCCGGTGAAACCTCAATGAGTTCGATCCCGGCACCACGTGCAAAGGCATCCTTCGAAAAAAAGTCCTTCTGGTCTTCCATGGAGATGAAGTCTGGTATTCCCGTTTAAAAAAAATATCCCTTCACGGATGTACATCGGCGGGTATGAGATGCCCCCGTGCCCGGTGCTGGTTTCTGAACCGCTGCCCGCACAGGTGAACCAGGAGGAGTTGATCGATTCAGACAGATGATTCACTCATTCACGGTTGTTCTTCAGCCTCCGATAAGGGTATACAATCGAGGGAGCGGATATACGGCTTGATATCCAGGATCGGCGAATTATCGAGAGCCTCGAGTCCTCTGACCGTGATGATCCCTCCCGAAACGGAGAGGATCTCGCCAATGGACAGAGCAATGGGGTTAGGGCGGGCAGGAGACCTGATTGAAAACACCGGCCGGGCCTCCTTCCAGTCGGATCGCCTGGTAAGGAGAAGATCGCGTTCGGCCCTGTCCATCCAGTACAGTACCCAGATATGGCGGATTCCTTTCATACTACCCAGAGCGGGGATAAAAGGAGGGAATACCTCGAGCGTGGAAACGGCCTCTGAATCCCTGCCCTGGCGGGGTGCCTGTCCAGGTTTAGTATAGGGTGAATGCACAACCCCGACAGGTTCGAGCGTTATCATACCTCTTAATGGAATTTTTCAACCTTAAAAGGGTGAATGGCGAAGCGAAGTCTCTCGAATGTCAGGTGCACACATACCCTTTTTCCATGAGAACCCCGGCAATGAGATTCTCTGCATCCTCAGGGAATGCGGTAATCTGTCTCTCGAGCGATTTCCAGTCTTTTTTAAGGGCAGGATCATCGCTGTGGAGTGCAAGCGTCCCGGTAACAAAGCCACGCGCCATCCCGTCTTGTGAGCATACCCGGATGATCACGCACCGGTATGCCTTGCACTGGACAGGGCTTGTCTCATGGATGGTGCACACGATCTTCTCACCCGAAGGGCGGAGAAATCGGCAGGCTGAGGGATGTGTTTTGATCCAGGAATCATCAGAGAAGAGGTCCCGCTTGTCATCGTCAATCCTGGCAATAAACGGTGTTCCCGTGGACACCGAGCAGCCCCGGTACTCGTCCGGCCCTATCTTCTCTTCAATAACGATGAAATCCCCCATATACATGCAGCACCTCCCGCATTGCCTGCACTCAAATGGCATACCAGGTATGTATCTCTCCTCGTATAGATAGAAAGCCCGCATGCGAACCTGGCACCATGAAGACTATGTTTTAAAATATCGCTGGGAAATCCTTTCCTTCGAAATGAAAAAAAGGGGAGCTGAAATAAAGAGGGAGCGAGACACTGATCCTGTGTGTCACTTCATGCTCCCTCATCGCCAGGGGATAATGGTATCAGCCAGGTAACGGAAGAACAGGATGAATGCCTCCAGTGCGGGCTGTGCTGCAAAATCTTCGGTGACAGGATCTCCCCTACTGTTGAAAACCTTTATTTATGGCTCGAATGCGGAAGGCATGACATACTCAGGTATTTCATGGCATGCCGTGAGGGTGGCCAATGGGTTTCATGCACTTCACTTGCCCCTTCAGACCTGAGCGAGATCCACGCGGTGGAGATGCGCGACCCGGAGACCGGAGGTTACCTTCCCGTCTGCCCGTTTCTGCGCCGGGTGTCGAAAAGCCGCTGCCTGTGCGGGATACATGCCGTGAAACCCGAGATGTGCAGGAATTACCAGCCCTTGATATGGGGGGAGACGTATTTCAACCGCTGCAGGGCATTGAAGGAGAAGGAGGGGAGATCTCCGTGGGCGGGGGTTCCAGAATGATTTCACTGGTGATTCTGTTAGACCGGTATAAGGAAAACCATCTCAAAATCCATGCGGTGGTGGGATGAAAGAAGTGCATGTTCGCGTATCCGGGCGCGTCCAGGGTGTGGGGTACCGTTATTTTGTGAGGGACATGGCTATGAGCCACGGCGTAACCGGTTGGGTACGGAATGAACCGGACGGAACAGTGAGTGTATCTGCGGTGTGTGATGAGGCAATCCTGAACGATTTCCTGTCAGCGATCAGGGCAAAGGGTGATCCCGTCATACGCGTGACTGAAATGCATACCGAATGGCATGAGGCAGCCAGCCATGGAAAGGGATTTGAAATACGGAGACACGTGTAAAAAATACAGGATTGTGTGAATTCCATGGGAATCCTGCCGGGTATTTTTCTCCTGACCCTTGTCCTCATTACCGTTTTTTCGCTCCGGCTGAAAGTGCCGCCATTCTTCACCCTTCTTGCAGGGGCGCTCTTCTTCGGACTGGCATCCGGGATGAACCTTGATCAGACGATGAAGGCAATTCTCGGCGGGCTCGGGAGAGTATTTTCTATGTTTGCCATCATCATCCTCTCCGGAGCGATCATTGCAAAGACGCTCCAGGCCCAGGGGATGATCGGGGATCTGGTAGATGATCTACAGAAGAGGACTCGAAACGGTCATACCCTCGCCGGAATCGGGGGTTATCTCTTTGCGATACCCACGACATGCTGCATCACTGCCTTTGTGATGCTCACACCGGTTCTTGAACGGCTTGGCAGGGAGAATAATGAGAGCAGGAGCTATATGTACCTTGCCGCAGTGGGAAGCGTTCTCTCCTATACCCTGATCTACCCAACCCCCGTGGTCATCCCGCTCTTTTCCGCATTTGGAAAGGGCGCCTCTCCCCTCATCTTCGACATCGTTGCCATTCCCCTGTCGCTCCTCCTCCTCATCGTGGTAATTATTGTATTCCGGGCCCGATTTATCAAGAGCGGCAGGCAGAACGCAGTCATTCCAGGAAGTTCAGATGACCCTCCGGGAACGTATCCCGGGATTCACTGGAAGGCCTGGGCTCCTTTCCTGGCAATTATGCTGGCCATACTAGTGTTCTCCCTTCTCATACCTCTCTCTCATGAAAGCCTCATCCAGTGCATCATGATCGTAGGCCTCGCAGTCGCGCTCATACTGGCCACTTCTTCGGCCCGGGCAGAAGGAGTGCACAAGGGGACAATGCACGCAGGAATGATCATGTTTGATATCTGTGGGGCCGGGGCACTCGGGAATGTGATCGCGGTGAGCGGATTTTCCGGGGAGGTCTTTCCACTCATATCAGGAGCACTCCCCCTTGTCCTGATACCGTTTGCGTTCACCGCACTCGTCCAGGCTGCACAGGGATCCCGGGTGGTGAGTGCAGTGATAGCATCAGAGGTACTATCAGGGACTGCGATCGCAGCCTCCATGCACCCCATACCCCTGATACTCTCCGTTGCAGCTGGCACCTGCGTGATATCCTACCTGTCAGACCCGTATTTCTGGCTGTTGCAGCGGACTACCGGGGACAGCGCAGGCGAAGTGGTAAAACATTATTCGCTTCCCTTGTGTATCTGCGGGCTTGCGGCGCTGTCAGGAGCGATTGCGCTCCAGATTGCACTTGGCTCTCCCCCATGACAGACAATTCAGCCAGCAAGGAACGCATCCAGGTCCCTCCGGGGTGAGGAAGGGACCGGCGGTGCATACCCCAGCCTGAAGAGCATCTGGATAGTATGCGTATCCGGGGTTCCCAGGTGTTCGTAGAGCCGGGAGCGGAGATCCCTCATATCAGGGTAGTCTGCAAGAGGCTGGGTGATGGCCTGGAGGGAGATTCCGAGCGATGTGGCTTTGAGGTGGATCCGCTGGAATGCCCGCCCGGCCCTTATCTGTTCGATCCGGTGATCACTCTTGGTGGAGAGCCAGCCTATTCCTCCTGCTCCTGCTGTCTGTTCCCGGACCTTTTTCACTGCATTTTTCAAAAACAGTGATTGTGAAGAGGTCGCCCTGTCCCGGGAGAGGAAAAAATTCCCGATGAAAAACCGAGATACCCTGCCGTATCCGGACTGGGCAAACCCGATACCATCGGGTGACTCCCTCGCTTCTTGATCGGTGAACCTGAAGTACTTCAGGGTCTCGTTCTTTCTCTTCAGATCAGAAAGTTCGATATTCATGGCATCCCCCGAAAAATCAGTGAGGGACGCTATGAGATCCCTGTTGTTGGAGAACCCAAAGGAGACCCGCGTGTAATCGAATGATTCGGTGATCTGCCCTGCGATACTGAGAGAAACCTCTTCCTTCCTGAAAGGCCGCCTGTTCGTGTGCCGGACCGGGATTTGAAGGAAGAGGGGATCTTCATCACAACTCCGATTGGGGATGAGATCAATCCTTGCAATACTGGTGTCTGGGATAGCGGTGGCATCAGGCCAGCCTTCCGGGAAAAGATCAATATCCGCCCTATATCCGAATGACCTCGCAGCAAGATCCAGGTTTTCGAGAAATGCCCCTGTTGAGAGGAACGCCTGTCTCCCCTTGGGATCGCACGCGGTAAGGAGCCTTTCGTGGTCGATGGAGACGAGGATCCTCTCAATTCCCTTGAATTGTATCTTCCAGGGCTGAGTGTTGCGGGGGCTCGGCGCGAGTATTGCATACCTGAGGACACGTTCCCGGACATCTTCGGAACCGGAGGTGACTGCGTGACCGGTTACATTTGTGTTCTGCACTGGCATCATTCCGCGAAAGAGTTACCGGACCTGGCAAATCACGAGCATCTGGGGCTCCTCCTGAAAAAACCGCCGAAGTGGGCGTAGAGAGATATCGCGATTACGAGAGTTCCAAAGGTCACAATATTTGCCACCGTGACGATGGCGTCGCCGATATGTATCCCATAGAATGCCCAGAGACCTACACCGGCCATGAACTGGATGAAGGTGACAGGGCTTACATCCTCCACGGACCGGGTCCGATACATCTTCAGGATCTGGGGCAGAAAGCCGAACGTCGTGAGGAGAGCAGCAATTCCCCCTACCAGCAGCCAGGTATCCATTCCATCCTCCGCATCTCTAGAATGAAGGAGAAAAGAGAAGAAATATACTCGCATGAATCCGGTCTTTTTTATTCCGGACAGCAGCGATCAATAGTCTCATTTCGCGTGGATTCAACCGGCATGGGGTGTATTCGCGCTTCTGCTCCTGGAGACGAGAGCTCCAAGAATACTGAAGATAAAAAGGACCAGGAATACTGCCCGCATGCTGTGGAGGAATGGCTCTGCGATGGCAGGGGAGACCGGGATGTTACCGAGAATAAGGGCAAATGCAATCATAACAAGCCCCATGCTCATCATCATCCCCAGCGATCGCATGGTGGCGAGCATCGCGGAGGCAACCCCGTAGTGGTGGCGGGAGACCGAGCTCATGATTGCGTTGGTATTTGGTGCAGAGAAGAGTGCAAGGCCGGTTCCCAGGATGATTAGAAGCAGGATTACGATGAAAAGTGCGGTATCTGCACCAAGGAACGAGAAACCGAAAAGACTCACCGCCGAGGCGATCAGACCAAGTGAAGCCAGGTTCTCAGGAGGCATCCTGTCAGAGAGCCTTCCTGCGAACGGTGAGCACATCATCTGGACCAGAGGCTGGACAAGGAGTACGAGGCCCGCGAATGCGGGACTGTAACCCTGGACCACCTGGAGATACAGGCTCAACAAAAAAGTGACTGCAAAGGTGGCACAGTAGTTGATCAGGGCTGCGGCATTGGAGTAGGAAAATGACCTGTTCTCGCGGAAGAGCCTTATCGGAAAGAGGGGGGAGCCGGTCGCTGATTCGATACGTAAAAAAACCACGAAGAGTCCAAGGGAGCATATGATTGCCCCAATCCCTGATATCTCCGGGATCGTGGAGATACCCAGGAAGAAAAGGACGATGATCATGGCAGAAATGGCGGCACCACGTATATCAAATGGTTCGCTCCTGGTCTCCGACAGGGACGCGGGAAGCAGCCGGACAGACGCGAGCACCACCACACCGAGAACAATGGTGATCCCGAATATACTCCTCCATCCGAGATACTGGGTAAGCACCCCACCCAGGAAGGGACCGAGTGTGAGACCGCCGTATACGGCCATCGTGTTCAATCCGAGCGCCATACCTCTCTCTCCGGGAGGGTAGATCTCGGCGATGATGGCCACGGAATTCGAAAAGACCATGGCGCTCCCCAGCCCCTGGAGAAAACGACACCCCAGGAAGATCTCGATTCCCGGGGCAAAGAAGGTCAGCACCGATGCGGCAGTATAGAGCAGGGTGCCCAGGGTAAAGACGCGTCCCCTGCCCATAATGTCGCCAAACCTGCCGGCAGGAAGCAGAAAAATTGCCATCGAGAGCAGATATGATGCGGGAACCCAGGAAAGGATAACCGCATCGATCCCGAATTCCTCCCCGATCAGGGGAAGCGCGAGATTGATGCTGGATCCGGTGAATGGATTGAGGAAGGTTGCGATGGTCACCACCGCGAGTATGACGGTCCGGGTCCCGGGATCAATACTCTGCACCTGATCTGGCATGAGCCTCACTTCATCTGTATTATTGAAGGGTAAGGTCCCATTCCCGCCCCTAATTTTTTTCCAATAACCGGATGATTTTCTGAATCTTTACTCTTTCTGGATCTATTCGGTGGTTGTATCTCCAGACATATTCAGCGATATACAGCGGCAAT
>Ga0265297_10002811_pt1 | contig 33708 bp, 68 predicted proteins | sample Munlanlwell13791_FD_192502 | JGI IMG/M metagenome (GOLD analysis project Ga0265297, IMG submission 192502) | Leachate microbial communities from a municipal landfill in Southern Ontario, Canada - Leachate well 137-91 | ecosystem: Engineered > Solid waste > Landfill > Unclassified | place...
ACAATGTTGTAGATTGTAATCATATCTTTTAAAACTACAGTATCTTTTATTGCTTCAATTTTCATTGTCAGCTTCCTTTTAATTGTACGATGAAGTTAAAACAGTTCTTCTCACTATTATCAATAAGAGTTCTTGCCGACGATAAATCATTTTCAATCTTTTGAATATCAATAATTGTCTCGACTAAATTTTTAATAGATCTCTTATTGCAAACATCTAATATATCTTTATCATCAATACTTTTTACCTCTTTTGACCATTTGCCGCTATCAACATCAAATTTATCAACTTCAATACTAATGTTATGGGTTTTCTTTAGCTCTTGATATTTAGCAATAATTTCCTCAACCTTATTACATTTATATGTTTCAAATATATATCTAATAATTTGAACAATCATTAGTTCAAACTTCTTATCCGATAATTTATTATAATCATCTACACATTTAAGCTTTACAGAAAATTTCCAAAGATTATAATTATTTATTAAGATATCATCAATTCCATATGAATTTACTTTACCATCATTATCACAAAATATATTGTTGAAATTGAGATTCTTAATTAAATAATCATTCCAGATTGTTGTTCCTAAGGTTTGAAGATCAGTTCCTCTTCTTTTTGGTTCTACAACAATATCTATTGAAGAACCAGACTCGTCTAATAAATATATATCTAATTTGTCTGCATCTTTTTCAAGAGAACCAAAGGATGAGTTTGGAACTCTTCCTTGAATTCTTATATTTTTTGTATCTAGTTTTCCATTTGGAATAATGTTTAATGTACCTATTCCAGTTGTTAATATTGAATTCATTTGATTCGGCTCGAGCTCCCGAATATCACAATATTTGAAATTCGGCCAGATTTCAATGTTAGTTCCTTTTTTATTTTCTAATAAATATACTAATCGTTTTGCAAGTTCTCCAATTTTAAATTTTGGAATAAGAGTTCTGTAGAATGAGATGCCGGTTATTACCCCATGTCCAATCAATCCTATTGGTAGAGGACATGGAATATATATTGGTTCGGGTTCAAGTTCAAACTCTTCATATGGAACATAATTAATATATTCAAATGCAAGGGTTTCAACCCATTTTTCAAGTTTACATTCAGTGTATCTTAAACTTGCTGGGCCGTCATCATCTAATCCTGGTGAACCCCAATTTCCCTGTCCGATAGCATATCCCTGATCTACGAGATTTACTAAAGTGCCATATAAGGCTACATCACCATGGGGATGATATTTTGCAAGTGCAGTTCCTATAACTTTCGCACTTTTTACAAGTTGAGATTTAGCTACTTCATGAAGGGTCAGAAGAAGTCGTCGTTCAACAGGTTTTAATCCATCAATGTAAGATGGTATTGCTCTAAATCTATTAATGTATCTCCCATACTCACTATAGTATATTGGAATTAGTTTCTGCATTGACCAGTTTCTCCCTTAAATTTGAGCGGTTAATGTAACTCAAAAATTTCATATCAAGATTTTGCTCATAAAGATCGAATTTGTTTGTTTTTAGAATCATATTATCCAAGAAATTAAATTCAAGATGATTCATAAGACATTCATCATTATTTTTATCAATAATATGCTCTTTTAATAGGTTAATGTTTTTGTCAAACAGGCTTATTACGTGATTGATATATTGTTTAATTCTTAATAATGCAGAAGATGTTTTTATTCCAAAAGGTTCTTGATTTTGATTATAGAAATTCTTGATTAAAGCGGCTAATATAAACGGAGTTAATTCAATACTGTCCTTTTGAATCCAATCTTTTAAATTGAGATAATCATTAATTTTTATATTTATAACATCTAAATCATTTGGATAATTTGCTGAGATTTTAATAAAAACCTCGACAGTTTCTATATTTTGATCTTGCATAAAATCATAAATATAGGGGCAATAATTTTTTACAAATTCTACAACTTTTGGAAATAGTTTAAGTTCAATTCTCTTACTGGTTGAAAATTGAACAGCTCGATTTTGTTTCAATACTACTTCATTTGGGATTAAATCTATTTCATTGAGCAAATTTGATCTTGAATAGCTTTTTAAACCCTCTATTGATGTTTGTTTAAAATCACTATCAGCAATAGAATGTGTAATATCAAGATTTCGCATATCAAGTAGAAAATGTTGTAAACTTTCTGGATTAAACAAATCTGACCACTTAATTAGTATTGATATATTTTCAGCCATTGATTCTCCTATATTCTTGTGATTATTTCTTTACTGACCTTTGCTTCGATAATATCAAAAGTTTTTGACTTATCCAGATAATCTGCACAAAAGTTGATTCCAGGGTGATCAAAATATTTAAAGTGTTTGAAATTAATTTCATTAATTAGTTCAAATCCGAAGAGATCAACACTTAATGAATTTCGTGCATCTTTTCTAAACTCGAAATTATTAGCTTTTAGCTTATTCAAAACTGTATTACTCTTAAAGATATCACAAAGTTCAATAAATTTTTGTCTAGCACATTTTGTGGGCATTGAAACTTCTTCAATTATATCTATCTGTTTAGCAAATTTATTAAATTCTGCTAAAGTTATTGCTGACAAACTCTGTTTTTTTGTTAAATTTTGAACACATAAAAATGGATAGAGATATTTATAATTAGTCTCAAGATCTTTAACTCTAGTTACAACTGTATCTAGAAGAAGCGCTGAATTATTGTTGTCTTCTTCACTTGATTTATTAGAAAAACAATCATTATCAATATCAGCAGAAGATATTATATCTCCTATATCAACAATCGCTTCTGAAGTTTTTATATGTCTTGAATATCTTGATATAATATCTATATTGGATAAAGTTCGTTTATCTTCAGAAGATGGAACTATGCGAACAGAAACAGATGTTTTAAGACGCAATTTTGTTCCTCTTGAGATGTCTAATGTAATTGTAGCTCCGTCTTTTGTTATTTTTCTTTTAAAGAATGATCTTGAAAATCTACCATAACCCGAATCTGAACTCTTTGTAAATCTTACTCGAAGACCCTCAATGGAATTTCCATCACCACCAGTCATGAATGTTGAAACTGTCGCTCCTGATCCTTCACATCTGTAACCCTTCTTATGAAGTCCAAGAACCAATCCAGTAACCTTATGAATTGATTCATCATTTCCAATAAACAATGTAATATCTAGATTTGTTTTACTTAAAATTTGAAGCATTTATTCTCCTTTATTTCAAAGTTCTATTGTTGCGGGATAATCTCCAGTGTCTTTACCAATAAGAGCTTTCCAACCCCTAATGATCACATTTGTATTATACTGTTTAGCTAATAATCTTGCACGATACATGTATGTATTGTAATTTTTTACATCATTATCAAAAACCATATTTATCTCAAGATCTCCAATGAGAAAATCTTCTAAAATCAAATTTTCGATAGCGCTATTGTATTTCTTGCCGTTTAAAGATATGAAAAAACAATTTCTAAAAACATCATTATACAAATATAGATTCAAGATATCGAAAGGACCTTCAGTCAATACTACTCTTGAATACTTTTCGAAGTTTTGTTCTTGAAAATAATACTTTCCAGAGGTTTCTTCAAATAAATGATAACGATAGTCTTTATAAGGTTCGATCAATCTTAATGCTACATTTTCACCTATACTATTAGTGAAATTACATGATAATTTATTATAAAAATATGTAGGACTAATTAAGAAAGTATTGAAATCGGCAATTCCTAATCGAGTATACAAATATTCTTTAAAAATTGCATATTTTTCTTTTTGATTCTTTTCAAACTCGAGATTCCGATTAGTAATATGATCTTGAATTTGTTTTAATTTTGTAATCTTTGTTTTAGTTTTATAATAGTCTTTAACTGTTTTGTATTTAATTAAGCTACCAAGATATTTTAATATATCTTCATCTTCAAATCCAGTATCAATCAACAATCTGATTAAATTTCCAGAACTACCACATCTAAAACAATTCCATACTGGATATTCTTTTGAAATATACAGATGACCATGATTCGCTTTAGGTCTGGTTGAATCATCACAGTATGAACAGAAAATTATTATTTCTTTGCCGGATTCTTTATAGTAAGAAGATATGTTTTTTAGATGATTAATAATTGGTTGAATTTTTGTTATCTCATACATACTGTACTCCGTTTCTATAACAAAAAATAATGTTTCTTACTATATATTATTTCTATATGAAAATTGAAATAATTAAAATTTGCCGGCAAGAGCTTTTTACACTCTAGCCGGCAAAAACTCACTTTCTTCTGTGACTATTCTGAATAGCTTTAAACATTTGCTTTTGCAAACGTTTCTGTAAATTGTTTGGTTTTGGTTTATCGATTTTTGGAGGTTCATATATTGGTACATATGTATATTCTGGTTCTCGTTCATATGGACAGGTGATATATGGACAACTAGGTATAGTTGATTCAGTTGCTGATGAGCCCATTGCACTGCTTGTTGTTCCATCGTATCTGTTACAATTTTTACAAGCTTGTCGAGATGGCATCATAATTGTATTCCTTTTAAAATATGATGGTAAAAATTTTTATGTGGTTGGTTTTAACTCCTGTCGAACAGCTGTTAGTGCCCAAATCAAGGAACCAAGCCATCCGAGAAACGTCCATCCAGCTAACAAATTTAGCCAGAAAATTGCTGTTTCGTTATGATGTTTCCTGTGCATAGCAATCATTGCCGGTAAAAAGTACAGACAAAACACGATAATAATTATTAAAATCCATTCCATTTCTTTTTCCTCCTTACTGTTGTTGAGTCATAAGATTGTTAACGATTTCGAGCTTTAATGACTGAAACAATTCAATGAATCGTTTATTAAATTCTTCATTTGAAAAATTTTCTTGAGGATCAGTTTTAATATCATAATCGAAATCAAAATTTTCTGTTAATACTTGAATGAGATCAGTTTTGTCTAACCATTTTTCAATATCTTCTGTTGAATTGAAGTTTACAGGATTCTTGTTTAATTCCTCTCTTAGAATATCTATTTGATCATTTATCCATTTTTCTTTATCTGATAATACTAAATCCATTTATATTATCTCCGTTCTTGTTCAAGCTTCGTCAAGTGGAAAAATTCCTTTATTGAATAACTCGTCAAATGTTCTTTCTTCGCGACAAACTTGACATTTGTCTACTGATAATTGAAAAGGATCTACAATGTAATCTTCGCAGAATCCGAGCTTTAAAATATTGTGAATTCTATTCTTAAAAATCTTTTTATTTTCTTTTGAGAAACATTCTTTTCTCTCAGAACATAGGTGACATTTTTCGACCAACCAATCTTCTGTAACGGCTGATTCTGGTGCGTCGATAATTGCAATTTTTCTTATTTTATTGCATTGTTTGCACCTGAATTTGGCGATTTTGTTATCGGGGTGTTCTGACGGAGCCAAAACTTCTTTATTAAGATAGTTGCAATTTGTACACGTCCACTCGAATGTGTCAGGTCTCGTTGATGACTTTTTTGACATTTCTATACTCCACTTTTAGATTGTTTACACATTTGAATAACTTCATCGTGATTATTGTGATAATCAGTTGTTACGTATATTATTGATGCTGCTTTTCTTGCAGTAAAAATCTATATAATATTCAAAACTGCAAATTCTCCAAAGTATTTTTTTGCAGCTTCGTTATATTTTTTTGCAGCTTCTTCTTCATCAGAAAATACACCAAGATATATAGATTTTGTATTGATTGTTATTGTTGCCTGCCATTTGTTGTCTCGTTTTCTCCAACTAACTCCTTTATATTTACTCGCACTGAACACATCTTTTTTTCTATTTTGACTATTTTGTATATTAGTACATACTCTTAAATTGTCTTCTAAATTATTTAAGATATTTCTATCTTTATGATCAATTTCATAACCATTTGGAACTTTTTGTCCAGAAAGAGCAATTATAGCTTGGTGAAGTTTTATTATTTGATGTCTATTATTATCTCGGTCGGCGTAATTTGTAACAACATATCCACTGTCATTTTGAATAAACCATTTATAATCTTTAATGTCGTTTACATATTTTGTATCAATTATTGTTTCGCCAATAATATCACATAATTTGTTATATAATATTATTCTAGAAATATCGTCCACAATTATAATTTCATTTTTGTCTCGATATGTTCTTTCTAAAATGTATCCATAGTTTGAATATTGCCAATAATGTTTACTACAATATCCTTTTCCTTGATGTTTATTATTACACCCAGGAACTGAGCATATTCTCATAATTGTCTCCTTATAATTAAATTGGTCCGGGTGGTTTGATTTGAACAAACGACCCCAGCTTCCCAAAAGCTGTGCGCTACCAAACTGCGCTACACCCGGATTATTTTTTGGCTGACGGAGTAGGGCTCGAACCTACATTATTGGATTCAAAGCCCAATGACCTACCAATTAGTCGATCCATCATTGTTTAAATTGTGGGGTGGGATTTTATACCCACACGGTGAGGAAGAAGTGACGCCTTCTCCACTCTTTTACACTCAACCGGTTTCGTAGCCGCAGCTCCGCCAGTCTATCGCAACCATTTATAATATCCCGGCGTATTAACGATATTATAAACGCGTCTAATTCCGCCACCCACGATTTAAAATAATATTTCTATATTAAAATTGAAATTATTCAATTTTAATGAATTTTGTCTTTTTTCCATCACAACCAGGACACAACATATGTTTTGGGTGTCCCATTTTCTTTTTTGCAGATCTGTTAATGGTACGAGAAGTTCCACATTTTTCACATTTATATGTTTCTTGCCAGAGCTTGCCGGATCTTATAGACGGCATAATTGTTCACCTACTTTCCTTCAAGGATTTTAATCAATTCATCAAGATTTTCGTAGAGTACATCAATAATATCTTCTTTTAATATACCACTGTAGAAATATTTCTCAACAAATGTATCGAGATTTTTCTTAATTTTTAATTCTTTTACATGTTGCATTGCCGCTGACTTTGATTCAAATATTTGATTATCTTCTATGGTTTTAAACATTTTGATTTCTTCAATTGTCATAATGTTTATTTCTCCAATCGTCTCATACATTTTTCTAACTGTTTTGAATTAGCCATACCAATTACTTTTAACTTTTCAGGCATTATAAGTGATCCCCATCGCATATCAGATTCTTCTGATACTAATACAAGTGGTTGTTCTTGTATTACAATTGCATGAGAATACATTTCTGTTGCGCTTCTTAATGGATATGCTGGATCGGTAGAAACAACGATATCACCAAATTTTATATTTTTACTTTCCTTCAAGATTTCAACTCTCAAATGTCCATCTTTAAATTCTTTTAAATGAGATACAACTGTATCGAATATTCGTGATCTTTCACTAACTTCTACTTCCCAAATCTCTTGTATTCTTTCTTCACTATCAAAGAGTACTATTCTTACTTTGTTTTTCATTATTTACTCCAGTCAATTCCAGATTTCAATAGGTATCTGCAAGAGATTACATCACTCCAGAATACCATATAATCTAAAATCTTTTCGACATAATATGTTACGTCGAAATCACCTTCATTTAATTGTCCTAGAATTTTAATCAAAACAATATCACATACTGCTTGAGTAAACTCAGGATTGTCCTTATAATTGAATAATTTTTTGTGCTTATTGATTTCGTTAATTAATAATTCTCGTTCTTCTGAACATGAAAATCCTTCGAAATCTTGAAAGCATGAGGATCCATATCTTGTTATTAATTCGGCAAGATCTATTTTGTTATTTAATTCCATTATGTTCACCTATCTTCAGAATTGTTATGTCTAGTTGCCACGGGTGTTTACTTCTTATTGCCCACATATCAAACGCTCGAATAATTAAATTGTGAGAGGTATGATAATCAAGTTTATTTATATTTCTAAACCACTTTTCAGCACGATCAAAATTACCATCAATTTGAGCTTTTCCAATATGTTTTACCTCATGGCATCTGTCGCACAAAGCCATGAATTTTATGAGTTTTTGAATATGATTTAAATCATCATATTCCCAGACTTCATGACAGTCTAAAGCTCTTGTCGCAGATACTCCTCCACAAATTTCACAGAGATTGTTTGCTTTGGTTAAAGTATCTTTACGAATTAGTTCCCACTCTCGTCTACTTAATATGCTCCTTATGTTGACATAGAAGCTTGTTCTTGGTACTAATTCAATTGTGAGTTTCATTAATCTTCTCTCTTTATAATAGATTTGATTTTCTTCCATTCGTTTCCAGCTTTAATCTGTTCTGCTTGAGCTAATATTTTAGCTGCTTCTTCACAACCAGCATAAACATCGATTGTGATTACGCCTTTTCCAGCTGGAAACGAAACAGTCCATCTATATTCTCTCATTTATCCTCCGATCTTTGAAATGGCTGAATTTGCTAAATTTTGCAATTTGCCAATAGCGTCTTTCCAGTCAGCAGCATCTTCATATTCTTTTGCTACTTCTTTCGCGAGAGCTTCTAGCTCTGGGAAAGCAAGTAATTTATGTTCCAATATTACTACTAAACTTTCAGTTGCCCAAAGCATGCCAATCAATTCTGCTTTATCAAGCTTCTCAAGATCTTCAAAAGCTTTACTCATTTAGTTCTCCTTATCCAGATGGAAATGTTTCATTAATGAATTTCTGACATTCTAATCTTGATGGATCTTCTTTCAATAAAACTTTCTCATAACCAATTCGCTTTCGAGCTACCACTTGAAAATTTTGTTTGACATAGTTTTCAACAAGTTGAATTTCAGTCAAATCTTTTACAGCATACTTGCTTGTTCTGGATATGCCCCAGATCCATTTATTCCGAGCTGCCATTGTTTTCCTTCCTTTCATCTCTTCTGGCTATGTAATATTGATATTCAATCAGATCAAAATCTTTATCAAACTCTTTAATTTTTTGACCCATATCCCTTGTCAAAATTGCAAAGGGATATGGCTGGCACATTCTTTCATAATCTATCAAAACATCAGCTATCAGTTTATATATTGGTTTCATAAACTGTCTTTCGTAGCTTTGTGTGTTTCATAAATTTTCAGACAGCTAGGACAAACGTTTCCAGCTGATTTGTGACCAGTGATATCTGGACGCCAGCTAGAAGGTTGACATTTGCTGCAGAAAATTTTGCCACATTTCTGACAGATATATTCATCTGCACCTGGGCAACAACTACTAAAGTGTGGCATCTTTTTCCTCCTTTATTTCAAATTTAACATCATCCAATTGACTTATTAATCTATTGACAGTAAATTCAATATTTTCTCTACTAACTGAAACTGTTGGATTTGCAAATTTTAGAACATGTTTACCACATTCCAACAAAACATATATGTCTCTTAAACTAATTTTCATTTATTTTACCTTTCGCTTTTTCTATCGCTTGATCGAAAATTCAACATTGACTTTTACATTAACACCAACTGCACCTTCCACGTTAATGTTTATTCCATTTTCTTTAAGAAAATTCAGAATATCTGCTAATTGAACATTCATCTGAATCTGTTTAGTGGGTGGTGCTTGTCGTGTCTTTGTTTTGGGGGTTTTTGAAGCTGGTTTTGCAAAATGTTTCTAATATCTTGGAATACTCTGTAAATAGAGAGCCATAAATTGATCTACGGTAATGTTTGAGTCAATTTTATAATAACCTTTTCTTGGTCGGATAACAATTTCGGGTAATGTCCATCTCAAAATATTCAAAAAGTTTGAAATCGCATTTTCATGTGTTCCTTTGCCGCATGAAACACCTTTCATAATTTCTGACATGTTGTTCCGATGTAATTCTTGGCCAATTAAATGTCCGGCTAAGATTTTGATAAATTCCAATCTTTGGTCATCCATCTTTGCCATTTTTATTTCACCTTCTTTCTTTGTTTGATATAAAATTCTAACTTTACTGTGCTTCTGACAATTTTTGAACAGTGGATATTTTTCCTTAATACATTTGTTAATACCGTGATTAGTTCTTGAAATGTTTTCGTTGATTTGTTGACTGATTAACATTTTATCTAGTGTTCCAAATTCCTTTGTTTCTTTTTCAGATTTCACTAGATTCACTCTTTGAAATTCAGTCTGCAATGTTCCCATCAGCTCTCCTTTCTAAAAAATATATTAAGTAGTTAAATACTCATTTCTAATTAATAATTTCTATATGAAATGATTGAATAATAAAAAATCATCCGGCAAGACCTTTATAAGATCTTGCCGGATTTATCTAACCCCCTTTTAAAATGCTTTTTAACCTATGATACTCTTTTAAGACTTTTTCAATCGTGTATGTATCAGTAGTAGTTAAAGCAGCACAAAATAGTTTTTCTGTTATTTGTGATCTATTATCACTAAGAGAAATATTCAATATCGAAATTAATTCATCTCGTTCTTTACTCATTTCTCCACCTCCTTCATCCATTCCGCAACCAGCCAGCAGCGAGCTTCATATTCTAGTTCATCGAGACAAAAGAGCCATGCGGCATCCTCAGAAGACAGTAAACACCAATTATCTGAAGTCATCTCCAATATACCATGTAGCCCCTTACGAATCATCCACTTAATAAACCTGCCCCACTCCCCGTTCTTGTAAATAGCTCGGTAGATCGCCATCATGTCGGTGTCGTTATTGAAAGTGCGGTTACTTCCCAGATGATATTTCATCGCATCATAGGATAGGAATCCTTTTCCGCAAGCACAGATTAAGTGTACTATTATTCCAGGTCTGTCTTCTACTTGGCAATGCCAACACTCCCCAAGCAGTTTCTCCGTAATCAGCTTACGGCGATCATCATCTAGTTTGTAGGTCATTTCTATTTCCTTTCCATCGCCTCGATAAGTTTAAGGGTATTTATTATATTTTCAGTGTCATGCAGGCTACGGTAAATCTCCTTAGTTATTTCCTGTATAATAAATTTGCGCTTTTTTCCTTCAACTACCTGAACCACTTGTTCTCCATTAATGGTTCCAACCATTAAGCCATAATAGGGGTCTTGAAAATCAAGGTGTGTGTATTCTACTTCCTGCTTACCTTTTATAGCGACAACTAAACAAATATCTTCAAATGATTTCTTTTTTATGTGCCTTTTAATAGAAATAACCATTCCCGGTTTTATTTGATTGGCTTTTATTTTCATTTCTCTTTCCTTTCCCTTAGCCACGCTGCCATTGCGGAGAAGAAGTTGTCGGCGTTAAAGAGCCAACTATCAAAAGACTGCCTTGCCTTTGTTTTATTCCATGTTGTAATCGCAATGTTTATAAAGTTTTTAAAATCAATCTCTTGTGGAGTGTTACTCATCTTCTCCACACACAGCCCGGCATCGTTGAGGTTGTATCGAATTACACATAATTGATCTTCGGAGCCTTCGATCTCTCGACCATATACATCATCGGAGCTTATTTTCGGCCACCCCATATAATCCGCTATCAACTGCTTATCTTCTTGTGTCAGCATGATTTCTCCTTAATTTATTCGTCCCACGGTGCCATTCCACTAGCAGTTGGAGGTTTGCAGGGTACTAAAGCAAAACTTCCTCTATGGTCGTCCGTTGCGCGTGTCGGTGGAATCCAAATAACTCTCGCTAATGTTTTCCCAGCTAATGCTGATTTGGTAGCTATCTTTACAGTATTGTCAATGATTTGTTGCGTTAGCATGGCCTATTACCTTTCTCATTGATTTTTCAACTTCATCAAATATTTCTTCACTTGTTCGTGGGTCAATATCTGCCTCACAATAGGCACAATAAAGTTCGCCACCCACAATAGTTTCACCACATATGATGCAATAATCTTCTTGTGTCAGCATAAATTAACCTCTAAGTACAATAAAAAGAATTGCAAGTAACCCTCCCCATAAACCAATGCAGAGGCCGGTTAAATAAACGCTCAATTCTCTTTCGTTTCGTGGTAGATTAATTATCATGGATTCTCCTCATTTAAATTTTGGCATTGTTTTTAATTCGGGATGAGATAAAGTTACCACAGCATAGCTTGAATCTGACACATCATTTATTGACAATTGCATGTTCCACGCCCCACCGTCCTCTGCCACAACTTGTGCCAACAACAATTTGTCTATTGGCAACTTCTGTAAATATTCTATGGCTTGACCTACAGTCATAGTTTCTCCTCCCACTTATATTCAACGGAAACTTCCTGATCTTTGTCGAAAAGTTCATACTCAACAGTGCTTTTAACGTTTTTCAAAAGACCTTTTCTTCTAACCTCACGGTTAATTAGTTGAGCGAGTTCCTCTCCTGCAATAGTGATAAAAACACTATGTTCTTTCTTCATGGATTCTCCTCCATCCACTTAGGATATTTCCTTAACAACAACTCTAATTGGCTTCTTAGCCCTTCTCTCTTTGTTTGGGTGTTGCTCAAAAAATGAATGTAGAGATTCATTATTCCAGAGAAACCCTATTTCTCTATTTCGCGCATCAAGTATAATCTTTATTTTTCTTTTCTTTGTGGTCATGAATCGTCCTCCAAAAAACATCAAAGAACTTTGTTATTAAATAACTGATCTTTTTCCAGATACTTTTGTGATATTTATGTTTCAGTATTTTTGAAGCATCTGTTGTTTTCATTTCTTCTCCTATAAATCTCATAATTGAATTCCATTCATTCTTGTTTCTTTTAAGTACATCGTCAGTGGGTATAGGGTTTTTATATCTTCTGTTCCATACAGAAATTGTACCTTCTTGGGTTTTCAATATACCTGATGATGATAGACATTCATTACATACAACTCTCCAAAATTCCATATGAAAAGCTTTATCATAAGTGTTTGAAAGTTCTGCCTGTCCACCACAAAACGGACACGGTTCTATTTTCATTTCTTTCCTCACTTAAGTGTTATCAAATTTATTAGAAATAAAGTGACTAAATGAAATGTATTATCTACTATTGTATATGCCCAAATAGCGGATGGATTATTTTTATCCGATATAATTCGTTTAAATGAGCCTGTAAAATTCATATAGTAAACTACTACCATTGTCTTATCAAGAGCAAAATGAGTAATAAACACTAATAGAAATCGTGCATCCCACCAACCTGTAAACAAACAAACTGCAAGAGTATATAACAAACAATGAATTGAACAAGCTAGCCAACCTTTTGCAGTAAACGCTTTCTTATTCAAGGCCATCCAATCATTCTGTAACAAATAATCACCAACCAAGTGTCCAATTAAATAAGTCATTATTTCTCTTTCCTTTCTAGTAAAATTTGTTCTGCTAACTTTATACGACCTTCTTATGTCAACATAATTTTTCTTATGGATTGTCACTTGTTGCAATATGAACATTACTTCTTTTCACAGCTTCTGCAACTCTATAGACAGCGGCTTCAATAATACAATCAATAACTCTTTCAATATCGTTGTTTACATAACCAGTCGGCACTTTAAATAATCGATTAAGTATAGTTTTTGCTTCATCTTTTAAGGCTGCTGATTTTTCTTCTGGTGTCATATTGTTTTCCTCCATTGATTCAATTACTTTTTTAATATTTTTACACAGATCACAATGCGGTGGAATTGTGCCAGTCTTCCATACTGACGGACAGTCAAGGGAACATACACGCTTAGATGCTTCTTTTAATAATACTAAACAATCAGATGCATTCCTAATTAAATATGGTATGTCTTTGCGCAACAATATGTCAGTCCTTGTTCGTTTTGCTTCTTCTGGAAGATCATCATCAAAGACATCATATAATCTTTCCTCAATTTCTTCCAACCTTGGTGTACTCACTCCATATAGATTTTTGAACATGAATTTTCCTTTCTAGTATAAATCTTCACTATAAAGTCTTTCTCCTCTATATCCTCCGGACGCAGAAGAAACTCCCGCTTCTATTTGTAATTTATAACCCTCATATCTATTTACAAATCTACCCTTAGACGTAATAAATCCTTGCCAATTTCTTTCACCAGTAAAAGGTAGTTTTTTACCTGCAGCGGCAGCGGCAGAAATACAATCTGCGTGGCGGTGTCCTTTCCAGATTGTTCCTTCCGAATCAATTACTGCCGAACAAATACATATTTCTTTTGGTGCATTCATATGTTCTCCTCCATCTACTTATAAAATATCTGAAGTCTTCGGATTTGATTTTGTGATAGCTGTCGGACTCGCACACCGACCATCGGAACATTCTTACAATTCAATCCTTTTGGGATTATTGTCTTCTGTATTTCTATCAACTAATCACCACCTAACGACTTCAGATAAGTATTATTTATTCTTCTCCATCCACTCAATACCTAGTAACGCAAGTTGGCCTGTTTTGTCCATTATAAGAAAAACGGGAACACAAGAGCAATATTCGATATTATCTCCCCGCCCACCAATATAATCCAGAAAATCCCCAAAGTATTTCTTTTTTTGCATCACTTCCAGTACAAGATCGGGGTGGGCACAATAGTCAGGATTTGGATCATATGGACAGGATTCTTCATCTTCCCGAATTGTATCTTGAAAATCACAAAAATAGCATCTGAAGTCTAATTGTCGTTTTGATGTATAGACAGAAGTTGATCCTCGGTGCCAACAAATACCTGCTAGTTCACAAAACCGTTTGTTGATTTGTTCTATGTTCATTTCATTCATCAATCTTCCATAAAATGTCCAACAAGGTCATCCAAATCAAAAATAACATCATTGTGTTGTTGTCGCCAGTAGCCATCAATACCACAAATCCTAATATCAACGATATCAACGATACTAGGCCATGAATAAGTAATTTCTTTGTATTCATTTCTCCCTCCTCATCTTTTCACTTATTACGCTGCCAGGCAGATACTATCAATATACTCTTCAGCGGCTTTCTTGCCGTGAATTGCTCCATATCCAATAAACTCTCGTAAAATAAATCCAAAATCTTCAACAAAAGTTGTGCCTGTTATTGTAATATATCTTATACCAAATCCTTTATACACGTTGTATGTTTTCATTGTTTTTCTCCTTTTATACTGCTATGTCTCGATCTCTTCTTCAAATGTCAGCGTAGTCAGGGTATTTTCTTCCGTATTACTATCTATGAGCCTTGCTTTCGACGGAATTTCCTTTAAATCTTGAATTATAGCAAACACCGTGCTTCCATCATGAAAAGAAACCTCATGCCTGGTTCGTATTATCTTTGTTTCAATAAGTTTTTTATACATAAAATATTCCTCCTATAATAATCATGGTTGTTCCTCTACTTTTGGAATATGTATTCTTCCCAGCAAATATTTTCTCCCACATCGTGGGCAAACAGCCTTAAGGTTTCCGTGAACTCGTCCAATCCCATCTGTATCAAAGTGTTCCACTTTGACATACTCTGCTCCATGTGGTCTAAATATCGGTACATGATGACCAAATAAAGCACATAAAATATTCATAATTATTCACCTCCTTACCACTTCAAATTTTCAGCATGTTTAAGTAGTTTCTTTTCAATTTCTTCTCTTCTTTTCTTCTTATACCAAATTAGAAGGTCAATAAATTTATCAACATTACTAAATATATCGATAATAAAGATTCTAATATCAAAAACCGAAATAACTTTGAAATCCATTACAGGCTCTGATAAGCCAAATTTTGATTCTGCATAATCGAGTATTAATTCAAGAAGTTTTTCATTTTCTGGTAGTTCTCGCCGAACATCTGTTATTGTAGGAGTTGGAAAATGTCGTGGATAATTCCACAAGTCAAAGGGTTTATCTGCTAACCACCATCCCTGTGTCTCTAAAAATAACCAATACTTCTCTGTCTTTAACACAATCCCATTCTCTGCTAACTTTTTGCAGACTTCTAAAGAGCCATAATCTAGTTCATTCATTTCGACCTCTCTTTTTCAGTTTCTTTAAGTCGTGTTACAGCGTTTTCATATTTATTACATGGGTACTCTGGACATTCGTTTATTGGAAAACCGTTAAAATCAAATAAACCATCTTTACAACAAGTCAAACTATCGTCAATACCGGTGGAGAAGCAACAATTATTGTCTGCTTCTTTTATGCAGTTGGATTCTTGCATTCTTCTTCTCCTTTTTGTTAATTATTCTTTTGTGTGGGCAGGATTCCCCACTCTGCTCCTATTCCCATTCGTGTTTTAATAGCACCGACTTATTATCAGTTCAGTCGGTGCTACTTTATTCTCACTACTGAAACGCCACGGGCGTCTACATTTATTATTATAAATGTATAACACCTTTCCTTACCAGATGCTGATACATCTCTCACTCAAAAGAATAAATTATTTGATACTTAAACTCCACCAATTTCTCGCATGTAGCTAGCTGTGTTTCCGACAGTTTCATCTACTTCAACCTGAATCTGACCAGATCTAATCCCAAACTCAGTTAGACACATATGATTAATTTTATTCGCGAACAAATATGCCATATTTTCTGCAGTCACATCTAATCCAAATGGCATTGCAAGCATCCTACAAACATGAGGTTCCAAAATTGTAAATAGTGGATCTTGCTCATGCAGAATAAGAGCATGATCAAATTGATCTAAGTCTTCTTGAAATTTTTTCATAAGACCAAAATCAACTACCATATTTGGATTTGGTAGTTTCTCAATATCTTCTATTCCAATACTTACTCGAACAACATAACTATGTCCATGAATATTTCTACATTTGTGATCTTCCGGCATAGTAAATAGTCTATGGGCCGCATCAAACTTATATGTTTTCGTTACACTATACATCTTTCTTATATCTCCTTGTTGTGGATTTAGATAGTTTTGATAACACTGAGGACACCTTGAAATTAATAAATATAATGAATTATCTTTATCAATTCTATGATTAAGTTCTTGATTTGTTAAATGGGAAAAATCTATTGGTTCATCAATTTCTAATATTGATAAGTGATTATAACCTCTTTTAGCCATTTCATCGGCAAGAGCATCATGACGAGCCTTTAATGAGAGAGGTTCAAATAAATCATTTTTAAAATAACCTGATAAATTGATCTTCTTTTTTAAGCTGCCAAGAAACATATGACACTCGTTATGTTCCCCTAGAAGATGTTGTCGACACATTATTTCGGGTGAACACATCCACATTCTCATTTAGAATCGTCCTTTTTTAAAGTATCAAAATTTTCTTCTTTTTTCATTAATTCTTTGCTTTTAATCATTTCCCATAAGGAATAAGCTCCAACAACGCTTAAACATAATATAGCTAAGATAATTAAAATTACTCCAGTTGATATTGCAATGATTATTGCCAAATAAACAATAACTCCAAATAAAGTTACAGACAAGATCTTTTTAATTGTTTCGTTCATCATTTGACTCCTCTATATTTATTAATTTCTTTATAACTGGATTTTCTTTACATATTGGAAATTTAATAGAAACACCCATTGTACTTGTTAATTGCATTTTACACCAAGAACATTCAAAGTATCCGGTATGTACTTCTATCCAATTGTGTGAATCAACGATCCAATTTGCTAATTCAATATTGGTTGTTTGTTCTTCTGTTATAATAAACGGATTGAGTCTTTTCCACATTTTTGCTCTCCCTTTCAAAAGAATTTATATTTTATGATATTATTTCTATATGAAAATTTTGAATTAAAAAATTCGGCAAGATCATAAACCAGATCTTGCCGAATTAAACTACAAAATTTCATCCAAATAATCCTGAAGAGCAATTTTCCAAGATCTTAATGGATTGTTAGTTAATTGATTAAACTTCGAATTATCTAAAACACTGTTGGTTGGACGTTGAGCCAATCTATTTGATTCTTCTGAACTAATTGGAATAATTTCAGCATCTATTTTTGCAATTTTTAAAATCTCTTTTGCAAAATCATACCAAGAACAGTGTCCTTGATTTGTTAAATGAAAAATTCCAGTTTGATCCAATATTTGATTAACTCCCAGCACCAAATCTTTAGTATAAGTGGGGGAACCAAGTTGATCATGTACAACTTTCAATGGTTCATTGAGTTTCGATTTGTCCATAATAGTGGTCACAAAATTATTTTTATATTTTCCAAATAACCATTCGGTTCGGACTATTATATAATTTGTTGAATTACTTGTTAAAGCATATTCTCCAGCTTTCTTAGATAATCCATATACATTTATTGGAAATCCAGTATCTTCTTCTTTATATGGATTCAAACTCTTACCATTAAATATGTAATCTGTGCTGAAGTGTATTATTTTGATATCTTTACAAACTTCTGCCAGAATTTTTAAAGCGTGAGCATTTACTTGAAAACATGTTTCTTTATAAACTTCGCACTTGTCTACATTTGTGTAAGCGGCACAATTTATAACGATATCTGGATTAATATCTTTAATTTTTGAACAAGATTTAATATTTGTAATATCAATACCATCGAGACTTTCACTGGTTATCATAAAATGTTCGTCTGATAATGTTCTTACAAATTCAGATCCCAACATTCCATGAGAACCCAATACTAAAATTCGCATTAATAATTCCTCGCTTCCTGACGATCTAAAGCAGCTTCTAGTTTTCTTTCTTCCGAATCAGTTTTCGCAGCTTCCTCAATTCTTTCTCGAAAAGATTCATCATCTTCTAAAAGGCCACACAATAAATTATGCAATTTTTTACTGTGAATTATCTTGCCTTTATAATATATCTCATCAATATCAAAAGACTCAACATAGTCTGGTTGATGATCATATTCCATATGTCCCCAGTATTCATACCAACCTATACTATCATTGCCCCATTGAATATTACTTATTTCAATATCGACTTCAAGATCTCTATTTTTATTCTTTACTGGATAGTCTTTTATTATCATTGATAGATTCCCTGTTTGATATCTATTGTATTATTTTAGTGTTAGCTTTTACAACATCTATTCCTGTCGTTATTTTAATATAAGTATTCTGGAGTTCTTCTGGTGCATCAATTACAGCAAGTAGAATATTCATCGAAATTTCTTTAATTGCCTTATCATCAAACGGAAACATAAGTGGAATAATAGTGGTTGTTAGAGAATTCGGATTTTGTGGATTTGGGTGAATGTGTACTCCATAAGCGTTTGTTAAGATTGGGTGATTGTCTTTATCTGTGAGCTTGCCGATAAAATATTCCCCGCTGATACTTTTTGCTAATACAATTTGCATTATACATTTCTCCTATTTGTTATTTGATTATCTTTTTTTGTTAATTTTATTGAGAGCTAAATTTGCACAAATTATTGCAACATCTTTATCAGGAATTTTATTGCACATATCAATAAAACTGTTAATTGATAAATCACAAGATAGATATACTTCTTCAAAATTATTTAAACTATCACCGGATTTTAAAGCAATGATTTTTAAAGAATTATCAATTAATGCAATTTTGTGTTTAATGCCCACACTAATTTCAACTTCAAGTTTGTGTCCGTTAAACAAAGCTTCTAAAACTATTATTGATTTTTCACGCAGTTTCATTTTTGTGTCCTTGTAATTTTATTTTATTATTAAAGTACCAAATTACTGGAATGACCAATAAGCTACTTAAATATTTAATTAAAGCTTGTCCCCAGATTGCTTCCCATTGCCAGCCGAAAGCTAACACAACAAATACAATAGAATCGATTGGAGTTGATATTGTATTTGAAATCCAGATTCTATGAATAAAATCTTTTTTTGTAATAGTGAAAATCAACCAATCGATTGTTTCTGCTATTAGAAAAGCGGACACAGAAGCTACTGCTATTTGCCAATTCATAAATAAGGTGATTAAAGTTGCTATAAGAATAAAGATCCAGATTTTCCAGATGCCCCAGTATTGTTGAGCGAAGTCTCTAAATGAGAAGGTTAATCCAACAAATATTACTCCGGCAGGAAATACTAAACCCATAACTTTTACAATACCAAAATAATCAACAAAAACATTAGCTAATAAGATACTCAATATATAAGTTAAAGCCCAGATCCATTTCATGATTTGGCTCCTTATGAATCTTGATTAATTATATTTTTTGCCAACTAAAATCCCAAACAGACCGATAGTGTTTGTCTAAATTCTCAACAAGTAATGTTTTTATTCTCTTTTCTTCCTTACTCAATCTTATTTTTTCAACTATCTTATTATGAAATTGAATATGTTCTTCTGGAGCTTTATTTCCTTTAAAACAAATATTTAATTGATCACCACTGTTAATAATTGTTGGTTGTGGATCATTACTTCTCCCCCACATTAGTTTATCATTTGGTTCAGTTTCTATAATATCCTCTTTTATGACATTTTCAAACGAATCAAATGTTCTGACTGTAATTCGGCAAAATTCTATAATTAATTTTTTTGTAACTTCTCTTGTCTCATCTTCATATTCAATAAATACTGAGGTTTTGTCTGGATTAGTTTTATTTAATTCTCGGCAAGCGTCTGTAATTCTGACCTCACCGAGAATTTTATGATGATATATTGTTTCTTTCATTTCTTTTTTCTTTCAAGTTTAGTTATCAATTCTGGATATCTGTCCGAAGTTAGATCAAATGGTGAAATATAACACTTGTCGATTTTATAGTCTGCATAATTAACCGGCAAGAGCTGATAATATAATTTTACATTACTCTGACAAATTGATCTCCATTCCGTATAATATTTGTGAGAAGGATCATTAATTAGATGGAATCGATCGTGTTTAATTTGATCATAGTTAAACTCAATATATGGTCCTCTACCTCCAATTACAACTCTGACATATCCTTCTGCAACTAGTAGATTTGACTTTGTGTAAAACAATATATCTGAAAATCCTTCTAGCGGCAAAATCATTCGCTGAGTGTAGTCTTGCATATTTACTCTCCATCAATAAGAGTTTTAATCTGATTATTGCACATGCTTTCATTGTTTTTTGAAACATTTCTAAAAATATTAATATCCTTCTGAAATCCATTGAACAAATTCTTCATATTTTGATGGAAAATTCATATATCTTTTTGCATTTTCGCCTCTTCTGCGTACCTGTTCCATATCATTCCAATATGCAGCTTCTAATTCAGATGGATAATTCCCAATATAAATTTGTTTTCCATCAATCCATATAGTTGTGTGCCAACTATTTCTTCCAAATCTGGCAACGTTCTTATATGGTGGTAATTCTATATCTTTATAAATCACAGTTAGGATTTTTTCAAATGTATCTTTTTTTCTTTTAAGGTAAATTGTGGCATCTTTATATAACCAGTTGTAGAATTTTTGAGAATTTTTTCTTCCAGAATATGCAAGAATTGACCAATTTTCTGTATGTTGATGAATTTTAACTTTGTTTAAGGAAATGTTTTTAATAAGACACTCTTCTATTTTTTCTAAAAAATTATAATTCCCAGAAGTAAAGTTGAATGTTATATTATTATAATTATTTGTTGAAATACTTCCATCAGCATCAAAAAATCCTCTAATGAAATGATTTAATGAATTATCAGGAATACTTTTAAACACTTCCGTATCTCGTAAATATGTTTTTCTTGGTTTGATACCATGACTTACCAGATTATAAAAATTAGTTTTATTATTAATTTCTAAGCTTACTAATTTTGATGTAAATCTTTCTCTCGTTTTTAATTTTTTTCCAAACAAGTTTGCTAATAATTCGAGATGAGATGAATCTTTTTCATTTAATTCTATTATGAATTTATATGCACCATTTTCCCCAATTCTAATACAACCATCTCCATATATAAATCCTAACCAATATATTTTTTCCTGAGTATCAATATTTTCAAAGAAATCTATATTTTGAATTGGTAAAGACATATTAAAAATCTCCTTTTTAGAACAATAATTATTTTTAACAATATTCAATTGGATCTTTTATTCCAGCTTCTTTAAATCCTTTGATTCTTAATTTACAAGATGGACATGTTCCACAATTTGTACCATTATAACATGTGATTGTATATTTATACCAATCTATTGTTCCAAGAGATTGCATCAATTTTATAGTTTCTGATTTTGTTAACCACATTAACGGAGTGTAAATATCGAGATCACAATCACCAGCTAGATTTAGAGTTATGTTCATAGACTTAATAAAATTATCTCTACAATCAGGATAACCACTAAAATCAGTCTGACATACTCCTGTAATAAGATTTTTGATGTTGTATATGTATGCAATCGATCCAGCATTTAATAAAAATTGCATATTTCTAAAAGGAACAAATGACGCTGGTAATGTCTCGTCAAATTCACTATTTGACGAGACATTTTTGGACTTGTCCATTAGAGCTGATGATGTTACTTGGGAAAATAGTTCTTTTATATTAAGCTCAATATGAATTTTTGCTCCAGCAAGATCTGATAATATTTTTGAATACTTGAGTTCTTGAATGTGTTTTTGTCCATAATTGAATGAAATTGTGTAAATTTCTTTAAATCTTGTCATTGCCCATGATAAGCACGTTGCAGAGTCTTGACCTCCACTTAACAAAACCAATACACTGTCTTTATTTAACTTACGCATTTTCGCCTCCTCTTAAAAATAAATTGAATTTCATTTATATTATTTCTATATAAGATTTCTAAATATTAAAAATCGGCAAGATCAAGTTTAAGATCTTGCCGATAATATATCTCAAATTTCAACTATTATTTTTAATAGCTGCACCAATGTCATTACCTCTTTGAGCAGCTTCAATAGTCCCATCAAAATCCGGAATAGGCATTATGTCCAATATTTGATCTCTTCCTTCTCCTGTTTCAATACCTTCCACAATACCTCTTTTAAAAGCTTCTTCTTTTGTTTCTCCAAACATAACTTACCTCCTTGTTAAGTTTCAGGTTCTAAAACATCAACATTAAGAATGTCAACTTTAATTCCATTAATTTCTGTTGTCTCTAAAAACAATTCCTGAAATAACTCAACTACTTCTTCCGATGATAAACCATCTTCACATTCAATTGTTATAGTAATTTTATGTCTCATATAAATACTTCCGGATACAATTTCTTAAAATCTTCATGTAATGGAATCATCAATTCTCTCATTTGTTCATGAGCATCTGGAGCAGTTCTTAATTTAAAAATATGTTGCCATTCGGCAAGATCTGCAGTTACCACAATTTCTGTTTTTAATGAATTTGGTAATACACTTCTTGCTCGTCCAGGAATCCAATTGTGTTCATTTACCAAGTGAAAATATTTCTTTTCCTCATAACACATAGACTCAAACCAATCAAAAGCTTCATGAGAAATATCAACTGGAGGATTATCTAAAGTAAATTCACCTTCTTTGAGGCAATATTCAAGCCAGATTGGAATAGCAAAAGCTAAATGATTTCCAAACCTATCTTGACAATAATTACACCATCTTGTTGATTCTTGAGCATATGCTGGTGGACGATGGCGAACTTGTTCGTGTGTTACTCCACGATCACAAACTAATTTAACTGTTGCTGATAACATGTCCCATCGTTTATATTTATGAATTAAATCAGTATCTTCTTTTATTGGTTCACAAAAATCATTTTTTCCAGGAAAAGGCCATTCTTCAAATGCTCTTACGTTTCCAGCAACCAACATATGTCCTTTGCCTGTTGGTAGAAAATTAAGAAATTTATAAAATGGAACTGGGCGATTATAATATCTCTTTTCCCAACTATGTTCTATCATGGCACAGTGCCCTCTGTTTTTAAGCATTTGTACGAACTTTTCAGATGAATCTTCTGTAATTTTTTCTTCTGACTTATAACAAGTTCTTCCTGCTACTTCAATTAAATTATTTGGTTCATAATAACTATATGGTAATTCTGATTTGTTTGATGCTGCGAAGATCTTATAACCTGGTTTTACTAAACGCATTTACGCCTCCTGTTTAAATCGGTCATTTAGAATATAAAGACGGCAGCCGCCAGTACTGTCGTGTGATTTTTATTTTTAATAATAGTCGATTGAGTGGTATTTAAAGTTCTGACAATTTTTCCACTAATCTTAAAAATTTCTTCTTTTTTGTCCCAACTTTCATCAATATCAAATTCAATACCTAATGTTGATGCGAGCATTGATGCCGCAAGATCTTCTGCATAATCTCCTGTTTGTTTTTCATTCCACCCATAATGATGATGTTCAGAGATGTATCCATATAATGTTTTATCATCAGGAATTGCACAACCAACAGAAGCAGAAATTAATCTCTTTGGTTCATTGCTACAATTTCTACTCATAACACAAAATGTAATTGCTCCTGGTAAAAGTTTGTTGAGTCCTTTCGTTCTTGAAATAATTTTGCACTTAGGTGGAAAAATACTAGAAACCATAACAAGATTACATTTTTCAATTCCAGCATCTCTTAATGCTCTTTCAAATGATTGCAATTCGTCTTTGTGCGATCCTACTCCTTTTGTAAAAAACATTTCTTTAGGCACAAACTGTTTCATGATTTCCTCTTTTATGTTGGTATAAATGTTACTTTGTTACTAATTATTTCGCTCAAATCTTGAACTAAAAATTCGTTTTTATCTCGATCCTCTTCGGCTGCAACTATCGCTATATGTAGCACTTCATGTAAAATATATGTTTTTGGATAATTGTTGCATTTATAAATTATAGCGGTTTTTGTTTCTTTATTATGGTGTTCTTGACACTCATAACAATTAGTATCGTCATAAGAAATCTTCCAATCATGTAGTACACGAAATCTCATTTGCCAAAAAGTTATTTCATTTCTGATTCTATTAATTTGATCATCTTGTTCTTTTTGAGTTTTTGAAATATCTATAATTTGCCCATCAGTATATCGAACAATTAAACTTCCAGAGAATTTTTTATCTGAAAGTTCATCTAAAATAATATTTTTAAGAGAATTTTTCATGGATTTTCTCTACATTACAAGATTCAATTTTTACAGAACGTGATTCCCACATATCATTTATTTGATTATTAGAGAGCCAATAATTTAATTCTAATATCTTATGTGTTTTTATTTTATCTAATCCACCAGGTTCAAAATCATATTCTCCAGAATAATGATCATATCCTCCACTTGAGGCAAAATATATTCCAGTTTTTCTAATAAATATATTCTCGACTGACAATGTCATTCCAAGAAGTTCTTGCCGATATTCGGTATAAATTTTCTTTTCTCTTCCACCAAAACTTTTCATCTGTATATAATTATATGCAAGAGCTTTAATAATTTTCATATACATTCCCGGTTTCACAAAGTCCATTTTAATTTCATAGGTTTCTAATAAAGAGCCAGATATTGTTGGTTCTTGTTTATAAATAGTTTTATTAAGAAATTCAAGTATCTCTTGCCGGTATAACTTATCAACTTCTCTACATGCATCGTCAAAAGACATCGGGTAACCAACTCTGATAATTATTTCTGGATTTATAATTTTTACATTATCTTTAACTCTAATAATTTCTGGATTAAGTTTTTTCTTTCTTAGTTTTTTATCAGAAAGCATATCTTTGACTGTTGATGTCATTTTTACTCCATTATTACTTCAAGTCCGGCAGTTTCAGACATATCTACTGTTTCAACTACTTTTTCTTTTATTACACGTTCTCTGCCACATTTTGTACATTTAAGAATTGTTTTATCACCACTCTTATACTTAGATATAATTCCACCACATTCAGAGCATTTCATGGTCATTTTTATTTTCTCCTTTTATTAAATAAAAAAATATTGGGAGGCAAATTAATGCCTCCCAATTTAACTAATTTTAACTCAATACAATTCCAGTTGGGATCAGTGGTTTGTCCATATCTTCAACTGGTTTTGCGTTTATTAATGAATTTTCTTTCTTTTCTTTACCAGCTTTTCTAATGGTTAGAAAAGTTGATTCTTTTTGTGAAACAATTTCACCATACTTTTTTGGACCAATGATTTCCATCAGAGCTTTTAAATCTGTTGTAGTTCTGGATTGTGTTTGATATGTTGCTTTCCATTTCTCTCCATTGGAAATTTCAACAATATTTTCATTAATCTTATCTTCGTGTAACATTCCAGCAACACGCTCTTTAACTTTATTCATGCGGTCTTCAATTTCATTTTTTTGTTTATTTAACAATCTGTATTCTTCATACTGTTCACGATATTTTTTCACTCGTTGAAATTGTTCCAACTCGTCGACATTTTCCATTTCGTCTCCTTTAGTGATTATCCTCCCACCATTTTTGTAAATCTTCTCTTGAACTTCCTGTACCGTTCTTAAACATATCTTTTATCTTGTTATCTGCATTTTTATTGTACTCGTCGTATTTTTTTGATCCTTTAATTGAGATGTTGCCAAACCCACCTTCGAGTATGACAATGCCCCCAATTACTCCAAGTACTACACCAATTAAAATTTTAAATAACATACTATCCTTTTCCCGTGAAGAACTATATTATTCTCCAGAGAATTGAGTCTAGGTTCTTTACTAATAATTGTCTCATATAATTGTTTACGAACATTTCTGTATCACCAAAATCGACAAGTTCCATATAATATGAGAACTTGAACAGAAGGTTCTGATACATTTTATCTTTTTGAACATTAGCATCTATTCGCTGGAGCTTCAATAGTTCATCCACGATATTTTTTATTATTTTGACTAGATTTGCTTTGACTATAGAATAATCGCCATGAAACTTATTTTGAATTAGAGAATCAAATCCATCTAGTGTATTTATATTCATAGAATTTAAAAAGTTTGGTATAATTGTATTATAACAATCTACACAGATAAAATTATATATAAAATTTCCGGTCTCTATTAACTTCTGGGGAAGTATTGTAGAACTGTCTAAGTCCACGATTGATAAATAATTATCATTGATATAGTCCAACATATTTGCATATATGTCGGCTCTGTAAGTTTTATCAATATTTTCTATAAGATTTATTCCCAGATTATTAAAATTAATATATTGATCCTTAATAATTTCTTCATTCATCTCTAATTCTTCATTATTTATAAAATTATTGGGCATAATAATAACATTTTCAATAACATCAATGTCGTTAAAATCTACAGGTTGAATCACTTAATATCCTCCTTAATAGTATTTAGTTGTGCAAATTCTCCAAAATGGAGTAATGCTATCGCATTGTAGGTTTGCACAAAAGATTTCACTTCAATAATCTTTTTTCCTAAATAAACAATATGTGACTCTAAATAACTCCGAATTTGAACATAATATTTGTTTATATATAGCATCATATTAAGATGTTACCACCAGTTGTTACTTCTAGAAATTCAATCACATCAACTTTTATAAAACCTGTATTGCAGCACATTGCTGATATATAACTTCCATCTGGTTGTTTTCCGATAGAAATTTCATAATCTTCGGCGGGTATTGAGAAATGTGCTGTACTTCTTAATGCTAAGTCTGCATTCGTTTCATCCAATTTTATCGCTTTTGTATCGGCAATATAATCACTAAATAAATAAATTGCCGTATCCGGAATATGAATTGCTTTAAGTAAATCGTCCTGAATTAAATAATCAATATAGCTAGCTTCGCTTGCTAAACCATTGATTATATTTCTTGTTGCTTTATCTACTTTTATATTACATATTCCAATACAATTTGATAAATCCGGAATCTTAACGGATTCAACCAAGGTTTCTATCTGTTTTGGCAGAAATAACTTAATTTCGCCGTTGGTAATAATAAATCTTGAATTTTCAGCATCATCTAAAATAAAGATATCATTATTATTCCTAAAATTCTTAAATAATTTCAAATATTTCTTAGGATTAATAATTTGAAGGTCAATTTTTTTACCTTCAAAGATCTCTTCAACATTAGAACTGATAATTGCACCCGATACATTTTGAGTTATATTTGATTCTTTTATTATTAATGAATCATTACTTGATTTATCAGATACTAATACTCCAAGAACTTTTAAAAGACTGTCAAATTTTGCAGGAGAAATTTGACAAATTATTACATTTTCTTCTAACGGCTTAAAATTTGATAAAGATATTGGAGAAGGCGTACCTATGTCAATTATACTGTCAATTGGCACCTCTTCCATTGGAATTTCACTATTTACTGTATCAAAAGGATTACTTTCAAACTGTTCCATTATGCCTCCGATTTGTTAATATCTTATAGTTATTTGTAAATCACTCACAGTTGTTTCTGTAACGATTATTCTATTGTATTTTTTTGGATCTTCTTCTTTAGAAGTTATGAAACTATTAATTGCTTTCGGCATATTTGTGTTGAACTCTTTGAAGAAATTCTCACAAATCTCTTGAGTTTGAAATCCAAGACTAATTGCCCGATCTTTTAAATTCACATTTTGATATGTTCTTGGTATTTTCGATGAATTCATATTTAATAGCAAAATTTCTGGAAGCCATTCTGGTGGAATATTCTTAAGTAATCCAGTGCGCTCATAAACTTTTTGAGGATCAATTCCATATTGTTCAAATATTTGTTCATGTAACATCTTCATCTTTTTTCTGGGAACTTCTGATTGCACATTGCTTTTATCGTGCATATCAACAGCATCCACACTTGTTACTGTTATATTTTTTGACATTTCTTTTAATTTCTCCTTAATAAAAAACAAAATAGGTAAAGAGGGGAGAGATTACTCCCCTCTTTTTTGATGTTATTTTCCCGCTGCCACTCTTGTGGCAACTTCGTCCAGATCGACGGGACATCTGTCTCTTAGGGAGGCGCCAAATGCCTTATTCAGTTTACTGGAAACTGTTTTCATTGCTGTGCTTTCCTCTGGACTCAATCGAGTCCATTTTCTTTTTTGTTCCAGTGGGTCCACATTTCGTGGATTCCATTTTTCGTACATGAACGCTTTGTAGTGAGCGCGTTCGAATGATTCGCCGTTAGAATCAACGACAAGTTCAAATACTTCTTTTCCTGAGAATTGTTTGACATCACCTTCCATTGCGGGCTTGAGTGATCCAAATTTTCTTTGCCGATATTCGTTAATTACCCGAAGTACTTCGGCATTCTTTGGATCTCTGAAATTAAACGGTTGTGAGAAGTGTTGAAATACCACTTCAGCTAGTTCCCCTGTCCTTGCGTTTTCCGCACAATCTCTCTGAAATAATACTTTGATCTTTTCCATAATACAATTTGCCTCCCTTTTCTAATTTTCTGGTTTGTGAGACCCTTTAAAATTAAAAGCTCCACGACAGAGCTTTTCCTAATCATATTATTTCTATATAAAATCTTTGAATATAAAAATTGAATGAGGTGGGGTTTGATACCCACAACGATGTTTTTTACGATGTAACTAACCCGATATCTTAGGTAACATCATGGTGCTTCACTCGGTAGTCAGCCGAAGTCACATAAACCTTAGTGTCTTTACTCTTCCACCACTCAACCAATAATAATATTTCTATATAAAAATCGAAAATACTAAAAATTATGTTATATTCAATCCCATACCTAAAATGTATAAATTGAATATGTCTTTTGTACCACCGGTTTTTGTTGATTCCGGAAGCGATGGCATTTCGCCAGTTTCAATAATTTCATTATATAATTCTCTTTTGGATCTATGTTCATCACTTCTTGGACCGAGCAATTCAGATATGATTCCATTTGTATCATATGTTAGGAATGAATACAGATCAAGATTCGCAATACTTTGTCCACCACCTTGTGCCTTTCGCTTAGTTGGTTGACGAGTAAGACCTGTAAATTTACCAGTTCCTCTGATATTAGAGTACACATCAGAGTAATGTTCCAAAAACATATAATAAGATATTCCGACTGGAACAGCAACATCTGTCCAACGATCAAGTTCTGGAATGTAAACTTTCTCTTCCAGAGGAATCTTTAAGAACTCTGCCGCTGATCGAATACTTTTAAAACTAATATCTTCAAAAGGTTCAACAATACAATATAAATTGATCTCATCATCTTTAATGGCTGTTCTTAATTTATTTCCAGTGAAGCTATTGACATTTTCTGTTACCCTATCCAATATCTTTTTTGGTCCAATAATGCCATAAAGATCAAGAATAAATTTAGCTAATTTATCATTTGTGATTTTTGAATCATCGCACATTTCTTCCAGTTTCTTATTAGCATGAAAGAATATCTTACCCAAATAAAGCTCTTTTATAAGCGCAATATTCTTTCTTCCTATGATCGAAATTGGAGACAAGAAGACATCAATCTTCTCAGTAAATTCACCTTTTGGAGGGTCTTCAAGAACTTTACTGATTACACCTTTTGCTCCATATCTGTTGCTTATTTTGTCGCCGATATTAACGCTTTTCTGTTTCTTAATATAATAAACAACTCTAGAACCTACGAAGATATTCCCCTTAATTTTGTGGTCGCCGATGTTAATAAAATTTAAATTCATGTTATCAGTAATTGATAGTTGGTTGTCTTTTTCTTTTCCGGGCGCGAGCTTCGCAATAATTTCTTTTTGCTCTTTTACAAGAGTATTATGAAACGATAACAGTTGTTTATCAGCGGAAACTTTATTGTTTATGTATACTTTAATATCAACTATCTCACCTTCTGGTGCTAGCAATTTAATGCTCTTAATGCCAGATGAATAAATCTCTTGGGAAGTTTCATTTTCAGGATCTTCAAGATTTAATTCGGTCATATCTAAATATTCATCTAAATTACTGTCATATGAAAATTCAACCAATATGTCACCATTATTAACATGCTTACCCTTCTCTTTTTCGATATTAATAATTTTTGTGTTTGGTGGAATAATTGCTTGAACTTCTTCTACCGTATCTGTTAGGGTTTCATCGGCAAGAGCTTTAGAAATAATATATGAGTCTTCATGATTCAAACCCATATAATTTATAATAGCAATATTTATATTTTTACCGGCACAATACACACCCTTTTGATTAAAGTTTTTACTAAATGCAATTGGTTGGTTTGCTTTGAATTTTTCATCTTTTTCAAGAGTGTTCATTTCAAGAGATATGTAAGATCCTCTTTTTGTTCGACTCATTCTTGGAATTATATCAAAGATATCATCTGTTCCGTCTTTATATTTTACAGTTATTGTTTTGTTTGGATCGACATCTATAACAGTTCCATCTTTTTTCGCTCTATGAACAAATCTCGGAGATGCTAATTGACTTACTATGAATTCTGCTCCTGTACAAACAAGTGGTTGTTCAGCGTTGCTAATAGGTGTGGTTTGATTAGCATGGGTACGAGCTAACGTTAATCTATCACTATCAACTTGATTTTGGAAAGGTGTTAGAGATTCATCTAAAGTCAATGTTTGCCAACCAGACAATTGAGTAATGTCTTTTGCTCCATAGCTTCCGTATTTATTTATTATGATCGGAGTTAGCGTGTGATGTGTTGTCAAACCCACGTCAACATACTCTGGTGTGCTGACCGCTCCAAAGTTTCCATACTGTGATTTGTGAATATTTCGCATTATAATTAATTAGGAATCGCTACTTCCTAACTGTTTAAAAATAAAAGCATTTACAGCTCTTATTTTTAAACAACTGCATATTACTATGCAGAGTAGACTATATCATCATCTTGAGATTTAAATTGTTATGTGTGCCCAAATTATTCCACGCTTTATTTGGCTTATCACACCTTGTGAAACTTTACAATCTTGTGCAATAGTTATGCACGATTCTCCATTTTTTAATCTTAATTTTATCTCTTTTACATCATCTGGTAATAATTTTCGCTTAACTAACAATATATTTACAAGTTTTAAATCTTGATCAGAATATTTTGATGTTACATGTTGCCAACCTTCACCAGAGTATATATAATTTAATGTTCCTCTTGAAATATTGTAAAAGTTCATAATCTGTTTTGCGGAAGTAAATTTACCATTTAAAGTATTTTCTATAATATTTACAACATCTATTTCTGTTAATACTGAAGATCCTTGTTTTGATCCTCTTCCAGTTCGTCCTCGACTTTTACAATCTTCCATATTTTCTTTTCTAGTTCCCGCTTTAAGATGGTTTGGATTTACACAGATTTTATTATCACAGTTATGACAAATGTCAAGACCAATTGGTATTGGACCGTAAAACAGTTCATATGAAAATCTGTGAGCTTTGTAATCAAGTTTTAAATGTGCATTATAAAAATATCCATAACCATCAACACTTCTACCAGCGTTCCATTCCCAACAATCATTTATAGCATCTTCTGGTGGTTTGATTTTTTCCCAAAAACGATCTATTAAATATTGTGGATATACAATTTTATTCATTTTAATTATGTTTTCCTCCTAATATAGAAATTTCTAAGGTGATGATATAGTCTAACCTCATAATTTCTATATAAGAACTTTAAATACTAAAAATCTCAAGATGTCTGGCGCTTCCACTCGCTTGAGTGTACTCCCTTTCGGGATAGTCGTTGCACCTTCAACTAATAAAGTTAGCAGCTTTATTAGAAGCTTGGCTCAGGATTGTCCTCAACAATTCTAAAAGAATTTTGGTAGGAGTTTCCCTGAATTCACCAGATTATTTCCACTAAGATTACTCTTAGTAGGCACCGAATATCAATGCTCTTTTTTGAATGACCGTTTTGAGGGCACCCCACCGGGTCCACCTTTGGTTACTCTACTGCTTAACATAATTTCTGTTACTGGAGCAACTGGTTCTGTCTGTTGTAAAATTCCAGCTTCAGTCAATAAATTATTAATAATATAATCTGGCTCTATAAAAACGGTTGCTTCTTTATCTCCTTCTGTTACTTTCTTACGATAGTAATTGTGAGACAATTTAATAACTCTGTATACTGTATGAAGCATTATTTCACTCAATCTTGTTCTGTAAATTTTTAAATCAGATAATGAATCTATCTTTTTATTTAACAATTGATCAACTGCTACTTTTGAAGAAAGTTCAACCAAGTTCGTTGGCATACTTTCAAATTGTAACAATTCTTTTGTAATTGGATCGACAAAGTTTTCACTAAGTAATCTGATTAAGATAATTGATCTTGTTCCATAAGTTTGAGTAATATAATTATAGATTTCTTGTGGATCATTTAGATCTTTAATTGGTTCTTTTAATTTAATAGTTGTTAATGCATTAACTAACATTTTTTGTTTAAGATCTTCAGGAGTGATTTTTAGGAATTTTCCATCAGCTTGAGCTACATAAAAAGCACCATCTTCCTGATCGTCCGCATCAACAATTTCATAATTAATTCCATAATCATTTAAAGTTGCTAGAAGTCCTTTTTGACTCCAGAGATAAAGTATCAATGGCATCTTTAAGGCTCCCAAATAAATCCACAAGTATGGGAGAGCTTTTTTAGTTTTTGACAAATTGTCGGATTCATTAACAGAGTGGATTTTATCCAAGATAGTATCAAATAAAAATTCATATTTGTTTTGCTTTAATAATTCTTTAGTTTTAGTATCTTGTAAGCGTCCACTTTCTGAATTAATTACAATGTTTTTATCACTAGAACTATAGATGCTCTCGCCGGTAAAATGAATTACACTCCCATCACTAAATTCACAAGAGTTTTCATCCATCTTCTTAATTAATTTCGGATATTTAATACTTATATATTTTGTAATTTCGGCAAGATCTGTTGGATTAAACTTTGAATTAGCTAAACCAACTCTAACAATGCCGTAGTTGGAGATCATACGAACTTCATTTTTATCAGTTTTCGTTACTGGACGAAGAAACTGTTGATTACTCATAATATATGAATTTCCATGAAGCTTAAAATATTTTTCATTAACTGGAGAAGGCACTTTCAATTCAACAGTATAAGGTTCCTTCTTCCCACCATTCATATTT